>Ga0126381_100004444_pt1 | contig 15280 bp, 14 predicted proteins | sample PanSoiMetPlot_28_FD_96465 | JGI IMG/M metagenome (GOLD analysis project Ga0126381, IMG submission 96465) | Tropical forest soil microbial communities from Panama - MetaG Plot_28 | ecosystem: Environmental > Terrestrial > Soil > Tropical forest > Bulk soil | place: Panama | collected 2016-02-17 | reverse complement strand
CGGCCACGTCGGCCACGCCGGGCGCCTCGTCGCTGTCCTGGACTTCGAACAGTCCCGGGCCGGTCCGTACCCGCCACGCCGCGCCGTCGGTCCGCACCGCGTACGTCCGGCCGGGCGAGCTGTCCAGGACAGGAGCGAAGTACTCGCTCCATTCGGCGACGCCGTAGGCCACGAAGATCTTGAGCAGTTCGTCGATGCCGTCGACGGCGAGGTCAGCGGGGACGGGCGCGACCGGCTGCCGGGCGCCGAGTTCGGCGTCGATGCGGTGGATGACCGTTTCCTGCGCCATCCGCCTGATCCAGAAGCCGACGGTCTGGTCGGGTTTGTACCAGGTGCCGGCCGGGTCCTGTGGCTCGCGGGTGGCGAACTCCCCGCGCAGGTCGGCGTAGGCGCGGTCGAGCAGCGCGAGCGGATCCTCGTCCGCGATCTCCTTCGGCGGCCACGGCTCGGGCTCGGCGCCCTCCCGCATGGCCACCGTCTTGTGCAGGTACACCTCACCGACGTGATGCGTGAGGTCGGCGACGGTCCAGCCGGGACAGGTCGGCACCGGCGCGCCGAGGTCAGCCTGAACGACGGCCCGCAGCCGCGCGAAGTCGGTCCCGAGGTAGTCGAGGAACTGGGAATTTTCCATGCCCGACAGTATCTGCGCCGGCGTGCCGCACTCAAGATCCGGTAGAGCGGCACTCTTGCCGCTTTACCCGATCACGTAGGGGGATCATTTGAACGCCAACGACGCCCAGTTGACCGAGCTGACCACCGCCCAGGGCGGCAGCACGGTCGAGGACAACGCACCCAACGCCCCGGCGCAGTCCAGCTTCGACCTCGTGGTGGAGGCGGTAGCGGGCAACGCCATCGGCAACGGTGGCGCACCGTACACGCTCACGATCTCGGCCATGGACCTGACCGCCGTGGCCGCCGCCGCGGATCTCGTCCCGCCCATTGTCAACCCGCAGCATTTTGACACCCCCACCGGTTGGAAGCAGAACGGCCTCGACTTCGAGTACTCGCAGTCGTTCCCGGTCACGATCCCGCTCGACCCGGTCACGGGTCAGCGCAAGTACGCGGGCCACATCCTGCAGTACGTCGCGTCTTTGGTGAACCAGAACGGCCAGATCGTCTCGATCATGGAGAGCGACCCGTTCGTCCTCGTGTAACCCTCGTGGCAAGCCCGGGGGCGGTGGCGGGGGCGGGCGCGAGCCCGCCTCCGCCGCACCCATGACCCCGCTAGCTCGCCGCGAGGCGCGCTCCAGCCAGCGTGCGTAGCGTCAGCGACGGAGCAAGCGGAGCAGCGAAGACATGAACACAGATGAGCGGAACGCACTGGACCGCATCGACCGCGACCTGTGCGTAGCAGAACCCCTGCTGGCGGCCAAGTTCACCCTGTTTCACCAGCTGGCCGCCGCCGACGGGCCACCGCCCGACGAGGATCTGATCGCTCCGCCGCGGCGTCCGGCGGGTCCACCCCTAGCCCGTGCGGACGCCCGCGGCCGCGATCGCCATCGGTTCATCGTGTTCCTCGCCCTGCTCGCGCCCCTGCCGGTAACCGCGCTGCTGGTGTTGCTGTAGCCGCGTACGCTGGTGTCCGTGGCGGTTGATCCGAGGCGGGCCGCGGTGCTGGCTTTGCACTGGCAGGTCAATGTCATCAAGCCGGAGGGATTCTTCGGCGGCATGCTCAGCGAACCGGTCGCGCGCAGCGGCGTGGTGGACCGTGCGGCACGGTTCCACGCGTCGGCCAGGGCGGCTGGACTCCCGGTGTTCTTCACCAGGTTCGTCATTCCTAACGGCGAAGGCGGCTTGGTCCGCAACACGGACTTCATGCGCGCGGTCGGCGATGCCCAGGAGGCCTTCCGCCCGCAAGCGCCTGGTGCGCAGCTGATCGCCGAGATGCTGCCGCTGGGCGAGCGGGACCGGGTGGCCGACAACCAGAAGCTGTCCGGCCTGGCCGGCGGTCACCTGGCCGACCTGCTGACCGCGCGGGGGATCGGCACCGTGTTCCTGACCGGGGTGGCGACCAACCTCACCGTCGAGCAGACCGCCAGGCACGGCACCGACCTGGGGTTCACCGTGCACCCGGTGAGCGACTGCGTGATGGCCGCGAGCCAGGAGGCGCACCTGGCCTCGCTGGCCAACCTGGACATGGCGACGGCCGGCTGCCGCACCGCGGCGCAGGTGCAGGCGCTGCTCCGCCAGGACGTCCGGGACTTAACGGGACGATTACCACCACCGGCGCGGGGCGCCTGGCGATCAGGCGCTGGCCCATGGAGCCCAGCAGGCGGTGCCTGGCCTTGCTGGACTTGCCGACCACGATCAGGTCGGCCTGGACGGTCTCCGCGACCCGCAGGAGTTCGGTGGCGGGATCGCCGTGGGCGTGCACGAAGGTCAGGTCGACGCCCTGGCTGACGGTATCCCGCAGCAAGCTTTCCAGCAGCTCCTTGACCTGCTCGGCGCTGGCCTGGTCCTCCTCGGCCTGGCCGAAGACGGCCACGGCCCGGCCGCCCAGGCGGCGGGCTTCGCCGCAGCCCCAGGCGAAGGCGTCCCACGACGCGGGGGAGCCGTCGGTCCCGATGACCACGGTCGCGACGTCAGATGGGCCGTATCCGAGCGCGGCGACCTGCGGACGGGACCTCGGTGCCCTCCGGCGCATGTCGCTGCCTCCAGGTTGAGTCGTCAGCGGATATGATCTTCTGCGCCGCTAGAGAGCTGGTGTGCGGCGGCTCGTCGTTCGTCGTCGAGCTCGTTCAGGTGCCGCAGCGCCGGGGCGGCCGCCAGCAGGGCCGCGACCTCGTCCGCGGGGAGCTTGCCGATCAGCTGGGCGAACGCCTCCGCGCCGGCCCGGCGGCGAGATCGCAGGTAGTCCGCTCCGGCCCCGGTCAGCGCCACCCGCACCACGCGCTGGTCCTGCGGCTCGCGCCGCCGCTCGACCAGCCCGGAACGCTCGAGGACGGTCACCAGCGCGGTCATCGACGGCTGGGCCACGCCCTCGGTGACCGCCAGGTCGGTGATGCGCCGCGGCCCGGTTCGCTCCACCGTGGCCAGCGTCGACGCCGAGGTGAGGCTGATGTCCCTGGGATGCTGCCTGACCGCGGCCGTGATCAGCCGGAACAGCGCCTCAGCGACGGCCATCCGCTCGTCGTGCCATGCCTCGCCCATGCCGATAAGCATAGTCTCATCTATATAGATACCCTAATGAAAGGCGGAGCGGCCGGTCGCTCGCTGGTACTTTGCAGTCGTGGTGGCCGACTACCAGAAGATCCGCGAGGAAAACATCGTCAGGTACGGCTGGGACACGGCCGTGCTGGACCTGCTCGGGCAGCTGTACAGCGAACGCACCCACTTCATCTTCGAGCTGATCCAGAACGCCGAGGACGCCGGCGCGACCGAGCTGGCCTTCGAGCTGTTCGAGGACCGGCTCGAGCTGCGGCACGACGGGCGGCCGTTCACCGAGGATGACGTCCGCGGGATCTGCGCGGTGGGCAAGAGCCGCAAGGCCGGTGAGCTCACCCAGATCGGGAAGTTCGGCATCGGGTTCAAGTCGGTGTACGCGTACACCAAGAGCCCGCGGGTGTACAGCGGAGCGGAGAGCTTCGGGATCGAGAACTACGTCAGGCCGTACGCCGTCGAGCCCGCGCCCGTGCCGGATACGCTGTTCGTCTTCCCGTTCGACCACGACGAGGTACCGGCCGGGCTCGCTGTCCAGGAGATATCGGCCGCCCTGAGCGCGCTTGAGCCAGTCACCCTGCTCTTCCTCAGGCACATCGAGCGGCTGACCGCGGGCCCGGCCGTCATCGAGCGCCGTACTGGCCCCGGACCAGGCACCAGCAGGCACGTCCGGCTGTCCAGCGGCCGCGGCGCGCAGGAGTGGCTGGTCTGGCAGCGCCAGCGGGTGGAGATCGCGTTCCGCCAGCACCAGGGCCAGATCGTGCCGTGCGCCACGTCGCCGCTGACGGTGTTCCTGCCCACGCAGAAGGAGACCTTCCTCGGCTTCCTGATCCAGGGCCCGTACCGGACGACCCCGGCTCGTGACAACATCGGGGAGCGCGATCCGGCCAACCAGGAACTGGCCCGCGCGACCGCCGCGCTGCTCCCCGACGTGCTGCTTGAGCTGCGGGCCGCCGGCCTGCTCACCGCCGAGGTGCTGGCCGCGCTGCCGCTGGACGCCATCCGGTTCCAGCCCGGTTCGATCTTCCGCCCGCTGTTCGACGCGGCCCGTGACACGCTCGCCGCCCAGGAGCTCATCCCGGTGGCCGGCGGCGGGCACCGCGCCGCGCGAGCGGTGCGGCTGGCGGACGGCACGGGTCTGCCCGGGCTGCTGAGCCCCGGCCAGCTCGGTGCGCTCTACGGCGCGGCCCACCCGCTGTTCTTCGCGGGCCAGGACCTCACCCCGCCGGTGCGGCGCTACCTGCGGGAGGAGATCGGCGTCGAGGAACTGACCGCGGCCGACTTCATCGCGCTGGCCGGCGCCGACTTCCTGCGGGCCCAGCCGGACGAGTGGATCGCCGGCTTTTACGCCTTCCTGCACGCCGATCGCGCGCTGTCGCGGGCCGCGGTGACCGGGCCGATCATCCGGCTGGAAGACGGCAGCCAGGTGGAGCCGTTCGACTCGGCTGACCGCCCGGCCGTCTACCTGCCGAGGCCGGGTCCGCACCGGGCCGGGTTCCCCACGGTGCGCCGGGCGATCGCGGATTCCCCGGCGGCCCGGCGCTTCCTCGACGTCCTCGGCCTCGCGACACCGGACTTGACGGACGAAGTACTCCATGTCGTTCTGCCGGGATATGACCGGCTTGACGTCGCGAGCCTGGAAGCGGCGCGGCATGACGCCGACCTTGACCTGGTACTGCGCGCGCTGGACGAAGCGCCGGCGGGCAAGCGGCAGGAGCTGCTGGACCGGCTGGGGCGTACCCCGTTCCTGGCCGGCGAGAACGCCGCGACCGGCGAGCGGCGCCTGCTCCCGCCGACGGAGCTGTATCAGCGCAGCAAGGAGCTGGAGATCTACTTCGACCAGAATCCGCGGGCCTGGTTCGCCGGCGACGGCTACGGACCGTGGCTGGTCCAGCTGCGCGCGATGGGCGTGCGGGACGCGGTCGAGGTGCGGGCCAGGCCCCCGGGTCCGCTCGGGCACGTGATCCTGGCCGACGAATTCGCCCGGCACGAACGCGGCCTGGACGGGTTCGATCCGCAAGCCGAGATCGACGGCCTGGACTTCGCCCTTCGCCATCCCAGTCACGCCCGGTCAGAATTCGTGTGGAACCGGCTGCTCGCGCCGCATCGCCGGCTGGTCGCCGGAGTGGTCGAGAAGTCCGTGCGTGACGAGTTCGTCGACTCCCGCCGGGAGCGGGCGGTGTCCGCGATCGCCGCCGCGGCCGGACGCGAACCGTGGCTCCCCGGGCCTGACGGCACGTTCCGCCGGCCGTCGGAGCTCTCGCTCGACGACCTGCCGCCGGTGTTCTCGCGCGACGAGGCCCTGGCCAAGGCGCTGGGCATGGCCCAGCCCGCGGTGGCGGAGGCGGCGCGCCAGCTCGGCATCCCGCCGCAGGTGCTGTGGGGCCTGAGCGCCCGCCCGGACCTGATCGCCCTGGTCACGCGCGAGCTGGAGAGCCGCCCCGATCAGGGCGCATAATGAAGATATGACGCGAGTTTGGCATACGCTGACCACGCGAGCCCGCCGGGTCCTCGATCGCCTCAGGCGATGGCGCTCCCGGCCGCCCGGGGCGGGGGTGCGCGAGCCCCGGCGCCCGAAGCCCACGCTTCCCGCCGCCGCGGTGGCACTCGCCGAGCCCCGCACGGAAGTCCTCTGGTGGGTCAAGCTGATCGACTGGGTGAAGCGGTCCGGCGGCAACGACAGATAAGCGCTGCTTGTCAGCTCCTGCGTCCGGCGGGGACGATGTTGTAGTGAGCGGTTTGCCCGCGTTGGCCGCGGCCGTTACCTTTCGCGTCCCCGACCCGGAGGGGCGGCTGGCCGGCGTCCGGCTGCGCCCTGAGATCCCGGTTTCTCGCGAGGACTTCCAGCGCGACGGCGACGCCGGGTGGGCGCTGGTCATCGACCGGCCGCCAGTGAACCGGATGGAGTACCTGCTCGAATTCCGGTACCCGGACGGCCGGACGCAGACCGGTACCGATACCGGGAACCCGCGGCTTGCCGCGGGAGCGTTCGGAGAAAAAAGCGTACTTGAATTTCCCGGGTACGCACCGCCGGATTGGCTCACCGCCCCCGCGGCAACGGGAATCGTCTACGATTTCGAGCGCGTACTCGACTACCGGCTGTGGGCGCCGTCGGATGCGGGTGACGCGGAGCACCTCCCGCTGCTGGTCGTGCATGACGGACCCGAATACGACGAGCGGGCGAACCTTATCCAGTATGTGGCCGCGGGCGTCGCCCGCAACCGCCTGCCGCGCATGCGTGTCGCGCTATTGCGCCCGGCTGACCGGAACCGGCAGTATTCCGCGAGTGTTCGTTACGCGGACACACTCCAGCATGCCCTCGATTTCCTGCCATCGCGGCCCAAGATCGGCATGGGCACGAGCCTCGGCGCGCTGGCGATGCTGCACACGCATTGCCGCCACCCGCGGTTGTTCGACGCGATGTTCCTGCAATCAGGGAGCTATTTCTCACCGCTGCTGGACGCGCAGGAACGGCGGTTCCCCTATTTCTGGCGGATCGCCGAATTCGTCGCGGGCGCCGAGTTCACCCGGCCGGTGCCGGTGGCCCTGACCTGCGGCGCGGTCGAGGAGAACCTGCCGAACAACCGCCTGATAACGGAGCGCCTGCGAGCCCGCGGCTACCCGGCCGCGCTGCACGAGGTGCCGGACGCGCATAACTACACGGCCTGGCGCGACGCGTTCGACCCGCATCTCACCCGTCTGCTGCAGGAGTGTGCCGGTGAACATTCTCCGTTATGGCCACTACGGCCGCCCGGTGCTCGTCTTCCCGACTGAGCAGGGAAAAGCCAAAGATTTTGAGCAGAACGGCATGGTCGCTGCCCTATCAGGACTGCTCGACTCCGGACGGGTGAAGTTGTACTGCGTCGACAGCTACGACGCATTCTCCTGGTCCAACCGGGAGATATCGCTAGAAGAGCGGGCTCGCCAGCATGGCCATTACGAGTCGTGGATTCTCGGCGAGGTGGTGCCGTTCATCCACGCCGACTGCGGCGGCGCACCGGAAATCGCGACGCTCGGCTGCAGCCTTGGCGCCTTTCACGCGGCGAACTTCGCGCTCAAGCGCGCCGATCTGTTCCCGCTGGCGCTGTGCTTTTCCGGTAATTACGACCCGGCCGCCTGGCACGCCTGGGGCGAGCGGGGCACGCAGGCCTACTTCAACAACCCGACGGATTACGTCGTTCACCTGAACGGCGACCATCTGGACTGGCTGCGCGACCGGATCAGCCTGCTGCTGGTCTGCGGCCAGGGACAGTGGGAGGACACCACCGGGGCGCTGGACAGCACACGCCGGCTGGCCGCGCTGCTGGAGAGCAAGGGACTACGGCACGAGCTTGACCTGTGGGGTCACGACGTGCCGCACGACTGGCCGTCCTGGCGCGCGCAGGTCGCGCACCACCTGCCGCGATTTTGCTGATGCACCTGTTGACCGACTGGAGCCGCGAATGACCACGCACCTGATCGGGATGCTGCTGGGGACCGAGGAGGACTGGCCGCGCGCGTTCGGTGAGATCTTGCGCCGGCTCGGCCCGGTCACCGGCCAGGATGGCGGCAAGCACGTCTTCGACACCGAGCGGATTACCATCGAGCCGTTCAGCCTGCGCGACCGGCCGAGGTATGACCTGGTCATCGACCGGCTCGCGTACTGGTACTACCACCCGCGGGAATGGCTGAAGAAGATCGCGCTGATGGACGACGTGTACTTGCTGAACAGCCCGTTCACGTTCCAGTCCATGGAGAAGCACGCGGCGTACTGCGCGATGATAAGGCTCGGGCTCAAGGTGCCGGAGACGGTGCTGGTCCCGTACAAGAACCCGCTGGACAACGCCCGCTACGCCTACACCGCGGCCCGGTACAACCGGCCGTTCGACCTCGACGAGGTGGCCCGCCAGATCGGCTATCCGCTGTTCATGAAGCCGTACGACGGCGGGGCGTGGCGCGGCGTGTCCCGGATCAGGAACCCGGCCGAACTGCACGCCGCCTACGACGCCAGCGGCGAGATGCTCATGCACCTGCAGAAGGCCGTCAACTACGACGTCTTCGCCCGGTCCCTGTCGATCGGCGCGGAAACGATGGTGATGCGCTTCCAGCCGGAACAGCCGATGCACCTGCGCTACGCGGTCTCGCACGAGTTCCTTTCTGATTCGGCCGGCGCCGAGGTGGTGACGATCGGGAAGCTGGTCAACGCGTTCTTCCGGTGGGAGTTCAACTCCTGCGAGACGCTGGTGGCCGACGGCGAGGTCTACCCGATCGACTACGCCAACGCGTGTCCTGACGTGGCCCTCACCAGCCTGCACTACTATTTCCCCTGGGCCATGAAAGCGCTGGTCAAGTGGTGTGTGTACGTGCTCGTCACGGGCCGTCGGCCGCGCTTGGACCTGGAGACGAGCCGGTTCTTCGCGGTGGCCGACACCGACGGGATGTCGTACGGGGAGAAGCTGGCTGCCTACCGGGAGCTGGCCGATGACTACTTCGAGTCGGGGCGGTACCGCGAGTTCTGCGCCAGGTACCTGGCGCACCTGGACGAGGTCGTGTTCGACTGGGTTCGCGGCCCCTCGTTCGACGAGTTGCTGATCGACACCGTGCGTTCGGTGTACCCGCCGCACGAGCACGACCAGTTCATCGCTCACCTGCGCGGCCTGGCCGGGCTGTGGATACGTGACGAGGAGGGGCGGCATGGGTCGTGAGATCGCGGCGATCAAGATCAGCGGGGAGGACCGCCGGCGCTACCGCGACAAGGTGCGCCGTTCGCTGGATGTGCTCGCCAGGATGCTGCGCGAGCGCCGGTTCGACTCCGAGTCGTCGTCGGTGGGGCTGGAGATCGAGCTGAACCTGGTCGACTCCGCCGGGCAGCCCGCCATGCGGAACGCCGAGGTGCTCGAGCGGATCGCGGATCCGCAGGCCTGGTCGACCGAGGTCGGGCAGTTCAACCTGGAGATCAACGTCCCGCCCCGGCTGCTCGAGGGATCCGCCGTCGCCGACCTGGAGGAGGAGGTCCGGGGCAGCCTCAACGCCGCGGACGCGGCGGCGCGCGCGGTGGACACCAGGCTGGTGATGATCGGCATCTTGCCGACGCTCACCGAGTCGCACACCCGCGAGGACATCCTCTCCGCCAGCGAGCGCTACAAGGTGCTGAACGAGCAGATCTTCGCCGCGCGCGGTGAGGACATGCGGATCGAGATCAGCGGCCCCGAGCGGCTGCTCACCCACGCGAGCAGCATCACCCCGGAAGCCGCCTGCACCAGCGTGCAGCTGCACATACAGGTCGCGCCTGACGCGTTCGCCGCGTACTGGAACGCGGCCCAGGCGATCGCGGGCGTCCAGGTCGCGCTGGCCGCCAACTCCCCGTTCCTGTTCGGCAGGCAGCTGTGGCAGGAGACCAGGATCACCCTGTTCGAGCAGGCCACCGACACCCGGCCGGACGAGCTCAAGCACCAGGGCGTGCGGCCCAGGGTGTGGTTCGGCGAACGGTGGATCACGTCGGTGTTCGACCTGTTCGAGGAGAACCTGCGGTACTTCCCTGCCCTGCTGCCGATCTGCGAGCCCGAGGACCCGGTGCTGGTGCTGGACAGCGGCGCCAACCCGGAACTGGCCGAGATGAGCCTGCACAACGGCACGATCTACCGCTGGAACCGTCCGGTGTACGCGGTGGTGAACGGCACTCCGCACCTGCGGGTGGAGAACCGCGTGCTGCCCGCCGGGCCGTCGGTCGCGGACGTGATGGCCAACGCGGCGTTCTACTTCGGGCTGGTCCGCGCGCTCGCCGAGGCGCAGCGGCCGGTATGGAGCCAGATGTCGTTCGCGACCGCGGCCGAGAACCTGCACGAGGCCGCGCGCAACGGCATCGAGGCGCAGCTGTACTGGCCCGGCGCCGGCGACGTGCCCGCCGCCGAGCTGGTGCTGCGCCGCCTGCTGCCGCTGGCCAGGGAGGGCCTGGCCCGGTGGGGCGTGGACGACGGGCACGCCGACCGGCTGCTGGGCATCATCGAACAGCGCTGCCTCACCGGCCAGACCGGTGCCACCTGGCAGATCGGCGCGGTCAGCGGTGCCGGCGGCGCCGCTCAGCCTGACCGCGCCGAGGCGCTGCGGTCAATGACCCAGCGCTACATCGGCCACATGCACACCAACGAACCCGTCCACACCTGGTCTCTCAGGTAGGGCGCGGACGGGTTCGCTCAGAGGCGGCGGAACATGACGAGCAGGCCGACGTAGCCCTTGGCCGGGTGGTGGAAGCCCTCGGGGATGGTGGCCAGCACCTCGAAGCCGAGCGAACGCCACAGCCCCACCGCCCGCGTGTTGGACTCGGCGACCGCGTTGAACTGCATCGCGCGGTACCCGTCGGCGCGCGACTGGTCGATGGCGTGGCTGGCCAGCGCGCGGCCGACGCCGCGTCCGGACTGGCCGGCGCTGACCATGAAGCCGGCGTTGGCGACATGCGCGCCGGGTCCGCCCTGGTTGCGGTGCGTCTCAGCGGTGCCGATGATCGTCCCGTCGTCGTCTACGGCGACGAAGGTGCGCCCCGGCGGATCGTGCATCCACATCGCGCGGGCCCGCTCCTGGCTGGTGTCCGTATCCCAGGTGAAGGTCTCGCCCGCCTCGATGATCGGCCGCACTATAGTCCAGATCGCCGGCCAGTCCTCGGGTGTCGCGTCTCTGATCAGCACGAAGCCCAGCCTAAGGCTGGAGCAGGTGCGTCCGGACGGCATCGTCGCCGCGGGTATGCCAGGCGAAGAACGAAAGCCCGGTCGCCTTCCACCCCGAGGGCGTCCGGCGGACCGGGATCTCGTAGGCGCCCCACACCTCCCACATGCCGCCGCCGAGGTCGGCGTCCAGCACGTTGTAGGCGTATCCCTTGACGGTAGCCGTCGCCTTGTCGCCGTCGACGGCGACGCGGTAGTGGCCGACGAGGTGGAAGCTCTTCTTCTTGGCGTGCAGGCCCTGCCGCCAGCCGTCGACGAGCTGCGCGTTCGAGATCGTCGCGGGCTCGCCGCCGTTCAAGCTGGTGAAGTCGGACAGGACTTCCGTGTCGAACAGCGCCTGCGCCGCGTCCCAGTCCTTCGCGTCCACCGAATCGAAGATGGCGTCAACAAACTCAATGATCTCACTACGTTCACCCATACCCCCGACCCTACGACCCCAGCCCCCCAGACCCCGGCCCTTCCAGACCCGGGCCCCCAGACCTTCAGCACCCCGGGACCCCCGACCCTCAGCACCCCAGCACCCCAGCACCCCAGCACCCGGGGACCCCCAGATCCCCAGGACCGGGCTCCTTTCCGGACATATCCGACTTGTCGCCCGACCGGCCCTTGTCGTCAGCAATGCCGCTCGCGCCTGTTCCTCGAATATCGGGCCCGGGAGGCGCCCAAGAAAGATCGCGGACATTTATCCCCCCATTTTGGGAGGGTAAATGTCCGCGATAATAAAGTCACTGCCGGCTCCCCCCGGAGACTGTCCGGTTCGATCAGGATATGTCCAACATTGCAGGTCAGGCTGGGGGGTGACGCCCACGCCATTGCGGAATTGTGCCCTGACGGCATTATTGTGACGGGGGCTGGCTCCTCTGGAGTGAGCCCAGCGTGTCAATCGCGCAATCGATCCCGCTAGTGCGTGTCAATCGCGCAATCGACACGCTGGCGAGGCGCGAGCCGCGAGGCATGAGGCGCGAGCCGCGAGGCATGCGCCGCGAGGCATGAGGCGCGAGCCGCGAGGCGTTCGCTGTGCCTGGGCTGGCGCCGCATAGCGGCGCCGCGCCGCATAGCGGCGCCCGGCCGCACTCCGGGGACCCGGCTAGGACCGGATGCGGATCGGGAGGTTGCGGGGGCCGCGGATCTGGCCTCCCGACCAGACGACACCGCGAGGATCGGATAGTTCGAAATCGGGGTACCGGGCCAGCCATTCTTCCAGCGCCACCCGCAGCTCCATCCGGGCCAGGTTGGAACCGAGGCAGCGATGCCGGCCCAGGCCGAAGGCCGCGTGCCGGTTGTTGACCCGGTCGAGCCGTACCAGGTGCGCGTCCTCGAACGCGGCCGGGTCGCGGTTGGCGGCGGGGAACGGGAGGAGCAGCCAGTCGCCTTCCTTCAGCTGCTGACCGGCAAAGGAGCAATCCCTGGCGACCAGGCGCGCCATCGTGACCGGGGCGTAGGCGCGGAGCAGTTCCTCCAGGGCCGTGTCCATCAGGTCCGGCTCGGCGGCAAGCCGGCGGCGGTCGTCCGGATGTCCGGCCAGGTGCCACAGCGCGGCGCCGATCGCGGACCAGGAGGTGTCGATCCCGGCGATCATCAGCAGGATCATCGTGCCGCGGATGTGGTTGCTGGTGAGCTTCTCCCCGTCGATCTCCGCCTCGATGAGGAACGTGGTCAGGTCGTCCCTTGGGTGAGCGGTATGGTCCGCGATCCGCGCGTCCATGTACGCGTCGAGCTCGGCCATGATGGAAGCCCGCTCCTCCGGCGTGGCGTCGACCTCTTCCATCACCCGGCGGATGAAGCCGCGGAACAGGTCCGCGTCTTCTTGCGGGAACCCGAGGAACTCCAGGATCACCCGCACCGGGATGTGCTGGGCGTACTCGACCGCCGCGTCGAAGCTCGTCTGGCCCGCGGTCGCCGCCAGCAGCTCACGGCACAGTTTCCTGGTGAACGGCTCCAGGGCCGCGATCGGCTTGGGCGCGAACGCGGGTATGAGCATCCGCCGCACGATGGCGTGATACGGCGGGTCGGAGGTGATCGGCGGGGCGAGGCCGATGGGGGCGGGCGGAGCGTCCGCCGTCGGCCGCCGTTCGCTGACGACCACCGACCGGGAGGTGAACCGCTCCGTGTCATAAGCCACTTCCGACACGAGCTCGTGGGTCACCGGGAGCCAGGTCCCGCCGTACCGCTGACTGTGCGCGACCGGGCAGCGCTGCCGCAGGTCATCCCAGATCGAGTACGGATCCGCGATCCAGCCGGGGTCGGTGTGGTCGAAGTCGGTGGCCCAGTCGCGGACCGGGGGATGGCGAGCGGTCATGGCACCGGGACCTCGGTCACCGAGACGGCGTGTTCGGGACAGTTGGCCTCGGCCCGGCGGGCGATGTCCACCTGGCCGGCTGGCACCTCGCCGAGGCCGATCTCCGACGACATGCCCAGGTCGTCGACGTCGAACAGGCTGGGGGCGATGGCGTAGCAGCGGTTGTGTCCCTGGCATTTGTCCGGATCCACGTGGACGCGAAAGCTCATCATGCCTCCAGGTCGTAGTCGCCTCGCCGCGCGCGCCGCGTACGAGCCCAGTACTCGAAGGTGAACCCGGGCCAGATCGTGCGGTTGATCCCGGCTTCGTCGAGATACCAGCTCCGGCACCCGCCCGCGCTCCACACCGCGCGGCGCAGCCGGCGCTGTAGCTCGTCGTTGTACTTCCGCAGCGCGGGTGCCCGCACCTGGATCGTGGCCGCTTTCTGTTTCGCCATCAGGCGCAGGCAGCTGATCACGTGGTGCACCTGGGTCTCGATCATGAACACGACCGAGGTGTGGCCGAGCCCGGTGTTCGGCCCGAGCAGCAGGAAGAAGTTCGGGAAGCCGGCGACCGTGATGCCGCGGTGCGCCTCGACGCCTTCCTGCCACGCGTCGGCCAGCTTGATGCCGTCGCGGCCGGTGACGTTCAGCTCGGTCGCCGAGTCCACCACACGGAACCCGGTGGCGTAGATGAGCACGTCGGCCTCGTGCAGCGACCCGTCCTCGGTGCGGACGCCGGACGGGGCGATCTCCTTGATGGCGTCGGTGACGAGATCCACGTTCGGCCGCTGCAGCGCGGGATAGTAGTCAGAAGACAGCAGGATCCGCTTGCACCCGATCGTGTAGTCCGGCGTCAGCCGGGCGCGCAACGCCGGATCCGCGACCTGCCGCTCCAGGTTCTTGCGGGCCAGCAGCTCCATCGGGGCCATCAGCCGCGGATTGACGGCGAAACCGAGCGCCCGCGTTTCCAGCGTCCAGTAGATGACGTCGCGCAGGCCACGGGCCGCTCCCGGCGCACGGCGCAGCACGCGACGCACCGAGGCCGGGATCGCGACATCGGGCCGCGGGTGGATCCACGGCGGTGTGCGCTGGAACACGGTCAGCCGCGCGGCCTTCTCGGCGATGGCCGGGATGAACTGGATCGCGGACGCGCCTGTGCCGATCACCGCCACCCGCTTGCCGCTCAGGTCACACAAGTGGTTCCAGTCGGACGAATGGAACGACTCGCCACCAAACCGATCCATTCCTGAAATATCGGGATAAGACGGTATGTGCAGGGCCCCAGCGCCCGACACCACGGCGTGCGCAAGGTACCGCTCCCCGTCGGCGGTGCGCACCGTCCAGCGCCGCGCCGCGTCATCCCACTCCATCCCCTCGATCTTGCTGTCGTACCGGATGTGCGCGCCGACCCCGTACTTCGCCGCGCACCCGCGCAGGTACTCCCAGATCTCCGGCTGCGGCGCGAACAGGTGGCTCCAGTCGGGGTTGAGCTCATAGGAAAAGGAGTACAGCGGCGACGGCACGTCGCACGCGCAGCCCGGATACTGGTTGTCCCGCCAGGTCCCGCCGAGGTCAGCGCCCTTCTCCAGGATGACGAAGTCATCAAAGCCCGCCTTCTTCAGCGCGATCCCCATGCCGATGCCGCTGAACCCCGACCCGATGATGGCGATCTTGGTCTGCCTGGTCATGACAACGCCCCCCTCCCGGAGCTCGCCGGGGCGCCCGGTCTCGCCGAGTCGGCTTCGCCGCCGGCCCCCACCGGAACGGCCGTAGCTCCTGACGCCAGCCACTTCGCCTCCATCTCGCCGTGCGACCGGGCCACCGCCCGGGTGGCGACGGCCGGCCACAGCCCGCGCAGCAACTGCATCGGCGGCAGCCAGCGCTGGCCGTAGACGTGTGCTCCCCGCCGCCGGATGCCGCGGATCAGCGCGTCCACGGCCGGCTCGAGCGGGCTGACGCGGTTGGCCGGGTACGGCAGCCGTTCGCGCCCGGCACGCATCACGTCGTTGGTATCCCCGCCGCGCACCATGTCGGTGTCGGTGAAGCCAAGGTACGCGACCCCGACGTCCACCCCGTGGTACGCGACCTCGACCCGGAGGGCATGGGCGAGCGCCTCGACTCCCGCCTTGCTGGCGCAGTACGCG
>Ga0126381_100004442_pt1 | contig 15281 bp, 9 predicted proteins | sample PanSoiMetPlot_28_FD_96465 | JGI IMG/M metagenome (GOLD analysis project Ga0126381, IMG submission 96465) | Tropical forest soil microbial communities from Panama - MetaG Plot_28 | ecosystem: Environmental > Terrestrial > Soil > Tropical forest > Bulk soil | place: Panama | collected 2016-02-17 | reverse complement strand
GTTCTTTCTATTGGCGCGAAGTAGCCGCCTTCGTTGGTAAGAGAGCCACCAGTTGCGCGAGAATACCGAGCAGTTTCGCCGCGATCCAGAGCTGCAGGCCTGCTTTCTTCTTCGTTCTTCAGCCTAAGCAGGCCGCGGTTACAGTGTAGAAATTTCAATTATCGGCATTTTGCGTAGCTTAGCTTGTTCGAGAAAATGGGCTGTGACGTCATCAGGCCCACGCGATTCCTGATTCCACACGACTAACGCGTTGACAGTCGTGTGTTCCTGGTTAGCTAGCGATTGCGCGCGCTCGAGTAGCTTCAAATTAGTCTCAAGGTAGCCCGCTTGCCCTTCCGGTAGGTTTAGCACCTCAACGGTGGATTTGCGCAGCGCCCTTGAGTAAATTTCGCCCCAATTGCCGGGACGATCCGTCACCGACGATACGCGAAAGTGTTTCGGCTCTGAAGGCAATAGAATGTAAGAGGTCACGCGCAGTTCCATGGCGACATCCAGCAGCAGCAGGTCGGTTCCACATGCTGCGGAGCTCACCGTTGCGACCGGGTGCTGCTCCGTGAAAACCTGGCGGATTCTCTTGCGAACTTTTGATACGCTTTGGGAGGCAAAGCGAACTGCAGTGGCGTCAGGGGCGTCGACGCGCCTTCCGGCTTCAACGATAACCGGCCCTCGCGTCGATTTTTCGGCATTCTGTTGGATCATTATTCCGTTCAGCACAAGTCCTATTATTCCCGAACAGAAATTCCGCCGATCCATTTGCCACACCAGAAATGTCCCAACCGCGACGCGTCCTGACTGATATCCACATCAGGACTACGAGTCCTCTATCTTTGCACAAGGCTCCGCGCGGCGGAACCTGTCAATACCAAAAACTCTATCGGAGATAGTGAGCACTCCCCGGGCGCTTGGCTGGATTCTCGAGAAGTCCGCTTCCAGGAAGTGTTGATGACCTATCCAATCTCACGGTCGAGTCCGTGCTTGCCGATTCCAGTTCCATCATTTCCGACGCACCGAAAGTACGAGGTCAAAATGTTCACCGCTCTTGGTGACATTGAGACCCACGAGCGAGGCTACCTTCTTGCTCGAGAAATATGCAACGAACATATTCATGCGGCTTCCTTCCCACTCGGGCAAAGTAGCCTGCGTCAACTCAATCAGATCCTCGAATTTGTTCGCGGCCTCAACCTCCGAGTCGGTGCGATAGAGGACGCACTCAATCACCGGCTCCCGGGGGTAGCCTGAACCGCGGCAGCTTGCTGCGCCCGGGAGGCTTACGGACGGAGTCCAATCCACCCACTCTTTTGCGCCCAGCGTTTGGAATCCGGACGGAGCTTCGGAAATGTACCGGAGTAGCGTAGTGCGAAACGAGTCCCGGAACGAGCTTTTCGGCGCCGGCTGGGAATTTCCCGCCGCAGGGCTCGTGGTCGATTGAGCTGGCGGGTCTGTCGTGACCCGTTCCTGCTTTTGCGTTTCGATCGCGGGTTTGCGACCTACAGGAACGGGCGGATGGCCGATCATGGTCCAAGTGACGAGTCCGGCGATGGCGGCGACCCCCGCCCCGGCCAAAAGGTACAACCGGCGGGACCTGTCATGGGCCACAGGCGCCGGGATGGTCTTAGGGTTCTCTTTCGTGTCTCCAATCGCCAGCAAAAGATCCTTTAACCGTTCGTCGTAGGCGGTCCGGAAATCGATATACTGGATCCGACTCAACCGGTACGGTACCTCACAATCCCGATACAGGACCGGAATAATCGGTTTTTTCCTGGAGAGAGCATACCCAATCTCGTCGAGCACGTTTTGTGAAGTGACCGATTTGGGCGAGAGCACGACCAGCATCAGTCCGCACTCGGAGAGTCCGCGCTCGATCGCCTGGTCCCACTCCTCACCGGGATGAATATCGAGTTTGTCCAGCCAAATCGACGCCTCGACGGCGCGCAAGTCTTGGCACAACCGCAATACGAAGTCCGTATCCGCCCGCGAATAGCTGACAAACGCTTTCAGTGGGTCTACCATGATGCCTTTTGCCAGTACAGCTTCTTGGCAAACGCGCTAGAACAGTGCTGTTTCGCCACTCACCCCTTTGGGGCCAGCCATGCCGGACCCTGCTAGAGTATATAGCACTGCGCCGGTCCAGCGATCCCCTGGACCGGCACCTGGCAATCACGAGCCAGAAATCCGCTTGGGGGAAGCGTAGGATCAGCCGATTCTTCGACGCGGATAAATCGTCTGTAACGCCGTAGTGTTTACCGACAATCTTCCCTTGTTTCTATTCGTCGAATTGGCCTCGTGACCGCCAGGATTGCGCAATGGCTAGGTGTCCTGTTCTACCCGAGCTCGGTTCGCTTGCCAGGCAGATTCACTCCATTGCAAAAACGTCGTGAGGGATGCAACAGCGTTCAATATTCGCCGCTTCCACCCGAGCTCTCTGGATATGCCGGAGTGCGCATCGCCTTGGCTGCGGAGCCTTTCGCAAATCAAATCTTGATACGATATCTTCCACGACGCTGCTTGTGCCGCGCCAGTATCCATATTAGTTTTTCTGTCTCAGTCGGCTTCGCTTGGGCTATCAACAATGAGCCAGAAATATAAAGTCTTCCTTTCTTATAGCCATGCGGCGGACGCGCAACTGGCCGCGAGGCTACAACATGGGCTCAAGCGCATCGGCACGCCGTGGTTCAAGCCGTCCACCCTGCGTGTCTTTCGCGACGAGACAGGCCTTGAAGTCGGAGGCCAACTACGTCAATCGCTCGAGCAACATCTGGAACAAAGCGAATACTTCCTGCTGCTCGCCAGCCCGGATGCTGCCGTTTCGCGCTGGGTTATCGCAGAGGTTGAGTGGTGGCGGAAACATCGGGGAACCGACACAATCCTGTTGCTGATCACCGGCGGTTCGATCGAGTGGGATCCTGCCGCGGGCGATTTCGACTGGCGTATTACAAATTGTCTGCCGGCAGCTTTGCGAGGTCAGTTTGCGGACGAGCCGCTGTTCGTGGACCTGCGTTGGGCAAGCGGTCGGCAGCGCCTGACGCTTAAAGATGAAAGATTCAGAAATGCTGTCCTGACGCTCGCCGCTACCCTGTATGGACGACCCAGAGAGGAACTCGATATCGAAGATCGACGTGCTCAACGCCGATTTCGATCGATCGCCGCGGTGGGCGGCCTGGCTATGCTGCTGCTGGCAATTATCGCCTTCTACGGGTGGACTACGGCGCGACAAAGCGCCTTGCAGGCGACGCAGAACCGTCGCGAGTCCGAATCGCGGCGGCTGACCGCGAGGGCGCTTGAGTTGTTCAGGTCGGGAGGCGACCTAGACGATGCCATCCGCCTTGCCGTTTACGCCTGGCGGCTCGGCCACACGGCCGAAGCGGCGCGGACCCTCTCACTCATCCAGTCGGGTTCGTCCAATCTAGCTCGAATTCTCGGACAGCACACCAAAGACCTCCAAGAAGTCGCTTTTCTTCCGAACAGCGCCAGGATGATCACACTAAGCCCCGACGGTATCCAGTTTTATCGTGTCGGATCGTGGGATCCCAGCGATTCCTTCCTGATTGTTCCACTGGGGACGGAGTCTGTTCAATTCGATTCCACGGGAAGGCATATGCTGGTGCACAGCTTTCAGCAGGACTCCCGCAGCCACAAAATTGTGACGGTGGATTTGGAGTCGAGCCGGATAACACCGATTTCTTTCGATCCCTATCAGTTTGGAACTTCAAGCCTTACCGGCGTCACCATGAACGCCGATGGTACACAGGTCGCGATGGCGTGGCAATGGCACGTTGTCGTATGGGACGTTGCCCAGGACCGAGCAAGGTCCACGTCTCCAGAATTTGGCACTAATGTCCAGGCCATGCATTTTATCGATCGCGATCACCTGATGTTGATTGCAGGGACGCTGCCACTTGGGCTGACGCGCAGCACGGACTACCCGCCTCAACTACAGCTCTGGGATCTGCGCAGCGGAAACGTCAGCGCTGGACCGCAGATTCAACTCCAGCCGGACTACGCCCAAATGCACTTTCCGAAATTCAACCGGGACGGATCTCTGATCCTGTGGCGCGAAGGTTATGTCCCGGTTCTCCTTGAACGGCACGGTCTTACAGTGCGCCGCCTGTTGTCATTGACGAATGACCCATCTCCGCAAGGCTATTCGCCGGTTGCCGCTTTCGATGCAAAGAGCACACGCGTATTCGTTGAATATCTCGGCCGGATCGTCGTGTGGGACCTTTCGCAGCGTCGCGTCTTGCAAACCATCGGCCCATTCGCCGCACGAGACAACCACCTCCAGACGGCAGCGATGAGCCCAGAAGGACGATGGCTTGCCAGCCTGAATGGCGGCAAAGTGCATATCTGGGACCTCAATCGGGACGGGGCTCAGGTAGCCACCATTGACCAGAAATGCAGCATCGCCAACGAGGCATGTCTCCAGATGTTGTGTGACAAGCTCTCTGTGCCGAACGACGCTACGCAACTAAGAAAATTGCTCGCCTCTGACCCTGGTGCGCTGGATTCGTTGCTGCTTACCTCTTCTTGCCGAGTTAACTAGATTTTCCGTCACGCCCGCCAGTGCGGACGAGTGCACGGATTCGGAGCCGGGTGGCCGGACCGCCGGCCGGCATTCAACTCGCGGCCGCCCGTATCGGAACCGGAGTCTTCGTGTTTGACCTTTCGTATGTGAGCCACCCATGGAGCGGCTTGTCGAACGGAACACCGATCTTTCCTCAGTCGAAGGCGGACCCCGCCGGCATCGCCTGTGCCTCGCCGTGCGCCCATCGAACGCGCTGCGAGAAACTCGAACTGATCACGCTTCGGTGCAAACAACGGAGCGGTATTATCTCCGGTGGAGCGTTATGTAGAGTCGCTGCAGTAAGTGCTTGCCGGTCAGTTCATTCCTGTTGGATCACAGCACATAAAACTTCAAGAGCTCCACCTCGGCGGCCACCGAACCACAGCTTTCGAGAGGTCTATGTGCTCTCCATCAACGTTGCGCGGATTTTGCGCGAGTCTCATGATCCAGAGCAAATGGTGGTTTCTTGGAATCCGGGGGAAAGCGGTGGTCCGGGTCACTAATCCACGGCTCACTTGGCGTTGTCGACAACCAGCCGCTCCAGTCAGTGATTTTGTAACCCAGCGGGTTCCTTGCCGTTCGCTCACTTTTAGTATGCGGCTGCGCCCCTCGTCAGCCAGCCGATTCACCTCGGTTTTTCAACCCGGTCACGCCACTGATTCTCGTGCCAACGTATGAAATCGAGGTAGTCGACATCCCTGTACCACAGCGATCCACTATCCCGCTCTTTTTCTAGGATCAAGTTCACCATCCGAGATAGAGAGGCATTCTTAGTTCCTGTAATCTCCGCTGCTACGTTGACGTTGCGAAGGCCACAAGCAACCTGCCTTTTCAAGTCGAAATTGAGCAGGTTAAATTCGCGCACTCCGCGGATACTGAAGGAACCACGCTCAGCACCTGCCGCGGTGTAGTCGACCCAAATATGGTCGTGATCCGGATCTCGCCACGTCGTCATCCGGCCGAACAAATCTTCCTTAACTGGCTCCTCAGCCTCGGAATAGACAACTAGGTTCCAGCCACCCCATTCGACCGGTTTTTCCGAGGCGACTCTGTTGAAGGAGTTGGACCGTGCGCTCGGAAATATCAAGCCATTCGCACCATGGCGTCTGAGCCACTGGCCCACAGCTTGGCCAAAAACCATACCGCCGCCGGTTTCTAAGCTAACTATCGCAGGAAGAAGCTCTTGAAACGATTGTAGAGGCCGCTTGGCGGGGAACCGCATATTAGTCGTTTGCGCTGCGCGGTTCTCGTTTTCGAGCTCAAGGTGCACAAAGGTCTCGAAAAACCAATCTTGCGTTGCTGGATACCGGAGATCTACGACGCTATCAATCTCTGCTGAGAGTTGGCGCACACCGTAGGTAATCGCCGGCCCGTGTCCGACGGTAAAATCCTGTTCCATTTCCAGAAGCGCGGCATTCTCCTCGGTTCGGCGCTCGATTTGATAAATGATCAGATAAAAGGGGTAGCGCAGATCCTCATCAGTGGAGTTCCCTGATTTTTTTAAATCTTCTTTGATGTATGCGTCAACGATGGAGTCGAAAATAGTTGCTGTAATGCCGGATGCTCCACTGTAGTAGGCGGTGATCTCGTCCCGAAGTGTACCGCCATCATTAAAGTGAAGGCCGTCACACAACGTGAAATACCGTCCCGGCGGCAAGCCCGGCCCTCCTGCAAACCGGCGCGGCCGATATCCATAGTTGGTCTGTACACCACCCGCACTTACCATCGTGTGTATGCCCTGTTGCTTAAGATTGGCAAAAAGCCTATCGATATCATCGAATTCTGAAAAGCAAGTCTCGTAAAAGCGCCTCATTATAGGAAAGCGGAAATCAGTTTCGATTTGTTTAATCTGTCCACGAAATTTAGTGAATGGCAACTCCGCCGACATAACTCGGCTCCCGGCCTGCATTTCGAGTTCATGCGGCAGCATATCACCTTGTAACTCCGGCGGATGCCCTTCCGGCCACCGAGCACGCCCAAACTTCAAGCGACTCAATACCTTTCTAACCTTTGGAGCACTGAACTTTTCGAAGTGATACTGGTTGAGTTGCTCTAGAGCACGATCAAGACGCCAAGTTCGCCCGCGACACTGGACATCGCGTTGATTTTGGTAAGAACGGGGACCAGGGGAGCTGCCGGGATTGCTCGCGAGTAACGCCGTAGCGTTTACTAAAGTGAATAAAATCCAAACAGGCGTGGAGATGACTTGCTCCGATCAGCCTCAGGACGACTATCCAATCGGTTAGCAGGACTAACCGTTGGGATATGCAAATTCGGCTTATTCGACCGTATGATCCAGTCTGGTTGTTCCGAAAGTTCCTTATCTCCTTATTGTTCAAGCCGTTCGCGTGGGACCGAACCCGCAAACTGAGACTTGCACCGCGGTATGACAAATGCTCTATCTACCGTATTTGGACCACGCCACTAAGTGAATGGCGAACGGTCGTCAACTAATGCGTCGGGGCTTACCACAGATTGCTCGCCCAGTGGAGGACGGTGATGTCTCCTCAAGAACCCTCAAAGACCGAGCCAGATCAGAATATCAGCTGGCAGAATGCGTCACGAGGAAGGCTAAGCCGAATGAACCTCACAACACTCGGCAACAGATCAACATTAAATAATAAGGTAAGAGAGAAGGTTGCGACCTTTGATAAAGATCTATTTATTAGTTACGCGCACGTTGACAACCTGCCCACGCCGGACGACAGCGAGGGATGGGTCACCCGCTTTCATAAGTATCTGGAAACCTACCTGAGTCAGAGCCTGGGTGAGGAAGCCAAAGTCTGGCGGGATGATAGGTTGCGGGGCAACGAAATCTTTGCCAACGAGATCGTGAAACAATTCCCGAAAACCGCCGTCCTCCTCTCGGTGCTTTCTCCCCGATATTTGGAGTCGGAATGGTGCCTACGGGAGGTCAATGAATTCTGCAAAAGTGCAGAGGTGACTGGTGGCTTGACGATCGACGACAAAACCAGGGTTCTCAGGGCAATGCTGAAGAAGATTCCAGCCGAACGAAGGGAGCAATTGCCGGGCATTCTAAAGGACGCCGTGGGGTATGAGTTTTATCAGGAAACGGAAGGCAAGCGTGAGCTGCCTTTGGACCCAAGTTTTGGCAGTGGGGAAACCTACCGGAGACAGATTTATTTCCTGGCGCAGGACATCGCGGAGCTGATCGGCAAGCTGAAACAAGAAGGCGTTGGCAGGCCGCAACCAAATGTTGCGCCCAAGCCCATAGTTTACCTGGCTGAGTGCAGTTATGAGCTCCATGATGATCGGGAAAAAATAAGAGGCGAGTTGAAAGCACACGGCTACAACGTCCTGCCTGACCAGCTTACGCGATTGCCGGACTTGGAGGCCGACTACGTCGCAGAAGTGGCCCGCCTGCTGGATCAATGCCAACTTTCAGTCCACGTCGTGGGCAAGTTCCGCGGGAAGGTGCCCGACGGTCCCAGCCTGAAGTCGGCGGTGCAGCTACAAAACGAAGTCGCCGCCCAGAAGAGCGAAGGAGGTAGCCTACAGCGGGTGATCTGGTTGCCTGAAGGTTCCCATTCTGAGCAGCCAGAACAGCAAGCCTTCATTGAGGCCTTGCAGAAAGTAGCTAACCTGCAACGGGGCGCGGACCTAGTTACGGCTGACCTGGAAGTTCTCAAGGGCGTCATCCACGCCGCCCTGCAGAAGTTGGAGAGACCGGAGCGTCCAACGTCTGAAGCGAGCGCGAGCAGTGAGAGACTGGTGCACTTGATATGCGACAAGAGGGACCGGCCTGCAACCAAGGACCTGCGCAAGTTTCTGATGGGTGCGGGCTTTGACGTCAAGATTCCGGTGTTCGAGGGAGATGCCGCCACGGTGCGACAAGTCAACCAGGACCTTCTGACCCAATGCGATGCTGTGATTCTGTTTTACGGTGCCGGAGATGAGGCCTGGAAGCGGACTGTGGAAAGCGACCTGAAGAAGATGAAAGGCTACCGGGCGGAAAAGCCGCTGCTGGCCAGCTTCGTTTATTTGGCCGCACCTGCCAACGATGACAAGAAAGAACTCATCGAATTCGAGGAGCCGAACGTGATCAACGGAATTGAGGGTTTTTCCGAGGCGGAGATGCAACCCTTGGTCAACCTCCTACAAGCCAGAAAAGGGGCGAAAGAGTAACGATATGAGCGACGCAGTCGAGGTCGAAGTCGGCAATCCTTTCCCGGGCTTACGACCTTTCCGCGAAGATGAAGAACACATCTTCTTCGGCCGGGAAAACCAGGTTGACGCAATGGTTGACAAGCTGTCGGCCGCGCGCTTTCTCGCCGTCGTTGGGACCTCAGGCTGCGGGAAGTCATCGCTGGTGAACTGCGGTCTTCGCCCGGCGCTGCATCGTGGACTCATGCCGGCAGCGGGCACTTCATGGCGGATGGTTCAGTTCCGTCCTGGTAGCCGACCACTGACTGCTATGACCTCGGCTTTGGCCGCCGACGGCGCGCTCTACTCCAGGTATCACGGACTCATTCCTCTGACGGAGATCATTGACACCCCTCTGCGACTAAGCAAGCGCGGGCTGATCGATGTCTTCCGCGGGGCTCGGCTGCCAGACGGAGTCAACCTGCTGGTCGTGGTCGATCAGTTCGAGGAGTTGTTTCGCTACCGTGTGCTGGGGGATTCTGAGACGAACCGCCTGGAACGAAGCCTGGAGGCCTCTGCCTTCGTCAACCTGTTGCTGGAGGCGAAGCAGCAGCGAGATTTCCCCGTTTATATCGTGCTGACCATGCGCTCCGACTTCCTGGGCAACTGCGCGGAGTTCCCGGACCTGCCCGAAGCCGTCAACGACGGACAGTACCTGCTGCCGCGCATGACGCGCGAGGAACGCCGAGCAGCCATCAAGGGCCCGGTGGGCGTGGGTGGAGCAGAAATCACTCAAGTGCTGCTCACGCGCCTCGTCAACGACGTCGGTGACAATCCTGATCAGCTCTCGATTCTCCAGCACGCTTTGAACCGCACCTGGGCGCGGTGGGAACACGACGGACATGGCCAAGGTCCTCTGGATTTGCCGCATTACGAAGCCATCGGCACCATGGCCCATGCTTTGGATCAACATGCAGAGAGGGCCTACGGTGAGCTGGCAAGCGACAGCCAAAGAAGAATTTGCGAAAAGATCTTTAAAGCGTTGACCGACAAGGGCACCGACGCTCGCGGAATCCGGCGGCCGACGAAGTTTTCCGTTCTCTGCAAAATTGCGGAGGCGACACCCAGCGAGGTGACCGAAGTTCTCAAGGTTTTTCGCAAGGCCAGCCGGTCATTCGTGATGCCCCCTCTCCCGGACGATCTCGACGCCGAGACCATTATCGATATCTCGCACGAGAGCCTAATGCGGATTTGGCAGCGCCTGATCACCTGGACGCATGAGGAGGTGCAGTCGGCGCAGTTATACCGGCGGCTGGCCGAGACTGCCAGTTTGAATGCCGAGGGCAAGGAAGGGCTGTGGAGAGATCCCGGCTTGCAATCTGCCCTCGACTGGAGGGAGAGAGAACGCCCGACGCAGGCCTGGGCGGAACTCTATGGCAACGATTTTAGTCAGGCTATGAGTTTCCTGGAGCAGAGCGAAGGGCAGCGAAATCGAGAGAAGCGGGAAAGAGAGGAGCGCCGAAAATACGAATTGCAGCAGGCACAAGCCCTCGCCGCGGAACGCGAGCAGCGGCTTGAAGAGCAGGCGCGTGCTGCAGCGCGGCTGCGAAAGTGGTTCCAACTCCTGGTGGCTGTTACAGTCTCCTTATTGTGCGTCGGCGCCTTCGCCGGGTGGGAGTGGCACAAGGCCAGTGAGAACACACGGATCGCCAATGAGAACACACGGATTGCCAAAGAGATGGCCAGGAAGGCGAAAGAGTCACAACGGCAGGCTGATGACCGCGCTCGCGAGGCCGAGTTGGCACACCACGAAATGAGCTTGGAAGCGTTGCGCGTACGCGACGTGAATCTGCAATCGCAGGCCAATGTGGTGAATCTGACGGACTCACTGCTTCAGTATGCCGATCCCCAATTGCATTCGCACTGGCTTCTATACAGAGGCATTGCCCTAATGTCGCAGGGTAAGTTCGACGAGGCGAATGACTTACTTTCCCAGGTAATTGAGTCCGTTCCAGGAGATCCGGAGGCAAGAACCGCACGGGGCTACTTGTCCGTCCTGCGCGGCAGGCCGCAAGACGCGCTGCAGGATTTTGAGTACATCCACGACAATCTGGACCGCGTCTATCCTGTCAATAATCTGAATCTTACAGTTGCAAATGCAGCTCTGGGAAAAGACAGAGCCGCTCGAGCCTCCCTCAAAGCAGCCATCCAAGGCATGCGCGTGCGAGACTCCGAGGGTGGGAGCGAAGCCTTCGTTCCTGCGGACATTACGCGGGCTACCGGCCGGGCTACGCTTGACGCCCGAGGGGCAACCTTTGAGACGGCACTCCACTATTTGGGTGCCAATCTCGAAGCCTATGCCGGAAATGTCGGCGCATTAGAGGCTGCCCTCACCGAAGCGGATCGGGAGGCGCAATCGCTTTCTCCGGTTGCTAAGAAAGATGCGTTGTTTGTCGCCATGACATGGGCGTGGTTTCAGTGCCGGGATGCCGATTCGGGCTGCAAGGATTACGGAGCTCTTGCCAGCCAGGCGGCTTTGTGGGAGAGAGCCGGATACGGGAACTGGGCGAACTGCTATTACGAACGTTTCCAGCGACAGAATACTCGCTTGCACGACGGACGTTATGCTCAATTGGCAATTTGGGTGGACCAAGCCAAGACCGCGCTGGGTTCGGGCCGCTCATGCCGGGACCTTCAGGAAGGGGAACATGACACCGCTGCGCTCGAGGTCGAAGCTCGAGAGGCCATGGCAAGAAAAGACCTTGCTAAAGCAAGAAGCCTGCTGAGTCAAGCTTTGAACAAGTGCGGCGCAGCCGAACGCAATCAGTTGCTCCTCGAGAAAGCCGATGTCTTGCTGGAGATTGGACGAGATGAAAGGGCCAAGGCCACCGAACAGAATACGGCCGCGGAGACTGCGACATTCCGTATCGACCAGTTGAGCCGTGAGAAAAAAAAGGAAGAAAACGAACGGCAGAAGCTGGAAAGCAAGGACTGGGCAGCGACTAAAAAGGAGATCGAGGCAAAATATGAGCAGAAGATCACTGAGGCGCGTTCCGAGCAAAAGAGCGCCCAGGCATACTATGGCTTGCACAAGCAAGCTTCCGATGCCGCGCTGAAGGAATTGCAGCGCGACTGCGCGGAAATCCTGAAAACCAGCCCAAAATCCGCTACGGCTCATTACTACAATGCGCTGGCTCAGGACTGGCTGGATCCCAACTCCACGCCATCGATCCTTGCTGAGCTTCGCAAAGGCCTACAAGTCGATCCCGGGAATCTGGAGTCGTTGAGCTTGATAGATGAGCTAGTCCCATCCTACGAGCCCGCCCAAAGCGAGTATCTCAAAGCCAACCGCCAATATCTGGAGCGTTTCTACAAGATGTACCCATACCAGCCGTCGACGCTGGAACATCAGGCAAAGCTGGCGGAGATGGATAAGCGCTACGGCGACGCGCTGAATCTGGTGGAAAAAGCCATTGCAATGGAGCCCACGGGCTCGTCTGACTTCTCTCTCTACATATTGCGCGCCGAGATTCAGCAGGCCATGGGTTTTGACGCAGTGGAGGTCCAGCGCAATCTGGCCAGCGGCTATCAGCAGGCCAGATTAATGAGGAAGATCCGCAAAAACGCCTATCCGGAACTCGCAGAAGCGAAAGCATGGGAAGCTCTCGTGGATCTGGCTAGGAAAGGGCCCAATGAGCGGTTTCGATGCGATCCGGACGTCACCGTCTGCAACGTCACCAAGACGATTGAGGTCCACAGTGAAACGGTAGTTGGCAGCATCGTCGAGCTTCGTCAGGATGGCGACAACGTAAAATCGATTATTGCCAGGGTCGATCGAGGCAGGGACGATGGAATCGTCGTGGGCTCCAGCGGTCACGTGTGGTCTCTCTATTCGAAGGGTGCCGATGGACACGAACGCAAGTTGGCGCAACTCGGGACCGCAGAGGTACTGTCCGTGGATGCTCATTCCGCTTTAGTTCGCATTCGAGTGGACAATCCTAAAGGCGATGGTCTCGTCCGCGAACAAGATCTGCTTGAACTTAAGGCGCGGACCCCAGATCTATCTGCTCGTTCGCCGATGTGGTCGGCCGCAAAGTTCCACATCACGTTTGTGGATGCCAATGATCAGCCGTTCTTTGATTACGGTTCGTTGTATTCCGAGGAGACTTCTGAATCGGACTCGAGAGTACTCGAGCGTATGGTCGAGGACATCCGCCGTGCCGCGCCAAGTTATGCGGATCAGCATAAATCATTAGAGAATGGCGCGTTTGCCGGCCAGTCTGTGCAGCAGGCAATGCTGAACTGCAACGCCGGGAATGTCAGGAACCTTCTCGACTTCGTGGACAACTCTCCGAGGGACTTAGCGGGCAAGCGATACAAGCTCTCCACGGTTTATGCCTTATGGGCTCAGAATGGTGCTCCCAAGGAATGAGGTAGAAGCAAGCAAGCTGCTCGCGGCCCATTCTTTGAACAGCAAACTGATTTAGCTGCAATGCGCTTCGGCGAGTCTGGGTGCACCCAACACTGTGAGTAAAAGTCAGCCCGAAGCGTGATCACGACATGAACGTGGTGATCCGATTCGGTTGGCACTGCGGCGAGCAGTGTGTCGATGTAACGAAGTTGCTCATCCTTCCCGGTGCCAGTTGTAAACAGCTCTTCGAATTGATCGATGACCACCAGAACGCGAGCTCCGCGAGGTATGCGCAGACCGGCGATGGCATTGCGCAAGCCTTCCACTCCCATTGTCATTTGCCTTTTGGCTTCGGCGACAAACGCGGTGCTGTCCGCCGCGCTCAATCCAGAATCGAGTTGAACCAAAGCTTCGGCGAGTTCGCGGAAGGGATCTCCCGGCCGCGCAACGCATATTTTCCAGGAAGCCGTTTCACCCGTCGTAAGACCGAGGCGGCCCCCGTGCAAAGCCGGAATCAATCCCGCCTTCACGAGTGAGGACTTCCCACTTCCCGAGTCGCCTACAACTGCCAGGAAGCGATCCAGCGCAAGCTTTTTCACTAACTGATCGGTTTCCTTATCACGACCGTAAAAAAGCAACGCGTCCTCTTCCTCGAAGGCGAACAAACCTCGGAACGGAGACTGATTTGGGCCGAGTAAAGATACTTCCGCTGGCTGCATTCCAGTCACCGATTGAAGGAGTCGCTTCAATTCCAGATCTGCCTGGAGTTGGGCAACAAGGACAGTTTGCAGATCAGCTACGGCAACCAGGCGTTGATACTGCAGGATTGGGGGCGGTTGGAGGAGGCGCTGGCCCTGCTCAAGAAACAAGAAGAGAGATCTGCCTGGAGTTGGACAACAAGGACAGTTTGCAGCGCAACTATGGGAACCAGGCGTTGATCCTGAAGGCGTAGGGCAGTTGGAGGAAGCCCGCAATCTGCTGCGAAAGGCGCATCGAGGCTGAGCCGCTTAGGGCCGGATCATCCGCGCACGCAGACTAAGGGATCTCAGCCGGTATGCGCTAAATTTTCCAGTTTTTGTATGCTATCGAGTGTTTCTACGATCTGTGCTTTCGTTCTGTCGTCGATGTTGGGAGGGCAGGCCACAAATGCAGTATAGCAGGGCCTTTCAGATAAATGGCTTCGTTGCCCGTTCAATTGGCAAGGCGGACATTCCTCGCGCGCCAGCCAAAAATCCAGACCGACAGTTCAAGGTCGGTGACAAGGTCAGAGCAAATTTGCATTACGGCAAGATCGAGGACGCCATCGTGAAAGCCGTCATTCAGCACACGGACGGCACGAAGCTACAATTGGACGTCGTCGGTCTCGACATCACGGCGCTGATTGATGCGAGGCAGGTTGTTGAGGAAGGAAATTTAAGTTTTCGGTCCAACTTCGGTCCATTTGACGAGCGGAAATTCGGGCGGCTTTTCGGTGTAAGCGACACCAACGAAGCCATTCAGATGTTTGAGATGCGCTGCTTGTAAGACAGGCGCTCTGACCAACTGAGCTAACCGCCCACGCAACTCTATAATTCTACTACATCGCTCTGGCAAATGAGCACCTGCTTTGAAAGCAGGTGCTCTCCTGTTGTGCGCAAGCGTCGGCGAAGCGCCGGGCAATATACAAGCAAAAAGGATCCACTACTTAAGAAAGAACTTGGAATCAATGGCTTCTTCAAGGAGTGCAACTGGTCTCTGAAGCTGTTGTCTCGCGCCTGCTCTGTGTTTCATCGCTTCGCTCGCCATTACTAAACATTTGACGACAATAGAGGACCTACTCGTTCCAACGGCGTTTCCACGAACCGGGTCCAGACCACGGATCGAACGACCGGGGCCCCAAAAGCGTCAGGGACTCTGGCGGAAAGTAAGCTGGCCTAATGTCAGGCTCCTGCTAGCGAGCAGGCCAAGAATGCGCGTCGGCTCGGTCGCCTTTTCGGCCAGCAAACCTTCAGTCGGAGACACCTGCTTCCTGCTGATGGGCGCGCTGACCGCAGCGTGATCCGCCTCTACCACGCGAGATCGATCAGAGTCTTGCCGGCCTTCTTGAGAAGCGCTTCGCGATCGACGAAGCCCGCGAGCCTGTCTTCCCGAAGCATCGCGACATAAGGCGTGTGCCGGCCTGCGACCTCACGCACCAGAAAGCTCGCGTTCTTATCCGGAAGGTCC
>Ga0126381_100004440_pt1 | contig 15283 bp, 11 predicted proteins | sample PanSoiMetPlot_28_FD_96465 | JGI IMG/M metagenome (GOLD analysis project Ga0126381, IMG submission 96465) | Tropical forest soil microbial communities from Panama - MetaG Plot_28 | ecosystem: Environmental > Terrestrial > Soil > Tropical forest > Bulk soil | place: Panama | collected 2016-02-17 | reverse complement strand
GTGACGATGTTCTGGTGGTTCAGCGCCGAAGCCGAGCGCGCCTCCTGCTCGAACCGCTTTCGCCGGTCCACGTCGGCCGCGAACTCCGCCGAAAGCACCTTGATCGCGACGTCGCGTCCGAGGCGGGAGTCCCGCGCCCGATACACCTCTCCCATTCCGCCCGCGCCCAGAGGCGCGAGGACCTCGTAGGGTCCGAGCCGTGTGCCGGAGGAAAGTGTCATTCGATGAAGACCGCCGGCATTCTAACCGGGAGTCGCCGTACAATCCCCGCGTTTCCACGATGAACCGCAGGTCAACGTTCGTCCTCGGCGCCGCGCTCCTCCTCGGCGGCGCCGCCGCGCTCGGTGCCGCCGAGCCGCCGCCTCCGGAGGTCATCGCCGTCAAAGCCGGGCGGCTCATCGACCCGAAGGCCGGAACGGTCGTTCCGGGCGCCGTCGTCGTCATCGAGAAGGGCCGCGTGAAGGCCGTGGGACCGTCGCTCCCGATCCCCGCCGGCGCGAAGGTCGTCGACCTCTCCGCGCTGACGGTCCTGCCCGGCCTGATGGATTGCCACACGCACCTCGTCGGCGACTACGTTCACGACAAGGACCCGCTGTCGGACTTGAAGAAGAGCGCCGCCGACCGCGCCTTCGAGTCCGTTCCGAACGCCCGGGCGACGCTCGACGCCGGCTTCACGACGGTGCGCGACGTCGGAACATACCGGGCGTTCGTGGACGTCGCGATGCGCGACGCGATCGCCCGGGGCGATTTCCCCGGCCCGCGGATGTTCGTCGCCGGCGCCTACCTGACGATCACGGGCGGCGGCGGGGCCATCACGGGCTTCGCTCCGGACGTGACGCTGCCGTGGGACCTGCGTTTCGGAATCGCCGACGGCGTCGACCAGGTGCGCCAGCGCGTGCGGGACATCGCTCAGCACGACGTCGACCTCATCAAGGTCCTCGCCACGGGCGCCTTCCTGACCCACGGTTCGAACCCCCACGCCGTGGAGTACACCTACGACGAGATCCGCGCCGCCGTCGAAGAAGCGGCCCACAAGGGCCTCAAGGTCGCGGCCCACGCCCATTCGACCGAAGGCATCCAGCTCGCCGTGAAGGCGGGGGTCGCCTCCATCGAGCACGGCACTTACCTCGACGACGAAGGCATCCGCCTCATGAAGGAGCACGGGACCTACCTCGTCGCCGACATCTACGACGCCGAGTGGATCCGCCAGGGTGCCGCCGCCGGCTATCCCGAGGACTTCGCGAACAAGCAGCCGGAGGCCGACGAGATCCAGCGCCAGGCGTTTCGGAAGGCCGTGCAAGCCGGCGTGAAGATCGCCTTCGGCACGGACGTCAGCAACTTCCCCCATGGCCTGAACGCGCGGCAGTTCGCCTGGCAGGTCAAGTACGGCCAGACCCCGATGCAGGCGATCCACTCCGCCACCTTCGGCGCCTCGGACCTCATCGGCCGCGACAACGACGCCGGCTCGCTCGAGCCCGGCAAGCGCGCGGACCTGATCGCCGTGGCCGGCGACCCCCTTCAGGACGTGCGGATCCTCGAGAGCGTGGTCTTCGTGATGAAGGACGGGAAAATCTTCAAGGACGCCCGCTAGCGCCTGTTAGAGTCGGCTCGGTTGAGCCGCCATTCAGGCGCGGAGGACGACATGCCCAAGTTCGTGATCGAGCGCGAGATTCCGGGAGCGGGCAAGCTCTCGGACGCCGAGATCCGGGCGGTCTCCCGGAAATCGGTCGAGGTCCTGAAAGGGATGGGCCCCGAGATCCAGTGGCTCCACAGCTACGTCACGGGCGACAAGGTCTACTGCGTGTACCTGAGCCCCGACGAGGAGACCATCCGCGAGCACGCGAAGAAGGTCGGGATTCCGGCCAACCGGATCTCGGCCGTCCGGCGCCTCATCGACCCGCTGGACGGGGAAGCCTGATCGCGTCGCCCGAGCCGGGCGACGCCGCGATCGCGAGCGCGACGGCCTCTTCCACGGGCATCCCCCACCCCTGCATCCACGCGCCGGCGCTTTCGGTGTCGCTCAATCCCCGGCGCGCGCACGCGAGCGCGTTCTCGACGGCCACTCGCTCGGCACGCGGAAGCGGTGTTCCGAGGGCCTCGCGCAGGGCTCCGGCGGCCCCGGCGAGACGCAGCGCGGCGTAGGGCTCACCCTCGCTTGCGGCGCAGCAGGCGAACCCTTCGAGGAGGCGGGCGATGCCCCGCTTGTGTCCCAGCTCGCGGAACATCTCGAGGCTCTGCCCGTACAGCGACCGCGCGCCGGAGAAGTCCGAGCGAATCCGGGCGAGGTTTCCGAGATCGGCGAGCGTCCCCGCGATACCCCACGGGTCCCCGATCTCGCGGAACTCGGCGAGGCTCCGCTCGCAGAGCCGCTGCGCCGCGTCGACGTCGCCCCGCTCACGCGCCACGTCGGCCTGGTGATCGAGCGCCCACGCGGCGCCGGTCCGGTCGCCGATCTCCCGAAAGATCGCGCTGCTTTCGTCGTGCAACGCGTGGGCCTTCGCGAAATCGCCCTGCGCCGTCGCGGCCCGCGCGAGATTGCTGAGCGAACGCGCCACCGCGGCGCGGTCCCCGAGCTCGCGCCAGAGCGCGGCGTTCTCCTCGAAGTGCGCCGCCGCCGAGGCCACGTCGCCCTGGTCGAGGAGGATGACGGCGAGCGCGTTGCGCGTGACGGCGATCCCCCAACCGTCGCCGCGCTCGCGCTCGATCCCGAGACTCTCCTCGAGGTACCCGAGCGCCGCGCCGTAGTCCCCCTGCTCTCCGGCGAGCACGCCGGCGGCGAACAGCGCCCGGGCCCGCGCCTTCGTGCGCGCCGCCGCGGCGGGAAGCGTCAGGAGCCGGTGGAGACGGTCGCGTCCCTCGGCGAGGTGCTCGCGCATCTCCCAGTAGCGGAAGAGCGCCGCTCCGAGCCGAAGCCCCCACTCCGCGTTGCCCGATCGCGTCAGATGGTCGAGCGCCACGCGGAAGTTGTCGTGCTCGGCGTCGAAGCGGTCCAGGAACTCGGCGGCGGGCGACTCGGGCCCCTCGGTGACCTGCTCCTCGGCGAGGACCAGGCAGAAGGCCGCGTGCGCCTTGCGCATCAGCGCTTCGTCGCCGCTCGCGGCGAGCTGCTCGAGCGCATATTCGCGGATGGTCTCGAGCATCGTAAAGCGCGGCTCTCCCCCCGACCGCTCCACCCTCTGCAGGAGGCTGCGATCCACCATCGCCTCCATGCCGCCGAGCACGTCCACGCCGAGGTCGTCCTTCGCGTTGCAGACCGCCTCGGCCGCCTCGAGCGTGCACCCGCCCGCGAAGACGCCGAGCCGGCGGAACAATTTCTGCTCGGCGGGGTCCAGAAGCTCATGGCTCCAGTCGATCGCTCCCCGCAGCGTCTGCTGCCGGGCCGGCAGATCGCGCGCGCCACCCGTCAGCAGCGCGAGCCGCTTCTCCAGCCGCACGCAGATGGCGGTCGGCGAGAGCAGCCGGACCCGGGAGGCGGCGAGCTCGATCGCGAGCGGAAGGCCGTCGAGGCGCGCGCAGATCTCGGCGATCGTCGCGGCGTTCTCGGCCGTGACGGCGAAATCGGGACGGACCGCGGCCGCGCGATGGGCGAAGAGCGCCACCGCTTCCGAGGCCATGGCCGCCTCCGGCGACGCCGCGGTTCGAGGGTCCGCGAGGCCCATCGGCGGCACAGGGAACTCGTGCTCGCCGTAGACATGGAGCGGCGAGCGGCTCGTGACGAGCACCTTCAGGTTCGGTCCCGCCGCGACGAGGTCGGCTATGAGCGGCGCCGCGGCGACGAGGTGCTCGAAGCCGTCGGCGACGAGCAGCGTCGGCGCCCGGACGGCGCGCCGCAAGTGCTCCGTCAAGGCTTCGGTCGGCGAGGACCGTCCGCCCTCGCGCAGGCCGAGCGCGCGCGAGATCGCCGACGGGATCAGCGCCGGGTCGGAGACGGTGGCGAGGCCGAGGTAATGGACGCCCCCGGGAAAGTCGGCGGCGGCGCCGGCCGCGACCTCGAGGGCGAGGCGGCTCTTGCCGATGCCTCCCGGCCCGGTGAGCGTCAGGAGCCGCACGTCCTCGCGGCGCAGAAGGGCGGTCACCGCCGCCCGTTCGCGGTCGCGGCCGACGAAGCGCGTCCGCGGGGCCGGAAGGCTGGAAGGCCGCGCCTCGCCCCCCGCGGCGGGACCGGGCGCCTCCACGACGCGCTCCCGCACCGTGGCGATGTCGCGGACGAGGTCGCGAGTGGACGCGTAGCGCTCCTCCGGATCCTTGGACAGGCAGCGCTCGACGATCCAGCACAGCGGAGCCGGGACCCCGGCGTCGATCGAGCCGATCGGCGTCGGCTCCTCCCGGATGATCGCGGTGAGGGTCTCCGCCGACGTCGCCGCGCGAAACGCCTTTCGCCCCGTGACCATCTCGTAGAGCACGGAGCCGAACGAGAACTGGTCGGAGCGGAAATCGACCGCATGCCCGCTCGCTTGCTCCGGCGACATGTATCCGATCGTGCCGAGGATGACGCCCGAGCCCGTGCGGGCGCCGCCGAGCGTCGGCGCCGACGTGACGTCCTCGCGCTGCGACGCGACGAGCTTAGCCAGCCCGAAGTCGAGGATCTTCACGAACCCGTCCTTCGAGACCATCAGGTTCTCGGGTTTCAAATCTCGGTGCACGATGCCCGCCGCGTGCGCCTTCGCCAGGCCCTCCGCGGCCTGCGCGGCGATCTGGAGCGCCCGGCGCGTCGGCACAGGCCCCGCTGCGACGATCTCGCCGACCGTCTCGCCGTCCACGTACTCCATCGCGATGAAGCCGACGCCGTCGGCATGGCCGATCTCGTAGATCGTGACGATGTTCGGGTGGTTGAGCGCCGAGGCCGAGCGAGCCTCCTGCTCGAAGCGGGCGAGACGCTCGGGATCGCCGGCGAGAGACCGAGGGAGGATCTTCAACGCGACGTCCCGGCCCAGGCGCGTGTCGCGCGCTCGATAGCCCTCCCCCATTCCCCCGGCTCCCAGGGGAGTCTGGATCTCATAGGGGCCGAGCTTGGTACCAACCGCGAGCGTCATGACCGTTCGCGGCGCGACCAAGTTTCGCGAAGTAACCGAGCGAACCGACTCGCGCCGCGGGAGCCGGAGCGCAGCTCGGAGACCAGGGGCGCGGTCGAGTCCGCATCCGGACGAGCCGCGACCCGGTGCCAGAAGGGCAGGTCTCCGAGCAAGTGAAGGCGACGATAGACCTCGCCCATGCCTCCGGCTCCGAGCGAGGACAAGATCTCGTAGGGCCCAAGCTTCGAACCGGCTGCGAGAGGCATCGTCAGTTTCCAGGGAGAGGAAGCGTCCGCGACTTCCCCTCTCTCTCCGTCGGCCCGCGAAGCGGGCCGCTCAGAATCCGAGACATTTCCTCGATTCTATCGTCCGGACTTCAGCCCCTGTGCGAAACTGATCCTTCCTCCGAAAGGAGAGCGGCATGGACCTGAAGGCGGTGCAGCGGCCGTTCAAGGAGCGCTATCGCAGCGACCCGTCGAGCTCGAAGATCACGCTGCGTGCCCGGGGCAGCCGCACCGACACGCCGCTCTCCTGCTCGGTGGACATCGGCCGCGCGCTCTACGAAGCGCAGGCGCACGCCGGCACCGGAGGGCCCGGAACAGGCGCCTGTTCCGGCGACCTGCTCCTCGGGGCGCTCGCCGCGTGCGCCCAGATCACGTGCCAGCTCGTCGCCGAGGCGCTCGGCATCGCCGCGTCGCGGATCGAGGTGGCGGTCGAAGGCGACCTCGACCTGCGCGGCACGCTCGGCGTCTCGAAGGACGTTCCCGTCGGCTTCGAGCACCTCCGCGTCCGGTTCGACGTCGACGCGCCCGCCGCCTCGGCGGATCAGCTGAAGACGCTGCGCGAAAAGACCGAGCAGTACTGCGTCGTCTTCCAGACGCTCGCCCGCCCTCCCCGGATCGACACCGAATGGCAATCCGCCCCCGGCACATGAGAACCGCCGGGGCCTGGGCCGCCGCGCTGCTTCTCTCGGCTGCCGCCGCGGCTCAGGAACCCGCGGATCGCCGCGGCGAGGTCCATGAGGAAGCGCTCGTCGAGCGCGTGATCGTCGACGCGCACGTGACGGGCCGCGACGGGACGCCGATCCCCGACCTCGGACCGAACGACTTCGTCGTCAAGGTCGACGGAAAGCCCGTTGCGCTCGAGTCGGTGGACTGGGTGCCCCGCGGCACGCCGGAAGTGGATCCCCGCGCGACGTCCGAAGCGGCGCCGTCGGCGGACGGGGCGCCGGAGCCCCAGGCTCCCGATGCGGCGCCGGGGCGCCTGATCGTGATGTTCTTCCAGACGGACCACGAGATCTCGCGCCTGCACGGCCTGCTGCGGATGGGGATCCAGGCCCGGCGATTCCTCGAGACACTCGATCCGACCGACCGCGTGGCGGTCGTGTCGTACGACTCGCACCTGAAGCTACGTCAGGACTTCACCGCGGATCGCGCCAAGCTCGATCAGGCCGTTTACGAGGCGATCCGCCGAGGCGATGCCTGGCTCCCCGACCCGGACAGCCATCCGTCCCTCGGAAAGCGGATGGATCCGGACGAGGCGCGCCGGTGCGCGACGCCCGAGCGCGCGCTCGAGATCGTCGCCCGCGCGCTCAAGCCGATTCCGGGCGGCAAGTCGATGCTCTTCTTCGGCTGGGGGCTCGGCACCGTCGGCGGCCTGACGGGACCGAACGCGAGCGAGCAAAAGGCCTGGTCCGACGCGATGCTCCGCATGGCCGAAGCGCGCGTCAACATCTTCTCGCTCGACATCACCGACGCCGACTATCACTCGCTCGAAGGCTCGATCCGGCAGATCGCGGATCTCACGGGTGGGCACTACGAGAAGACGAACCTGTTCCCCGAGCTCGTGATGGACCGCATCGGCCGCGCGATCTCCGGCCGCTACGTACTCGTCTTCGTCAAGCCCCAAGGACCGCGGGGCGAGCACTCGATCGACGTCTCTCTCGCGGGAGGACGGAAGGGCCGCGTCTTCGCGCGGCAGTATTACGTCGACTGAGAACGCCTAGCGGCGCAGCACCTGGGCGCGATTGTCGCTCTCCTTGGCGAGTCCGTCGCCAGCCAGGAACGCGCGAGCGCTGGCGTCGCCCTTGAGGTAGGCCTCCCAGAAGGCCAGCGTCGCCGCCTTGACGTCCCGGAAGATCGCGACCTCGGCGTCGGGCGGCGTCGTCTTATTGGCGACCTTGGGCGGGGCCGCGCCCGGCTCGGCCGCGAGGCCGGTGAGGGAGAGGTGGCTCGCGCCCTCGATGAAGACGGCGTACTTGTCGCCCGGCCGCGAGAGCTGGTACGCGTCGAGGCGCCACGAGGCATCCTGGTTCTTGACGCCCGGGTCGCGCGTGCCCGTCACCACCATCAGCGGCCGCTCGACAGCACCCCACGACTTCTCGGTCAGGCCCTGCTGGCCCTTGCCGGGCGGTGAGAGGAGCAGGAACGCTTTCGGCAGCGGGTCGGCGAAGCTCTTCGCCTTGTCCTTCCTCGAGACGTCCACGGTCGCGCCGGCGAGCAGCATCGCCGTGAACGCGCCGAAGGAATGGCCGCCGACGCCGATCCGCGCGTCGTCGAGCTTCAAGCCGTTGACCCGCGCCTCGATCGCGCCGGTCGCCGCCGCGACGAACTCGACGTCGCGCACGCTCGTTTCCCATGCCTTCGGATCCGGCGACGCATCGGCCGCGGACTCGCGAACGGCGTCCGCGGCAAGGTCCTTCGCGCTCGTGGCGTCTGCGTGCGCCAGGACGAGAACGGCGAAGCCGCGCGTCGCCCAGAAGCGCGCGAGGGCGTCGTACGATCGTGCCGTCGCGCCGGCGGACGGCACGAAGATGATCACGGGAAAGGGCCGGACACCCTCCGGGTAGGTGACGCGCAGCGGGATCTCGCGATTGCGCGAAGAATCCTTGAGCACCACGTCGGCGCTGAGCGCGACGTCGAGCCCGCTCTTCGCGAGCTCCGAGGCGGGCGGCGGAGTCGGACCCGGAGCGGGCGACGGAGCCGGAGCCGGCTTCGAGGCGCAGGCGGCGGCGAGCACGAGAGCGACCGGAATCGCGAATCGGATCTTCATGTGTTTCATGGTCGAACGACGAGCTGAGCATATCCGCGCGCCGTGTGGATCCGAGGAAGGTCGCTCGAGATCCAGCCGACGCCGACGTGGAACGTCACGTCCCGGCCGTACTCCGCCGGGATGAGCCGCTCGAACCGGACCTCGGCGCCGACGACCCGGACCGGATCCGGTCGAGGCGCGCCGGTGCTCCAGGCGCGCATCCACTCGGCATAGACGGCGAGCGGAATGGCCGCTCCGACCATCTCGGCGCGGTACGCCTCGAAGCGCTCGCCGGTCTGGAGGTCGGCCGGGAGCGCGGGGCTCGCGATGCGGTTCGCGTCGAGGCCCGGAGGCAGGATCGCGGACGGCGCGCCGCCGATCGCGAACACGTCGAAGAGGGAGGGCGAGCCGCCGGTATCGCCGGTCCGCGCCGACGCGGACGCTGAGAGGAACGGAAGGATTCCCACGAGCGCTCCCCCGGCCGACCACTGCCGCCAGCCTTGCCCCGCCGTGGCCCCGAGCGACCCGGCGACGGCGGCATCCGCGCCAAACCCCGACCGCCCGCGCGTGCGTCGGTAGACGAGCTTCGCCGAGGCGGATCCGAGGACGCGCGTGAAGACGTCGCCGGTAGCGAACGCTTCGACGCGCGAACCTCCCCCTCCGGCGTCGAGCTCGAGCCGTCCCCACGACCACGGCCGCGTCCAGGCGCCGTCGAGATACCCGCCCCACCGCTGCTCGTCGAACGCGGGTCGGGGCGCCAGGTCCTGGTTTCCGGGCTTCTCGATCGCCGAAAAGAGCTGGGCGGTCAGGGCCACGGGAAACCCCCGATACGCCGCCGCGATCGTTCCGCCGCGCGGCCCGACGGCGTTTCCCGCGGACCCGACCGCCATCAGGTGCAGACGGCCGAGGACGTCAGCCGAATCGGCGCCGGCCTGGACGGTGTTGCCGGATGGTCCGAACGAGAACCCGAGCAGCGGGCGCACCGCCTGCGTCCCCCAGACGTCGTAGGGCGCGGACGGCGAGACCGTTGCGGCCGCGAAGGCTTTCGCCTCGCCGGATCGAGGCGGCAGCACGGCGCGGGCATCCTCGACGGGAGAACCGCCGGCGGCCGGGACCGCGGAGCCCGGCGAAAGCTTCCGCACGGAGACGCCACGTGCTCCGAAGTCGAGGAAGTAGAGCGACCGCCCGTCGGGCGCGGGCGCCGGGGCGAAGGCTCCGCCGGTGACGCGAGTGAGGACCGGCGGCGCTGAGCCGTCCGCCGGATCGGCGGCCACGACGTTCCAGATCCCGCCGACGGCGCTCGCGACATAGAGGCGAACGCCGTCGGCGCTCCAGGCCGGGGCCGAGACCGGCGGACTGTCGAGGGCGATCTCGCTCGCCGCGCCGCCCTCGGCCGCCAGCGTGACGAGGCGCCAGCGCCTTCCGGCGTGGACGAGCGCGGCGATCCTTCGGCCGTCGGGTGAGACGCGCGGATGGCTCCAGACCGGCCAGGCCTCGGCGACGGGCAACGTCACCGGGATCTCCGAGACGCGGCCGCTCGCGAGATCCACGCGCTGGAGCGACGTCGCGCCGAAGCGGCTCTTGACCGCGACGGCCCACTTTCCGCCCGGCTCCGGATCCGCGTCGGAGGCGTCGGCGCCGCGCGTGATCGTCCGAACGCGGCCGGCCTCGTAGTCCCAACGATGGAGATCGCAGCGCAGGACTCCGTCCGCGTCGGGAGCCCGCCGGGCGAAGAGCACCGCGCGCCCGTCCGGCATCCACCGCGGATCGGACGCCGAGTAGCCGTCCGACCGGGGCAGCGACCAACGGGGACGCCCCGTGATCGACGGCCCGACGGACCAGATCGCGAGGAACGTCTCGTGCCGCGACGGATCCCGCCGGGCGAGCAGCCGGCCGCCGTCGGGAGAAACGGCGAGACCGAGCGTCCCTCCGCGGAGACGTAACTCCAGCTCCCCGCCGACGAGGCCGTCGGCTTTCAGGCGCTTCTCCTCCTCGATCGCCCGCGCGGACGTCTCGGCGCGAAACCGGTCGTAGAGCGTCTCCGGCGACTCGCCGAACACCGAGCGGAATGCCGAGTCGAAGCCGCCGCCGTCGAGCGAGGTCATCGCCTTCCACAGACGAGGCAGCGCGGCGGCACCTTCCCTCTCCGCGAGCCACTCGAGGTACGCCGAGCCGACGAGGTATGCGACCGAGCCGCCGAGCCACGTGTCGGCGGAGTCGAGATCCGAGTAGTCGGGCAACTTCCCCTCGATCCCGAGCTGGCGCAGCACCATCGCGCGGAAGACCGAGCGCGGGCGGCCCGAGTCTGTCAGCGCCCCCTCGACGAGCGTCGCATACCCTTCCATCGCCCATCGCGGCGTCCGCAGCGCGAGCGGACCGAATGGAGCCGGGGAGAGGCGGGCCAGAACGGCGAGCGCGCCCGAGAACGGCGGAGTCAGGTGGGCGATGTGCGCCGTCTCGTGCGTCGCGACGTCCTCCATCCAGTCGCCGTACTCGCCGATCGAGGACTCCGATTCGGGCGGCGTCGTCCAGAGATGGATCTCGGGGCGGTCGAGGAACGGAACGGCGGCGCCGTTGGCGTCGGCCAATGGGTCCGAGACGACGACCTCGATGCGCTCCGGCGGGACGTAGCCGACGAACTCGGTGACGCGCGCGTGGATCGCCTCGAGCTCGCTCGCCGCATGGCGCGCCCACGGCTCGAACGGCGCCGGAAAGTGCACGCGAAAGTGGACGGTCTCGAAAGTGCGCCAGTCGGCCGATGGACCTTGGGCTCGGGCGAGCGCGGCGCCGAGCGAAAGGGCCGTGGCAAAGATCAACCGGCGCATCGCGCGAGAGGCTATCAGCCGCGAAACCTTCCTCTCCGGCGGCCGTCTCCGGAAGCGACGGAGGAACCATGAAGACGTCCGCCTGGAACGCGACCCTGCTGACCGCGCTGCTCCTCGCCCCGTCCGGCTTCGCGAAGGGCGACGAACAGCAGCCGCCTTCCGCTCCGGTGCCGCCCGCGGCTCCCGGGGCTCCGGAGGCTCCGATCCCGCCGGCCCCGCCCGCTCCGCGCGCTCGGACGAAGAGGGTCGTCGTCGCGTCTCCCGAAAAGCAGGTGGTCGTCGACGGCGATCGCGTTCTCATCTCCGGCGACGACGAGGACGTCCTGGCGGACCTCGACGGCTTCGACGCGTGGGATGGCCACTCGCTCGTTCTCCCGTTGCCGGGACATCAGGCCGGCGGTTTCATCGGCATCCAGCCCGTCGAGATGACCCCGGACCTGCGTCAGCACTTCGGCGCGCCGCGCGACGCGGGCGTCTTCGTCGGCTCCGTCGAGGCCGACGGTCCGGCGGCGAAGGCGGGCCTGCAGGTCGGCGACATCGTCACGAAAGTCGACGGCGACCAGATCGGCTCGCCGCGAGAGCTCGTCCGGCTCGTCCGCCACAAGAAAGGCGGAGAGACGATCACGGTGGACGTCCTGCGCGGCAAGGCCGCGAAGACGCTCACGGTCACGGTCGCGGAGCGCAAGGGATCCGAAGTCCGCATCGGAGAGCTTCCCGAAAAGCGCCACGGCCACGACGGGACCTGGAGCTGGCAGCCCTTCGCGACGCCACCCGGCCTCCCGTCCGACTACGAGCAGCGTCTCGACCAGCTCGAAAAGAAGCTCCGCGAGCTCGAGGACCGGCTGCCCGCGCGCTGATTCTGATACAACACCCCCTAACGGCAGGGGGTGCGCGTGAACGACTCGGTCGGTTCCCGCCAGCACGAGCACGAGCACGAGCACGAGCTCGTCCGCGAGCTCAGCCTCTACGACACGATCAACATCGTCATCGGCACGATCATCGGCTCGGGCATCTTCCTCGTGCCGTCCGAAGTCGCCCGCGCCGTGCGGACCCCCGGCTGGATGCTCGGCGTCTGGATCATCGGCGGCGTGCTGTCGCTCCTCGGGGCCCTGTCGCTCGCGGAGCTCGGCGCCGCGATGCCCGAAGCGGGCGGCATCTACACGTTCATCTCGCGGGCGTTCGGGCGCCTGTGGGGCTTCCTCTGCGGCTGGATGCTCTTCACCGTCGCGACCTCGGGCTCGATCGCGACGCTCGGTGCCGCGTTCCCGATCTACCTCGGCGCCTTCGTGCCCCTGAACCCCGTGACGACGAAGATCGTCGGCGTGGTTGCGATCGCCGCGCTCACCTGGATCAACATCATCGGCGTCAAGAACGGAGCGCGGGTGGGCAACGTCCTGACCGCGCTGAAGGTCGGCGGCCTCGTCGTCATGGTCGTCGCGATCTTCATCCTCCCGGGCCCGACGAAGGAACAGGCCGCGGCGTGGGCCGCCGCCGCGCCGCCGCTGCCGGCCGGACCGGTCCCGGCCGCCGCGATCGGCGTCGCCCTCGTGGCCGTGCTCTGGGCCTACGAAGGCTGGCACGACGTGAGCTTCGCGGCCGGCGAGCTCCGCGATCCCCAGAAGAACTTTCCGCGGGCGGCGATCGGCGGCGTCGCGATCGTCATCGCCCTGTACCTCCTCGCGAACCTCGCGTATCTGAACGTCCTTTCGCCGGCCGAGATCGCGGCGACGGACAAGCCGGCGCTCCTCGCGATGGCCCGCGTGACCGGAGAGTGGGGCGGCAAGATCCTCACGGCCGCGATCCTGTGCTCGATCCTCGGTGCGATGAACGCGCTGATCCTGGCCGGGCCGCGCGCCTACTACCAGATGGCCAAGGACGGCCTCTTCTTCGACCGCGTCAAGCGCGTCCATCCGAAGTGGCGCACGCCGGTCGAGGCGCTCCTCTTCCAGGGACTCTGGTCGACGTTCCTCGTGCTCTTCATCGGCGGCTTCTCCCAGCTCTTCACGTACGTGATCTTCGGCGGCTGGATCTTCTACGCGCTCGCCGTCCTGTCGGTCATCGCGCTGCGCCGCAAAGAGCCGGCGCTCGTCCGACCCTTCCGTGTGCCCGGCTACCCATTCGTGCCGATCCTGTTCGCCCTGACGGCGTTGGCCATCGTCGTGAACACCCTCATCGAGACGCCACGCGAGGCGACGTACGGACTCGCTTTCATCGGACTCGGCATCCCCGTCTACTACGCGCAGCGGGCGTTCCGGCGCCGCGCCTGAACCGGCCGAAAGTGGCCCGGATTTTGAATTACCTCCGGGTGGAGGTGTCTATGAAAAGGAATCTCTGCCTTCTCGTCGCCGCCGTATTCCTGCTGACTTCCGCAGCCCTGTTCGCCGACGACCACAAGAAGGAGGGCAAGATCGTCTCGATCGATCAGGACCTGAGGACGATGGTCATCGCGGGCGAAAAGGGCGACCAGTGGACGGTCTTCTGGACCTATACGACCAAGCTCGAGAACGGACTGACGTTCCCGGAGCTGAAGGCCGGCGACAAGATCGAGTTCGAGTACATGGACAAGGACGGAAAGATGTGGCTGACCAACGTCGAGCGGGAGAAGAAGGCGGAAAAGGAAAAGTAGCTCGTCTTCGCCCCAGCGAGAGAGCGGTCAAGCCGCTCCCGCCGCCTCGAACGACTCGCGGATGATCGCGAGCGCCTCCTCCACGTCGCTCCGGCCGACCGTCAGAGCCGGGGCGACGCGGAAGACGTTTCCTTCCAGACCGCTCTTTCCGACGAGCAGGCCGCGCCTGCGCGTCTCCTCGAAAATGCGATTCGTCATGGCCTTGTCCGGCGTGCGGTCGCCGGAGGTCTCGTCCACGACGATCTCGATCGCCTGCATGAGGCCCATGCCGCGCACGTCTCCGACGTTCTTCGGGTAGCGGCGCTTCAGCTCCTCGAAGCCTTCGCGCAGGATCTTCCCCATCCGTTCGGCGTTGCCGGGGAGGTCCTCGTCCTCGATGATCCGGATCGTTTCGTTCGCGGCCGCGCAAGCGACCGGGTTTCCGCCGAAGGTCGAGATGGTCAGGGCTTTCAGCGACGCCGCGACTTCCGGGGTCGCGATGCACGCGCCGAGGGGCAGCCCGTTGGCGATGCCCTTGGCCATCGTCAGGATGTCCGGCTCGACGCCGTAGTGCTCGATGCCCCACATCTTTCCGCCCGTGCGGCCGAAACCGGTCTGCACCTCGTCGCAGATGAAGACGCCGCCGTACTTCTTGACGATGCCGACCGCGATCTCGAAGTACTCCCTCGGCGGCGTGATGAACCCGCCGACACCCTGGATCGTTTCGGCGAGGAATCCGGCGATCCGGCCGGTCGTCGTCGTCCGGATGAGCTCCTCGATGTCCTTCGCGCAGGCGACTCCGCACGACGGATACGTCAGCTTGAGCGGACACCGATAGCAGTACGGCGCCGGCGCGTGCTTGACCGCCGCGACCTGCGTCGGAAGCGGTCGCCAGGTTCCGACGGCGGTCAGCGACTGCGCCAGCATCGAGCGGCCCGAGTAGCCGTGCCGGAGCGCGACGATCTCGGTGTTTCCGGTGTGGAGCTGCGCCAGCATGACCGCCGTCTCGTCGGCCTCCGTGCCGGTCGCAGAGAGGAACGAGTGTTGGAGGCGCCCCGGCGTGATCCGCGCCAGGCGCTCCGCGAGCTCGACGACCGGCAGCGTCGGGTACAGCGACGACACGTGCGAAAGGCGCGAGATCTGGGCGATGACGGCGGCGTTGACACGGTCGTCGGCGTGGCCGATCGAGACGGTCAGGATGCCCCCGAAGAAGTCGAGGTACTCGTTGCCGTCGGCGTCCTGGATCCGCAGACCTTTGCCTTCGGTGAGGACGAGCGGCTCCTGGTAGTACAGGATCGTCGCGGGAAGCAGAAACTCCCTGTGTTTCTCGCGGACCTCGCGCGAGGTCGCGCTCGCCGGCGCCGGGGATTTGACGGTGGTGCTCATCGGCCCTCCTCGCTTCGTCAGAACCAGCGGGAAATGACGACCTTCTTGTCGGTGTAGAACTCGTAGGCGTCGCGTCCGTGGGCCTTGAGGTCGCCGAAGAAGCTGTCCCTGGCGCCGCCGAACGGGAACTGCGCCATCGGAGCCGCGACGCCGATGTTGACGCCCACCATCGAGGCGGTCGCCAGGCGCGCGTACTCGCGGGCGGCCTTGCCGCTCGAGGTGAAGATCGACGTCGCGTTGGCGTTGGGATGCGCCTGCATGACGGCGATCGCGTCCTCGAGCGACTTGACCGGCGTGATCGAGGCGACGGGACCGAAGATCTCGTCGCGCCCGATCGTCATCGACGGGCTCACGTCGTCGAAGAGCGTCGGACCGAGGAAGTAGCCGCCCGGACGGTCCGGCACCGCCTTCCGGCGCCCGTCGAG
>Ga0126381_100004439_pt1 | contig 15283 bp, 9 predicted proteins | sample PanSoiMetPlot_28_FD_96465 | JGI IMG/M metagenome (GOLD analysis project Ga0126381, IMG submission 96465) | Tropical forest soil microbial communities from Panama - MetaG Plot_28 | ecosystem: Environmental > Terrestrial > Soil > Tropical forest > Bulk soil | place: Panama | collected 2016-02-17 | reverse complement strand
GGTATGTTGCCGTGCTTCTTGGGAGGCAGGCTCTGCCTCTTGTTACGCAAGCCGCGGAGCGCCTTGATGATCGCCGGGCGAGTTTCTGCTGGTCTGATCACCGCGTCCACGTACCCGCGTTCCGCCGCTATATACGGGTTGGCCAGGGTGTCTTCGTATTCGGTCGCCCGCGCGGCCCTGATCGCTGCCTCGTCGCCTTCGCCATCGGCGGCGGCCAGCTCACGGCGGTACAGGATATTGACCGCCCCCTGAGCTCCCATGACCGCGATCTGCGCTGTCGGCCACGCGAGGTTGATGTCGCCGCCGAGGTGCTTTGACCCCATGACGTCGTACGCGCCGCCGTAGGCCTTCCTGGTGATCACCGTGATCTTGGGCACAGTCGCTTCCGCGTAGGCGTAGATCAGCTTCGCTCCCCGCCTGATGATGCCGCCCCACTCCTGGTCTGTTCCTGGCAGGAAACCAGGCACGTCGACGAACGTCACGACGGGCACATTGAATGCGTCGCAGGTGCGCACGAACCTCGCGGCCTTTTCCGACGCGTCGATGTCCAGGCAGCCGGCGAAGTGCATCGGCTGGTTGGCGACGACGCCGACAGGCGCGCCTTCCACGCGGCCGAAACCGACGATGATGTTCTTCGCGAACTCGGCGTGTATCTCGCAGAACTCGCCGTCGTCAAGAATGTGCTCGATGACGCCGTGCATGTCGTACGGCTGGTTCGCCGAGTCGGGGATCGCGGTGTCAAGCTCGGCGTCATGGTCCGTCAGCTCGCAGATCGCCTGCGGGTCGGTGCCGACCGGGAGCACCGGGGGATCCTCGAGGTTGTTGGACGGCAGGTAGGAAAGCAGGTCCCTGGCGAAGTCAAGGCAATCCCGCTCGTCGGTCGCCTGGTAGTGGGCGACGCCCGATCTGACATTGTGCGCGTGGGCGCCGCCGAGATCTTCGAAGCTCACTTCCTCCCCGGTCACCGTCTTGATCACATCGGGTCCGGTGATGAACATGTGCGAGGTCTGGTCAACCATCAGCGTGAAGTCGGTGATCGCCGGAGAGTAGACCGCTCCGCCAGCGCACGGGCCCATGATCAGCGAGATCTGCGGCACCACCCCGCTCGAGGCGACGTTGCGGAAGAACACCTCGCCGTAGAGGCCAAGCGCGACCACGCCCTCCTGAATCCGGGCGCCGCCGCTGTCATTGATGCCGATCATCGGGCAGCCGGTCTTGAGCGCGTGATCCATTACCTTGACGATCTTCGTGCCGAACACCTCGCCGAGCGACCCGCCGAACACGGTGAAATCCTGGCTGAATACGCAGACAGGCCGGCCGTCGATGGTGCCGTAGCCGGTAACGACGCCATCGCCGTAGGGGCGGGTGCGGGCCATGTCGAAGTCGTGGGCCCTGTGCCTGGCGAGCTCGTCGAACTCGGTGAACGAGCCAGCGTCAAGCAGGTAGTCGATCCGCTCGCGCGCGGTCATCTTGCCCTTGGCGTGCTGCCGCTCGACGGCTCGCTGCGGTCCCGCGTGAACCGCCTCGTACCTGCGCTTCTCCAGGTCAGCGATCTTCCCGGCGGTCGTGTGGATGTCGATCGACGGATCGCTCGCGCTTGGATCGTTCGTGTCGCCAGCCTCGGCGGCAGCATCTATCGCCATGCCGCAAAGGGTAGGCCAGCAGCCCGCCCCGCGTGCTTGCGGGGCGCGGCGTGCACACCCGCGCTAGGGCGACGCGATGGTGAGTACGGTCCAGGCTCCCAGGCTGACGCGGTCGCCGTCGTGGAGGGGAACCGGCACGCCGGTGACCACGTCGGTGCCGTTCACCTGGGTGCCGTTCGACGAGCCCGGATCGAGCACCGACCAGGTGCCGTCCGGCTGAGCGATCAGCACCGCGTGCAGATGCGAGACCCCTGGGTCGGTAGGCGGGCCGGTCAAGTCGATCTCCGGCTCCAGGCCGCGCGAGGCGCTGCGGCGGCCAATCCGCATCTCCTGGCCGGCGAGCGCGAACCGGCGCTCAGGGCAATAGCTCGGGAACTCGATCGACGCGGCGTCGGGACCGCCGGCGGCGATCACGCTGTCGAAGTAGTCGCGGTCGGCGGTCACGACCGCCGACCAGGCCGGGCCGGTCGCCTGCTCGGCGGCGGGCGGTGCGGGTGCCGCGGCCGGTGCGGCCGGTGCGGCGAGCACGTTGGTTGGGCTCGCCGTGCCTGCGTACGGATGGCTGCCCGGATCCGGCTGTACCGGCGTCGGCGTCTGGCTCATCGCCGCGGCGTTCGGGTTCGGCGTGCCAGAGGCGTAGTTGAACCCGCATGTCTCGCAGAACATTCCTGTCTTGGCAGCACCGCACTGCGGGCACGACTGCTCAGCCGAGCCACCAGGCGCGGCGGCGGGAGCACCCGTAGCGGTCCCGGCGGCCGCGGCACCTGTAGCAGCCATGGCGGTCGGCTGCGCCTCGATGCGCATTCCGCATGTGTCACAGAAGTCGGCTGAGGCCGACTCGTGACCGTCTGGGCATGTTGGCATGTCTGCGCCTGCCTACTTCCTGGTCCTGACGGTCTTGGTTGACCGGGTGTCGAGCGCCATCTCGTCGGCGTCGTCCACTTTCTTCTTGAGCCGGACCGTGCCGGTCGCCGCGTCGACCACGTCGACTACCTTGGCGAGCAGCCTGGCGGTGTCCTCGTTGCCTGACTCCTGGGCGAGCGCGACGGCCCGGCCCAGCTTCGCGGTCGCGACTTCTTCGTCGCCTTGCTTGCGCGCCTCGAGCCCGTCCTGGATGGCCTGCGCTAGCTCGGCCTGGCCCGTGTAGTGGGCGACGTTGGAGTTGATCCTCGTGGACAGCGCCTCATCGTCGGTCCACACCGCCCTGACCAGTCCCTGGCCCTGCACCTGGCCGCCGACGATCAGGCTGACCCGCGAGGCGAGCATCTCCTGGCCTATTGACGCCGCGTTCACCAGCACGCACACGTGATAGTCGCGGCTCTCGCCGCCGGCCCAGGCGCCGGTGGGGAAGTCACCGGCCTGCGGCCCAGCCTGAGTACGCCTGCTAGTCAGGTCATCCACGGTCGGCGCTACTTGCTTGACGAACTGCAGCTCGGCGCTCTGCGGGGTCCAGACCCGCAGCGCCACATCCGCGACCGCCTTGCCCATCGCCGTCGTCATCATGGCTTCGAAGTCGGCGGTCAGCCCGGATGGATCAGGAACGATGTCGACGGTGCCCAGCAGCGCCGTGGAGATCCGCCGCAGCTCGGCCACCTGCCAGTCGGTGCCCACACCGCGGCAGTCGCAGCTGAACACCCCCTCGCAGTCGTTGATGGCGATGGTGAGCTGCTCGGGTGCCTCGTGCTCGTTCTTGCCGTCGGTCAGCAAGATCGCGTGCCGCAGCCCAGCCGACCCAGACGTCAGCATCTGCCGCGCCAGCCGCAGCCACGAGCCCATCGCCGTGCCTCCGCCTGGCCGCAGGTTCGCGACCACCGCCTTGGCCGCTTGCTTGGTCTGCGGGCTGGCTAGCGCCAGGCTCCCGTCCGTCGGGAACACCGGCCGCGCAACCTCAGTCCCGGCGATCACTGCGAACGCGACCCCGTCCTGAACCACGTCGAGCGCCGCCTGGGTGGCCGCCCTGGCCTGGACGATCTTGGCGTGCGGGTAGTCCATCGAGCCCGAGCAGTCGATGATGATGACCTCAGCGCGGCTGCCGCCCGCATCGCTCGCGCCCACGCCGGCTGCCGCCAGATCGTCAGGCGCGGTGACCGTGACGATCGCGTTGACCTCCCTGCCGCCGGCGGGCAGGTACTCATTCTGGAAGATCTCGACGGTGAAATCGGACTGGCTCATCAGCGCGGGTCTCCTAGGTCTGTCGTGGCAATCACGGACGTATCGCCTGGCCGGGTGCGGGTACCGGGTGGAAAGGGGATGAACACGACCGTCACGTTGTCGCTGCCGCCCGATTCGATCGCGAACTTGACGAGCTCCGCGGCGGCGCGTATCGGAGCGCTCACCGCAAAGGGCAGCGCCATCTTGGCCAGACCCGCCACGTCGGGCTGGTAGTTCCACAGGCCGTCAGAGCAGAGCAGCACGGCGCCAGGCCCTTCTGGGGCGAACAAGGCCACGTGCGGCTCAGCGTCGACGGCGTCGGCGCCGATCCAGCCGGTCACCACGTGCGCCTGGGGCAGGGCGAGCGCCTCCTCCTCAGACAGCCCGCGGGCGACGAGTTCGGCCGCGACCGAGTCGTCGATCGTGAGCTGGCGGGAGGTGCCGGAGCCCGCGGCATCGATCCAGTACGCCCTGCTGTCGCCGAGCCAGCAGACCGTCACCTCCGTGGCCGTCACGACGGCGGAGACGAAGGTCGCAGACGGCGCGTTCTCGTGCAGCTTGGCCGAGTCGGCGAGATCGGCGAGAGCCTTCTGCGCGGCCTTGACCGCACGCATCGATGACGAGCCAAGGTCGGTGCCGCTCCTGACCGCGGTGAGCAAGACCTGGACGGCCGCCTGCGAGGCCGCCTGCGACGCCTCGTCTGGGTGACTCGATGTGGAGACTCCGTCGCAGACGACGGCGAGCGCCACCGGACCGGTCTGTGACTGCGTTGTGGCCAGCGCCATCGCATCTTCATTGCGGCTGTGCCGCAGCCCCTTGTCGGTGACGCCGGCGAGCAGATCGAGCTCAAGCTCGACGTGATCGTTGGCGGCCGGCAGCTTGTAGCCGCATGACTCGCAGTATCCCTCAGGCGTGATCGAGGACCCGCCGCAGGTCGGGCACTGACGGGTCGCGGGTTCTGAGCTGTCGCCGCTGGTCACCGCCGGCGCGAGCTCGGTCCTGCAGGCTTCACAGAAGTTGTCGTCCGGCCAGACCGGCTCGCCGCAGTTCGGGCAGGTGAGCCCAGGCGTCGTCATGACCAGGTACTCGGGCGGACGCTATTGGCCAGGTCGACAAGCTCGGTCCTGCGCCGCCGGTCGGATGTGAGCTGGGCTTGGGTGCGGTAAGTGCGCTCTAGCCCGAACCGCAGCGAGCGCTCGTTGTTGTCGCAGCCGAGCAGCTTGATGCCGTCGGGTGGCTCGCCCGCATGCAGCCTGGCCAGGGCTGCCTTCAGCACCTCGGCGATCAGCTGCTCCAGCGCGGTCTGGTCAAGCGTGAGGATGCCGACGCCCTTGCCCGCCTCCTGCAGGTCGGCCGCTGAGACGCAGGGGCGGCCGGCCGGCGGCGATACCCGGATCCGCACCCCGGCGACCTGGGCGGCCACGTGATGGCTCGAGGACTCAGGCACCACCGAGAGCGCCGCGATCGCGCCGGCCCGGTCACCGGCCTGCAGCAGCGTCCGCGCCAGCCCGAACGCCGCGCTGACGAACGACCTGTCCACGGTGAGCACGAGCCGGAAGTACCTGGTCGCGAGCATCTGGTCACCGGCAGCCTCCGCGGTGAACGCCAGCGCCAGCTTCGGCGCCAGCTCACCGGGCAGCAGGTCGTATACCCGGTCGAATGCCTGCTGCGCGGAGCCGAACCGCTGCGCCGCCAGCTCGATCAGCCCGGCGTACCAGTTGACGCGCCAGTCACCTTCGCTGGCCTGCGCCGCCCGCCCGAGCGCTTGGGTCGCACCAGCCAGATCGCCGGTCACGATCCTGGCCCTGGTCAGCGCGAAGAGCGTCTCAGCCGACTCGGCGACTGCCTGCGGCGTGCCGTGCTCGCCGGCGACCGCGGCCGTGAGCACCGCCGTCAGCTGAGCGGGCTCGAGCGTGCCGAGCGTGGCGAGGTAGCCGGCGGCCGGGTCGTCACGGTCGACATTGGGCACGGGCAAGCCGGTGATGATCTCGGCGGTGCCTGGCCGCACGAGCGGCGGCGTGCCGTCGGTGGTCAGCAGCGAGGGCACCCCGATCGTCCTGAGCTCGGGGCTGAACAGCGCGGAGAAGGCCGGCCTCGGCCGCTGGTCAGCGACGGCGAGCACCTCCCGCAGCACGCCCGTGAGCTGGGCGGCCATGTCGGCCGCCGACTCGAACCGGGCGTCGGGGTCGGTATCGGTCGCCCGCTTGAGCGCGCGCAGGAACGACTCGTTGTCGGCGAGCACCGGCACGGTGGCCGGGTCGGGCAGGCTGCTGGCATACGTCGACTGGTAGCCGTTGAACTCGAAGGTGAGCACGGCCAGCGCCCGGCCGACCGTGTACAGGTCGGATGAGACCGACGGCCCTTCGTCGGCGATCTCCGGCGCCTGGTAGCCGACGGTGCCGTAGATCGCGCTGTCCTCGTCGTCGATCCTGCGGACCCCGCCCATGTCGATGAGCTTGAGCTGCTCCTCGGTCTGGATGACGTTGTCCGGCTTGAAGTCGCAGTACACAAGGCCGCGCCCGTGCAGGTAGCCGAGCGCGGGCAGCACCTCGATCATGTAGGCGAGCGCGACCGGCAGCGGCATTGACTCACCCGTCTTGCGCCGCTCAAGCAGCAGCTGGCGAAGCGACTGCCCGCCGACGTACTCCATCACGATGTAGCCGGCCTGCTCACCGGTGGCCTGGTCGGCGTGCTGCACGAAGTTGTACACGCCAACGATGCTTGGGTGCTCGACCTCCGCGAGGAACCGCCGCTCAGCCACCGCCGCCTCGACCGCCGCCGGGTCTGTGGTGTTGAGCAGGCCCTTGAGCACAACCCAGCGGTTGGACAAGTTTCGGTCCACTGCGAGGTAGAGCCAGCCAAGGCCGCCATGGGCCAGGCAGCCAAGCACCTCGTACTGACCTGCGACGAGCTCGCCCTTGCGCAGCTTGGGTGAGAAGGAGAACTTGTTCCCGCAGTTCGGGCAGAAGCCGTCGGCAATTCCCGGCCTGCCGTCCCTGCTGCGTCCGACAGGCCGCTCGCACACGCCGCAGAAGCGCTTGTTCTCAGGAACCTGCGGGTTGGCGAGCACCACCGTGGCCGGATCGCGGGCGGGCACCGGCGGTATCTCGATCAGCCCGGCGCCGAGGCTGCCGCGCGACGGCCGCGATGACCGGCCCGACCTGGTCGTGCCCGACCTGGTGCGGCCGGTGCCAGTGCTCCTGCTGCCCGTGCCCGCCGACCGGCCAGAACCCGACGTGGTCGCCGTGCTGGCCGCTGCGGCGACGCCGCAAACGTCGCAGTAACCGCCGTCGATGGTGCCGGTGCAGCCAGGCTGCGTGCACTTGACTGGGGGCGATGTCATCGTCGGCCTCCACTCCGGCGCAGGCGGATCACCGCCTGCTGGTAGCCATTCACGGCGGCGGTTGCCGCCTCAAGGTCGCAAGGTGCGGTCCACAGCAGATCCTTGGCCTGCTGGTATATCGCTTCGAGCTCGGCGTTCTCTGCGGCTCCGAGGCCGCCGGCCATCGCGCGGTATGAATCGAGCAGGCCGCGCATCTCGTTGCGCTGCCCGACCAGCCCGGCCGCCGCCTGCTCGGCCTCCTTGCACTGCCTGGTGACCGCTGCGGCCTGCTTGCTGATCAGGTCAAGCTCGGACGCCAGCCTCGTCCACCGCCCGGCCGCTTTCATGGCGGGCAGCGCGTCCGCCCGGCTGGCGAGCACGGAGATGTCAGGCAACGGGCCAAAGGCATTAGCGGCAGAAATATTGATCCGGCTGGCAGCGCGCTCGCGCGCTGCCGTCGCATCCTGGAAGGCCTGCTGTGCGGCGGACACCACAGAAACGACCTCGGCGAGCCGTCGGTCAGCGTCGGCGCGCACCCGAACCAGCTCGGCCACCTGCGTGGTCGCGGCCGTTGCTTGTTTCCGCAGCCGGTCGAGCGGCGCCGAGTCAACGGCCCCGCCGCGCCACAGCGCCAGGGGATCGCTGTTCAGCAGCTCGCGCAGGTCACGCAGGCTGGCATCGGCCTGATCTAGCGAACTGGTCAGCTCGGAATCGGCGCCAAGGGCCGCGAGCTGATTCTTCGCCGTCTCGATGTCGGTCGTGACCACGCGTATCCCGTCGGAGATCTCGTTCCATACCGTCTCGGCAGCGGTCACCACGGCGGCGATCTCTGAGAACGAGCGGCGCATCTCCCGCACGGTGGTCAGCAGGGTCTGCTTCGTTTGCCCGCTCGAAGTCAGCTCGCGCTGGCTGAGCGGCGCGACCGCCTTGGTCAGCGTGACCGACGGGCCGTTGAGCAGGGCGGCGACTTCGCTGAGCCTGGCCGGGTTGATCCGGCCCGGCACCGAGAGCATCTCGTTGGCGCGGTCGATCACGGCCGAATACGCGGTGAACGTGTCCCAGAGCGCGGCGAGTGCGGCGGACGCCGTGTCCCATCCCGCCCGGCTCTCGCCGGTCAGCGTGGCTCCGGCCAGCAGCCGCTTGCCGAAGCTGCCGTCGAGTTCCAGCAGGTTCGATTGGATCGTGTCGCGCTCGGCCGCGGCGGCCTTGGCAGCAGCCAACGCCTGCTCGCGGGTAAGCGGAAACGTCATTGGTATTCGGCCAGGCGGCGTGACAGGCCCCATGCGCTTCCCGCGGCTATCAGCAGGGCAGCGATGATCACGCCCGCCTCGAGGCCGCCGAACGCACCGCTGCCCGCCGCGGCGTTGGACTTGAAGACGGCCTGATCGGCGTTGATGGCGCGGCGCAGGTGGCCTACCAGCGCCGTGAAACCAGACTGGGAGCTGCCTTGGCCCGTGCCGATCACCCGCGCCGTCTCGGCCGCGTACTGGTGGGCGTCGTCGAGCTGGAAGACCTGTGCCGACACCGAGTACCAGGCGGTCGCCGCGCGGCTGGCCGCCGTCGCTTCGGCCGCCCCGATACCTGCTGGGGAGGACGCTTGGGCTGTCGTCAGCAGTGAGCCGGGACGTGGCCCGATCTTGGCGGTCTCGGCGGCGAAGTCCGCGCTGAAGGACGTGCTGCCGGTGCGCGATATCAGGTTGAGCACCTGATCACCGCGCGCCTGCTGGGCTGCGATGACCGACTGCGCGAGTTCCTCGGCCGGCGTCGATCCGTGCCCGAGGCCCTTGGTGAAGTCGGAGCGAGCCGACACGAAGCCGACGACCAGCCAGATCGTGGTGATCAGGATCGCCGCCGAAGCCAGCAGCAGGCCGTAGTTGACGATCCGGTGCGTGCGACGGCGCAGCCAGCGTTGCGCCACGAGCAGCGTGAATCCGATGCCGACGGCGAGCAGGACGGTCACGACGATCCACGGCAGCCCGGTCGCCTGAGCGCTCGCCGCGGTCAGCGCCGCGCTTTGCTGCGCGTAGATCGCGTTGGCCGCTGGCAGCAGCGTCAGGTGCATGACGTTGGACGCGTCCTCCATGTAGGAGCCCGCTGTGAGCGGCCGGCCGTCCGAGCTCCAGCTCAGCGCCTCCTGAGCGTACTTGGCGTAGACGGGCAGCGCGGTCGAGACGGCCGTCAGGTCGGCCGTGAGCTGAGCGGAGCCCGCCGTGCCGCCGCGCAGGTGGGCGAGGTCAGCGGCGGCGTTCGATATATCAGCGTTGAAGCGCAGGCTGGCACTCAGCGTCTCTGGCGGACCGGCCAGGATCGCGGTGGTCGCGGTGACGTCGGCGTCGGAAAGCGACTGGTACATCTGCTGCGCGGCCAGGCTCAGCGGTTCGCTTGTGGTGACCACCTCGCTGGCTGCCGACGCGTGCTGGCCCACCGTCCAGGCGCCGACGGCTCCCCACACGATGGAGGCCACCACCAGGCCAAGCATCAGGAGTCGCAGGACGCCGGGCGTTCCTGCGGGGGATCGCCGCGGACTGGCCGGGGTCGCGTGTTCGGCCCGCTGCCGCCCAGCTGGCATGTAGGGCCTGACTCGCACGGCGGGTGCGGGCTGCGCTGGCTGTGCGTGCTGCGGCCCTGGGGCCGGCGGCGCCGGGGCAGTCACTTTATCCTCGCGATCTGCACGTCGGCTAGGTACGCCACCTCGGGTGGCAGCGGCTGGAACATGATGTCGCCCCCCAGGTACTTCGGCGCCTTTCCTGTGGTGATCACCCAGTGCAAGAAGGCCTTGACGTCGCGCGCGGTCGTCGGGTTCGCGTAGTGGTCGGGCACGATCGCGTATTCGTAGTTCACGATCGGGTAACCGTTGCCTGCTGGGCCGTTGACCATTGAGATCGACTCGTTGGCCGGCATCTGGGCGACGAACGGCTTGACGGCAGCGGCGATGCTGGCCGCGTCCGTCGGGAGGAAGAAACGGCCAGCGGAGTTGGCGAGCTCCGCGTAGCCGAGTCCGTCGGCCAAGGCTTTGTGCAGGTAGCTGATGCCGATGTAGGCCACACAGCCGACCTTGGACGCGCAGTCGGCCTCGATGCCCGAGTTACCCTGCTGCGGCGGCACCGCGCCGACGCGCGCGGGCCAGGCGACCGACGTGCCGTAGCCGATGTTCCTGCTCCAGGTCAGATTGGCCGGCGAGGCCTTAGCCGACAGGTAGCTGGTGAACAAGAACGTGTCGCCGGAGCTCTCCGCCCGGTGCAGCGGCACGATCGGGATGTTCGGCAGGGCGATCCCCGGATTCACGCCTTTGATGCGCTGGTCGTTCCACCTGGTGATCAGGCCGCTGTAGATCTCAGCCAGCAGCTGGCCGTCCAGCTTGACGTGCTTGGTGAGCGGCACTGTCGGCAAGTTGTAGTTCACCTGCTGGGCGGAGATCGCCAGCGGGATATTCAGCAAATCGGGATGCTGAACCAGGTTGCCTGTCGACAGGAATGCATCGGATGCACCCATGTCGACGTTTCCTTCCGACGCGTCCTTGATTCCGGTGCCCGAACTCGTCGAATCGACCTTGACCGTGACATTGTGGTACGTCGACTGGAAGCCAGCCGCCCACAGGCTGAACGCGGGGAAAAGCAGCGAACTGCCTGTCTCGGTGATTGTGACGGTCGCCGGTGCCGGTGACGTCGGCACGGTGCCAGGGCCTGGGCCGCTGAGACTCACAATGGGGGGTGAACCGCCGGCGGCCGAACCGTTGCTCTGACCCGACGAGCTTGAACAGGCTGCAACAAGCACCGCGGATGCCAGTGCGGCACTGACAGCCAGCCAAGAGCGGTTTCCAGCCAGCAGAGAGCGATTTCGGAACGCCACTCGCGGACTCTCCTTTTAGGCGGGCTTTGACCCGGTGCCGACAAGGCGATAGCAAGCGTACCGCCTATGCGGAGCGATTTACCGACAAGACGGAGCCGTCGCAATTGGTTCACCGGGTGTTAACCTGCCGACCGGGCCGCGCCGGGGAAGCCCCGTCGAGCACAATGGACCCCATGCCATCCGCCAGGTCAGCCGCCGCGCGGCCCCCGCCGCTCGACGCGCGGCTGCTGCAGGACCGGCTCGTAGTTCCTGGCGGGTTGTGGACTGACATCCGATCGGTGACGGTAACCGGCTCGACCAACGCCGACGTGATGCGCCTGGCCCGCGCCGGAGCCCCAGACGGCCTGGTGATCGCCTCTGAGACGCAGACGGCAGGACGGGGCCGCCAGGGCCGCAGCTGGCACAGCGAGCCAAGCGCCGCGCTGATGTTCTCGCTGCTGGTCAGGCCGCGCGCGGTGACTCAGGCCTCGATGGGGTGGCTGCCGCTGCTCGCCGGCGTCGCCGCCGCCAGCGCCGTTCGTCATGTCACCGGGGTGCGAGCCTGCCTCAAGTGGCCCAACGACGTGCTGATCGACGACGGGAAGCTGGCCGGCATCCTGGCCGAGCGGTCCGGCGAAGCCGTTGTCATCGGGATCGGGCTGAACATGCTCGGCCGGCCGGACAGCCTGCCGGTGCCCACGGCGACCTCGCTGGAATTGCACGGGGCGCGAGACACCGACCGCGCCGAATTGCTCACCGAGATCCTCGGCCAGTTCGAAGGCTGGTACCTGCGCTGGGCCGCAGCCCGCGGAGACGCCGACGCGAGCGGCCTGCGGCCGCGCTACCTCACGCTGTGCCGCACGATCGGCAAGCAGGTCAACGTCGCGCTCCCCGGCGGCCGCACGATGTCCGGCCTAGCCGCCGACGTCGACGCCTCAGGCCAGCTCATCGTTGAAAGCGGCACGGGGCCGGTCCCGGTCAGCGCAGGCGACGTCATCCACGTCCGCTAAGCCCCATCCGAACAGCAGCAACGGTCCAACGCCGCACACCCAACTACAGCAACTGTCCAACGCTGTCGTTGCTGCTCGGTGTCTAACAGCAGCGGCGGCCCAACGCTGCTGTTCACGGCCGGCTTCACCCGGCGGGGATGAGGAAGGGGTGAGCGACGGCGGGACAGGATGGCGACAGGCGGGCGCATGGGGCAGATGGGGCGCGGGGGGAGCGGATCAGTTTGTCGGCAGGCGGGGCAAAGACGTCTTCGGCTGCCGCCGGGGTTAAGGCGGGCGGGCTGGTTGTGCCGCTGGCGTTGGCGCAATTCATCGCGAGCTACGCGGCCACCAACATGAACGTGGCGATCAGCGCGATCGCCACGGACCTCCATACGACGGTCATCGGTCTGCAGACGACGATCACGCTGTTCACGCTCACGATGGCGTCGCTGATGATCCCGGGAAGCAAGCTCACCGACATCTGGGGCCGCAAGTTCTGTTTCATGCTCGGCTTGTCCGTGTACGGGATCGGCGCGCTGCTCGCCGCGTTCGCACGGAGCCTCGGGCTGATGATCTTCGGGTACTCGGTGCTTGAGGGCGTCGGCTCCGCGCTGCTGATCCCGCCGGTCTACATACTGATCACGGTCGCGTTCGACGACGTCAAGTCCCGCGCCAAGTACTTCGGCATAGTCAGCGGCGCCGCCGGGCTCGGGGCTGCTGCCGGGCCACTGCTCGGCGGGCTGATCACTTCGACGATTAGCTGGCGGGCGTCGTTCATCCTGCAGGTGCTTGTCGTCGCGTGGATCATGGGCATGGCGCGCCGAATCACGGATCAGCCAAGCACCGACCCGCGACCGGCGTTCGACCTCCAGGGCGCCGTGCTGTCCGCAGCCGGGCTGTTCTTCATCGTGCTCGGGATCTTGCTGACGAATTCCTACGGCTGGCTGACTTCGCGCAAGGACTTCACGATCGCCGGCTCCGTCATCATCTCTAAGGGCGGGGTGTCGCCAATCTGGGTGTTCGTCGCCATCGGACTGATCATCCTCGCCTGGTTCTACCTGCACATCTCGTCGCGGGAGCGGCAAGGCAAGGAGCCGCTGCTTCACCGCAGGCTGTTCCGCAACCACACGGCGAACCTGGGGCTTGGCACGCAGCTCAGCCAGTGGCTTGTCATGCAGGGGTCGTTCTTCGTGATCTCCGTCTACTTGCAGCAGATCTGGAAGTACAGCGCGATCAAGACCGGCCTCGTGCTGACGCCGGCCACGGTCGGCTTGCTGTTGAGCTCGGCCATTGCCGGGCGGCTCGCCAGGAAGCGGAAGCAGCGATCCCTCATCATCGCCGGGTTCGTGCTCACGGTGCTCGGGATGGCGCTGATACTGGCGCTGGTCAGGGAGACCGCCGGGATCGCGGAGTTCCTGCCTGGGCTTTTCCTGATGGGCTGCGGCGTCGGCGTGATGCTGACCTCCTCGGTCAACGTCGTTCAGTCCAGCTTCCCCGACTCCGACCAGGGCGATATATCCGGGCTGTCCCGCAGCGTGTCCAACCTCGGTTCGTCGTTTGGCACCGCACTGGTCGGCTCGGTGCTCGTGGCAGCCAGGCTTCCTGCCGGCAAGCCGTTCGCTGTCGCGCTTGGAGTACTCGTCGGCTTCGCCCTGGCGGGGCTCGGCGCGGCGATCGCCATTCCACGGCATCGACATACCGAAGGAGCTGTCCCATGAAGCGATACCCGGACATCAGCGAGCACGGACTGATCGGAGACCTCCAGACCGCGGCGCTCGTGACGACCGACGGCACCATCGACTGGTTCTGCTGCCCGCGATTCGACTCGCCGAGCGTGTTCGCCTCCCTGCTCGACGCCGACAAGGGCGGCTACTTCCGCATCGCGCCCGAGAACGGCGACTACGTCAGCAAGCAGCTCTACTTCCCCGACACCGCGATGTTGATCACGCGCTTCATGACCTCTGGCGGGGTTGGTGAGGTCACCGACTTCATGCCGATCGCATCCGGGCAAGCCACCGACCAGCATCGGGTGGTCAGGCAGATCAAGGTGGTGCGCGGCTCGATGAAGTTCGTGATCGACATCAAGCCGAGGTTCGACTACGGGCGCGCGAAGCACACATTCGACATCGCCGAGCACGGTTACGTCTTCAGCTCGGACGGCATGCAGCTCACGCTGAACCCGACCGGCGAGCGTGACGTCTCGATCGGCGACCACGGCAGTCACAGCGTCGAGCGGATCGGTGATGACCTGCGGCTGACCAGTACCCTGCACGAAGGCGAGTCTGCCGGGATGGTGCTCGAGTCGATGGGCGGACCACCGCGGCGCATCTCACCGGCCGAACTAGCCAGCCTGGTCGATGGCACCAGCCAGTTCTGGCGTAACTGGCTGCACCAGTCGACCTACAGGGGCCGGTGGCGTGAGATGGTCAACAGGTCGGCGATGACGCTCAAGCTGATGACCTACGCGCCCACCGGGGCGCTGGTGGCAGCGCCGACCGCCGGGCTGCCCGAGCTGACCGGCGGCGAGCGCAACTGGGACTATCGCTACACCTGGATACGGGACGCGTCGTTCTCGGTTTACGCGCTGCTTGGCCTCGGCTACGCCACCGAGGCGGCCGCGTTCGGCCAGTGGCTCAGGGACCGGGTCATCGAGCACGCCGGCGACGGCGTCAGCCCGCTCAAGATCATGTATCGGGTCGACGGCACGTCGGACCTGACCGAGGAGACGCTCGGCCACTTCGAGGGCTGGCGTGGCTCGCGTCCGGTCAGGATCGGCAACGGCGCCGCCGACCAGCTGCAGCTCGACATCTACGGCGAGGCGCTCGACGCGCTCAGCAAGATCGATGCCCGCGGCTTGCAGCCCGCCTACCGCGGCTGGAACGCGGCCGCCAGCCTGATGGACTGGCTATGCGATCACTGGGACCAGCCGGACGAAGGGGTCTGGGAGACCCGCGGCGGTCGCAAGGACTTCACCTACGGCCGGGTGCAGTGCTGGGTCGCGCTTGACCGGGCGATCAGGCTGGCCGAGCACCTCGGTCGCCCCGGCGACATCAACCGCTGGCGGCGCGAGCGCGACGCAATCTACGAGCAGGTGATGACCAGAGGATGGCACGAGGGGCGACAGGCGTTCGTGCAGCACTACGACACCGACGTGCTCGACTCCTCGCTGCTGATGATGCCGCTGATGGGCTTCGTCTCGCCGGCCGACCCGATGTGGCTGTCCACGCTCGACGCGATGAACAGCGAGCTTGTGTCGGACAGCCTGGTCTACCGGTACAACCCGAGCGCGTCGCCGGACGGGCTTCGCGGCAGCGAGGGCACATTCTCGCTGTGCACGTTCTGGTACGTGG
>Ga0126381_100004438_pt1 | contig 15285 bp, 9 predicted proteins | sample PanSoiMetPlot_28_FD_96465 | JGI IMG/M metagenome (GOLD analysis project Ga0126381, IMG submission 96465) | Tropical forest soil microbial communities from Panama - MetaG Plot_28 | ecosystem: Environmental > Terrestrial > Soil > Tropical forest > Bulk soil | place: Panama | collected 2016-02-17 | reverse complement strand
GGCGTTATGGCCTCAGAGCGTTGGTGACCTGGTGCCTCGTCCTTGGGTTAGCGGGTGATCTGGTAGGCCCGCGGGAGTTCTTCGTTGATGGTGCTGCCTATGGCGTCGGAGGCGGTCACGTCCAGGGTGACGAAGCGGGCCCATGCGGGCGCTGTGTAGCGGGCGATGAAACTGCCTGGCGCGGTGCGCCTGACTGCGGCGGCGTGCCAGTTCCTGCCGTTGTCGTAGGAGACCCGGACCGTGACGTGGGTGATCCTGGCCGTACTGGCCGCCGGCTGGAAGTGGCTCACGTGCACCGTGACCGATTGCCTGCCGACGCGGACCGCCCCGCGCGGGCTTATCCCGGCCACGTGGTAGTACAGCGTCAGCAGCGGCTGAGCTGCGCAGTTCCGGTCGGGCAGGCCGGTCACGAATATGGACGGGCAGGTCCATCCGGCCGGCAGCGTGGCGCGTGGGGCTGGCGCGGAGTGCCAGGTCCACACGGTGTGACTGCGTGCTCCCAGCGGGTAGAACGCCGCCAGCGAGCCGTCCCTGGAGACGTCCAGAGTGAGCCGGATGACCGACGGCCGTGGGCTAAGCGTCGCGTGCCAGAACTGTGTACCGCCCGGTGAGCCGGCGTTGCCGGCGGCGATCTGCTTGCCGTTCTGGTCGATCGTGAACCTGCCGGCGCTGGCCTCCTCCGGATCGGCGCCGATGCCGAGGTGGCCGGGCGTGTTGTCGCTGAACGGGATGATCAGCAGGGACAGGGCGTTGCCGGCCCGCGTCGCCGATGTCGGCAGCGGGAAGAAAGCGGCCGCGCCCGGCACGCGGGTAAACGGGGCTGTGTGCAGCGGGTAGCCGTTCCAGTCCTCGGTGATCCGCGCGCCGGCCCGGTAGCTGCGCCGGTCGATTTGCTGCAGGAGAAGTGCCCCAGTGGGGAAGAACTGGTATACGGAAGCAGACCACACCACCGATGGGCCTGCGGTGAGGTACTCGGTCACCTGCCCGGGCAGCCTGATCGGGACCAGGACGGCGGGGCTTCCCACCAGGAAGCGGGGATCCCCACCGATCCGGAACACCATCCCGTTCATAGGCACGGCCGAGTCGTATCGCGCGTGCACGGTCGCCAGGCTGGCGGGCCTGACCTGGTACCGCTGGGAGTGGATGATGCCGCTGAGGTCTTCGTGGAAGAGGTTGTACCGGTACGGCGGGTTTGCCGAGGGCGGGGAGTAGAGAGTCTGCGTCGCGAAGACCTGCAGTTTCCCGGTGCGCGGCGGGGTGGTGGTCGGGCTGACCCGGATCGGCGGGGTGTTCGTGTCGACCTCGAAGAAGGCCGGCGGGCCGGAGGCTGGCACGCGGCGCAGCACGATCGAGCCCAGCCTCGATATCGCGGGCCGGGGCGTCACCATGGTGAGCTTGCTGGTGGCGGCCAGCGCGCCGGCTCGCACTGTCATGTCTGCCGACACAGTGATCTGCGGCACGACGGTAAGCCTCTCCCCGACTATGAGGCTGCCGACTGCGTCATCGAAGAAAGCGGCCGCGAAGTAGTGCCCGTCCGGCACGGTGAAGGCGGCGGTCCCGCGCGAGAAGGTGCTGGCTGCCAGGAGCAGACTGCTGTTGTCCACGTTGAGCAGAACCACGGTGCCGGAGTTGGCTGGCTGTCCCGTGAAATCGTCGGCACGGAAGGTCAGCGTGTGCACGCCGGCCGTGCGTTCCGCCGGGGCGGCCGCTCCGAGCAGCACTTCGCCGGTGCCGGACTGAGCCGAGCGGGCGGCGCCGGCCGGGCTGCCGGCTAGGCGCAGTGACACGCCGTTGCCGAATAGCCCGTCGGTGCCGAAGCTGCCGCGGGCGGTGTCGGCGGCGGACTGCCTGGCCAGGGCCGCGCCGAACGCCTTGGCTGAGGAGGCGGTCAGGTACCCGGTCGCGGTCCCGGCGGCGGCACGGGTGATCGTGACACCGGGCAGGACGGGCACCGTTTCCTGGTAGGTGACGGTGACCGGGATCCGGCCGCCGCGCTCTGCCCGGGCTAGCGCTGTCACGCTGAACAGCCGCGGGTCGATGCCCCGGCCAAGGTAGGCCATGGCATCGCCGGGGATCTCATACGACGTGCCGCCCCGGCTGATCGCCACGATGCCGCCGCCCCGGCCGGCTGAGGCGGCGGACACCACCTGGCCCGGGCTGGCGCCGGCCAGGTTCGCGGTGACCGCGACACGGCTGCCGTCCGGCAACGTCAGGATCCGGGCGCGGCTACTCGCTGGCGCGGTAAGCGCCTGGACCTCGGCCGGCGCCGCGACGGCCGAGGATGCGGAACGGGCGGCGGCCTGCGGCGCGGCGGGCAGTCCCGTTATCACGGAAATCGCGGCCGCGGTTGCCAGGCCCGCCGCGATCGCGGCCGGCAGGCGGGGAAGGGAAGTCACATTCGTCTCCTTGGGGAAGCGGCGTCAGAACGCGCCGGTGCCGTCGGGGGTGCCCAGGCCGGTGGGGGCGTCGTAGCCCTTGCCTGCCACGCACAGGTAGGTGAAGCCGCAGCTCTCGCCGCCGGTGCCGGCGAGCCAGTCGTTGTTGCCGACCGTCACGTCGAACAGCGACCTAGCGTGCGCGTACGCGTAGCCGGGCCTGACCGTCGCGGCATTGCCCGCCAGGCCGTAGATCCCGGCGATCAGCGGCGCCGACACGCTGGTGCCGGCCACGGTCAGCCAGCCCCCGTAGTCGGCGTTGTAGACCGCGATGTTGTCCGCTACCGCGGACACGTCAGCGGACGTGCGCATATCGCAGGCCGTGCCGTCCTGCCAGGCGGGCTTGGCCACCCAGGCTGAGCAGCCGCTGCCGGCCGCCCCGCCAAGGGTGTTCCAGACCTGCTCGGCCCAGCCGCGGTCGTTACGCGCCCGGGACAGCTCGGTGCCCCCGGTCGCGGTCACCGTGTCCAGGTTGGCCGGGAATTGCGCCCCGATGAACCCGAAGTCCCCGGAGGACGCGACGATCACGTGACCGGGATGGTCGTAGTCACCGGCCAGCGACTGGGTGAAGCCGCTCTCTGGCGTGCCGTAGCTGTTGGAGATGACCTGCGCGCCGAGTGTGGCCGCGGTGTTGTCGGTGATGGCCAGGTGGGCCGTCTGATTGTCGCGCGCCTCGACGACCAGGATGTGGCAGTGCGGGCACGCGACCGAGATCATGGACACGTCCAGCGTCGCCTCTAGGTCCCAGCCGCTGCCCACGCCTGAGTGGGGCAGCGGCGCGGTGTGGCCGAACTGGTCCACTTTGCGGAAGCACCCGTTCGCCGTGGTGCACGGCGGCAGCCCGAACTGCCTGCGGTAGACCGCGAGGTACTTCTCAAGCCTGGGGGTGTCGAACGCGATCGACACCGCCACGGTCTGGTGCGAGTCCCGGCTGATCGGCAGCCTGTACGCCGACCGGAGCGAAGCGGGACCCCACCCGGCCGGCTGAGCGGCGGCACCGGTCAGCCCGTCGGCAATTGCCCGGTTCACACGCACCTGCGGTGAGTACAGCGCGAAGCACCGCGCGTAACCCGGCTGCGCCACCGGGCACGCTGCCCGCAGCGCCGCGCCCGGAGGGTGCCCGGCAGGAGCGCCAAAAGTGGACCGGGCCGCAGCCGTGCCCTGGGAAAAGGCGCCGGCCGCTGCCAGCGCCAGCACGCCGGCCAGCGCCTGCGGCCACGCGCGCCGGCTGCAGGCCCGCTTGGCCAGGGCATCCGCCGCGCGCCGGCGTGCGGGCAGCGCGCGCACGCCGCGATGACCGTTAATGATCTTCATGTGAATTGCTCCAGTTCCTGGTCAGGCTGCGATCTTGTACGCGCGCGGCAGGGTCTCGGTGACCGTGCTGCGGTCAGCGTCGGCGGCGGTCACCCTCAGCTCGACATAGCGCGCCGTCCGTGGCGCGGTGTACGAGGCGAGGAAACGCCCCTGGCCGTCGGCCTTCACCGAAGCGGCGTGCCAGGTCCTGCCGTTGTCGAAGGAGACCCGCACCGTGACGTGGGTGATCCTGGCTGTGCTGGCCGAGGGCTGGAAGTGGCTCACTGACACCGTCAGCGCCTGCCGGCCCGCCCGCGCCGACCCGTCCAGGCCAAGCCCGGACACGCGGTAGTCCAGCGACAGCAGCGGCTGGGCAGCGCAGTGCCTGGTCCATTCGTCGGCCAGTACCGAGCCGCAGACCCACGGCGCCGGCAAGGTCGCCGCGCGGTCGGGAGCCGAGCGCCATGTCCACACGGTCCGGGTCCGGGCCGAGAGCGGATACGCCGGGCCGGCGCGGGTCGCGTCCAGCGTGAACCTGATCACCGACGGCTTCGGGCTGAGTCTGGCCTGCCACAACGTTTGCACGGCGTCACCGCCGGCGATCTTCACCCCGTTCTGGTCGACCTCGAACGTGCCCGCGACTCGGGCGCCGGGCTCATTGCTGAACTCGTTTGCCAGGCCCGCCCCGATGTGCCCGGGCATGTTGTCGGTGAAAGGCGTGACCTGCATCGTGAGCACGTTGCCTGCGCGGCTCGCCGACGCCACCTGTGGCAGGAAAGCAGCCGTGCCCGGCAGGCTGACGTTGGGCCCAGGGTGCAGGGGGTACCGGTTCCAGTCCTCGCGGACCCGCTGGCCGGCCCGGTAGACCCGGGCGTCAAGTTGCTGGTTGACGACAAGGGCGCCACCCGATTGCGCGGCTAGCCTGGACAAGAAGCCGAACCACATCAGGGACGGGTTGGCCGTGACGTACTCCAGCGCCGGCCGGACGGGTAGCCGGTAAATGGTGAAGATCCCCAACCCGGTAGGGCCGACGGGGTCCGGGTACACCGGGAACTGGTTGAAGTCCCCGAATTGCCGCGCGCCTGAGTAGTAGCGCGCGGCAATGGCGGCCAGGCCGCTGGCCCGGATCTGGAACCGCTGGGCCGGGACGAGCCCGCTGACGTCCTGGTAGGCCAGCGCGTAGTCATACCCGGGAGAACGGCCAGGGGCGATCAGGCCCGCCGACGTCACCGTCGCCAGCTTCCCGACCGTAGGGCGCTCGCTCGTCGGGCTGACCCACAAAGGAGGGTCAGGAGAGAACCCGACGATGACCGGCAGGCCGGCGGCCGGAACGCGGGAGATCTGGAAGATTTGCCCAAGCAGTTTGGCCGGCCGGGGAGTCACAAACGCGACCTTGCTGTCCGCCGCCTGCTCGTTTGCCTGCACCGTCACGTCGCCAGACACGCTGAACTGCGGCAAGACAGTGATCCTGAACGCGGTGAAAGCGCGGCCCGCCATATCGGCGAACAGCGCGAGCGCGTAGTAATGCCCGGCCGGCACGCTGAGCTTGGCGATCCCGGCGTCGAACGGCGCGATCGCCTGGCCTAGGTCGCCGCCGGGATTATCGATGTTGAACACGACCACGACGTCGCCGGTGTCCGGATGGCCGGCCAGGTTGGTGGCGCTGACGGTCAGCGTGCGCAGCCGGAACCCGCTACCGGGGGCGGTGCGCCCCGGCCGGGCAGCGCCCGCGGCACTGCCGGCCAGGCTTATCGACGTCCCCGCGCCGAACAGCCCGTCCGCCCCGTAGCTCGCGCGGGCATGATCAGCGATGAACTGCCGGTTCAGCGCGGCCCCGAACGCCCTCGCCGACGACGCCGTCAGGTACCCAGCTGCCTTGCCGCGGGCGGAGCCGGTGATCGTGATGCCAGGCAGCACCGGCATGCGCCCGGCGAAGCGGACCACGACCGGGAGCATGCCGCCCTGTTCCGCGCTGAGCAGGCTCGTCAGGTTGAACAGGTTCGGATCCAGGCCCCGGTGCAGGTAAGGCAAGGCGGCGTACGGGATCTCATAAACGGCCCCGCCCAAGCTGATCGAGGCGATCCCGCCGGCCGGGCCGCCGGGAAGACGCGCGGCGACCCGCACCGGGCCCGCGCGACCAGGCAAAGAGCTGACGGCAAGCCGATCGCCGTCAATGAGCAAGGCGACCGGCGAGACCGCACTCACCGGACCGCCGGCCACCGTGCCTCCGGCCAGGACCCCGCCCGCTTCCGCGCCAGGGACATCGCGGGCACGGGCCGCCGTCACCGTCGCGCCAGCCGCCACCGCGAGGGTAGCCGCCGCCATGACCACCGCCCCAAGCGACGCCAGCGCCGACCGCGGGCCTACTGTGTTGCGCATCATCTTCCTCCTCAGAAAGCCCCGGCCTCCGGCTGGCACCCGGCAGTAGCCGCAGTAGCGATGGCTTCCGTGAAAATGGCTGGCCAACGCAAAATTTTCATCATGTTGCTCCTCTGATCGGCTGAGGGTGACAGGCTCCCCAATCACACGTGGAATGCCGTGCAAAGGAATAAGGGTTTCGCCCGCCTGTTTGCCGTCCGCTTTCGGCGGCAATTTGATCGTGACCGACCAGACGACGGAAGGTAATGGGCTGAGACCTACTCCGCAGGTAGGATTAGGTCCCCTTTCGTGGCCCACAAGGCTGAATCCAAGCGCGGCCGTACATCTGCCCTGGCGACAATGTCGAGTTGCTCCCGTGACTCTTTTGCCGTAAAAGTACAAGACATGTCACCGGGCGACGGGCTCGAGTTCTCTGATGCAGAGATGCGGCGGCGCCGGGCCGCGTTCGCCGAGGAAATGGACCGGAACGGGGTGTCCTACGCTCTCGTCTACGGCGCGAACCGATCTGGCAGCGCTGTCTCCTGGCTGACGAAGTGGCCGGTCACCAGGGAGGCAATGCTGCTCATTGCGCCCGAGCAGGACGGCGATCTGCTCCTCGTGTCGTTCTTGAACCATGTGCCACAAGCTCGTCGGTTGGCCAGTGTTCCGGTCGAGTACGCCGGACGGCGAGCTGTCGCGACGGCGCTCGACGTCCTAGCCAGCCGCGGTCCGATGCCCGGCCGCATCGGGCTCGCCGGGGCGCTGCCGTTCGATCAGTACGAGTTGCTGACCGGGCAGGTGCCAGTCGTCGCGGACCTGAATCCTGGCTACGCCAGGATGCGCCTGATCAAATCCGCGGAGGAGCTGGCGGTCCTGCGGCGCGGAGCGGCGCTGACCGACGCCGCGATCACGGCCCTGGCGGGTGCGCTGCGCCCTGGTGCCTCCGACCATGAGGTGCTCGCTAGCGCGGAGCACGCCTACGTGCGGCTTGGCGGCCAGCACCAGATCCACTACCTCGGAATCACCGCCATGGACGACCCCGACCTGAGCGTGCCGGCCCAGTGGCCGACCGGGCGCGTGATCCGGCCTCGCGATGTCATCACCTGCGAGGTCAGCGCCGCGGCCGCCCCGGAATACGCCGGCCAGGTGCTGCGCACGTTCACCGTCGGGGCTCCGCCGACCGCGCTGTTCGCCGAGCTGCACGCTGTCGCGGTCGCCGCCTTTGACGCCATCGCCGCGTGCTTGATCCCAGGTGCGCGCGCTGAGAACCTCGCGGAGGCCGCGGCCGTTATCGAGCAGGCTGGCTTCACCGCGATCGACGACCTTGTGCACGGTTTCGGCGGTGGCTACCTCCCGCCGGTCGTGCCAGCTCCGGGCCGGTCGATGCTCACGCCCGACCTCGTCCTGTCGGCCGGGATGACGTTGGTGGTCCAGCCGAATGTCGTCACCAGCGACGGCCGCGCCGGTGTGCAGACCGGCGAACTGCTGATCGTGACCGAACAAGGACCCCAGCGTGTGCATAAGTACCCGAAAGGCCTCCATCAAGCCGGCTGAAGCCCATGAAGGCTGACGTCTGCACGGCTGTCCAGCCAGCAGGTTCCACGCGGCGATAAACGGCTGGCTGGCCGCGCGGCCGGCCACTACTCTGGGCCGCGTGGCTTCGGCAGGTTACTTGCGTTTCCCATGTATTTTTGCTGATTCTGTAGGTTTTGTCGCTGGTGGCGATGTATGGCTTGCGTCGCTTTCCGGCGGCCAGGCGCGGCGGTTCACCACTGACGGCACCGCAGTGTCCGGGCCCCGGTTCTCGGCCGACGGCAGCCACCTGGCCTGGGCTAGCGAGCGCGACGGCAACCCGGAAATCTATGTCAGCAACCTGGCCCTTGGGACCGCCGACCGGCTGACGTACTGGGGCGCATCGATGGCCAGGGTATGCGGCTGGACGGAGCGCGGAGAGGTGCTCGCGGTCAGCCCGGCTGGCCAGCCGTTCTTCGGTCACATGCGGCCGCGGGTGGTGTCCACCGCGCTGTCGGGCGGCCCTGGTGCCGACCGGATCCTGCCGTTCGGACCGGCCAGCGACATCGCCGCTGGTCCTGGCCGAGCTGCGCTGCTCACCGGCACCTGGGGTCAGGACCTGGCGTACTGGAAGCGGTACCGGGGCGGCACCGCGGGCCGGCTGTGGCTCGGCGATGGCATCGACGGGCTGGCTGAGAGTTTCCGGCGCATCGTGCCGGATGTCACTGGCCAGCTCGGCAGCCCGATGATTGTCGGTGACCGGCTGGCATTCCTTTCCGACTATGAGGGCACCGGCAACGTCTACTCGGTCGCTGCCGACGGCACCGGCCTGCGCCGGCACACTGACCATGACGGGTGGTATGCGCGCCATGCCAGCACCGACGGACGGCGCGTCATCTACGCCTGCGGCGGCGAGCTGTGGCTGCTGGATGGTCTGGAGGCTGATCCGGTCCGGCTAGACATCGCGCTGGGCGCGCCGCTCCCTGGCCGGGCGCCCCGGCTGATCACCGCGGCCGACCACGTCGGCGCGTTGTCGGTTGACAAGTCGGGCCGCGCCAGTGCGGTCGAGGTGCGTGGCACCGTTCACTGGCTGACGCACCGGGATGGGCCGGCCGGGGCGTTGGCGGTGGTGCCGGGCGCGCGGGCCCGCTTTCCGCAGGTGCTCGGCACGGACGGTGAGGTGGTGTGGGCAACCGACGAGGACGGGACTGACGCGCTGGCAGTGGGCGGAGCCGAGCCGTCGGCTCCCCCGCCGCGGCGACTGGCGGCCGGCCAGGTCGGCCGGGTGCAGAGCCTTGCTGCCGCGCCGGACGGGACCGCCGTGGCGGTCGCGGCGCAGGACGGTCGCCTGCGGGTCCTCGACGTGGCATCGGGCCGCGTGCGCGAGCTGGCTGGGTCCGACAACGGGTACGTCAGCGGGGTGGCCTGGTCGCCCGACTCGGCCTGGCTTGCGTGGTCGGAGCCAACTGAGCATCCGGTCGGCTCCGCCGACCTTGGGCTGCGCAGGCTGCGGCTGGCCAGGGTGGCTGACGGCCAGGTGACGGACGTGACGGACGGCCGGTTCATCGACACCGACCCGGTCTTCACCCTGGACGGCAAGTACCTGGCGTTCTTGTCCAAGCGGAGTTTCGACCCCATCTACGACGCGCACTTCTTCGACCTCAGCTTCCCTTACGGAGCGCGCCCGTACCTGCTGCCGCTACGGGCCGGGGAGCCGTCGCCGTTCGATCCCCAGCTGGCCGGGCGGCCGGCGGAAGAGAATGACAAAGGTGCCGGCGACGACGCGGACGGCACGGGTACCAACGGCACAGACTCGGCCGGGAAGACCGCTGCAGGAGCGGACGCAGCCGGGTCCGATGCCGTGGTCATCGACGCGGCCGGAATGGCAGGCCGGGTCGTCACGCTACCCGTGCCTGAGTCGCGGTACTCGCGGCTGCGCGCGGTGAAGGGCGGCCTGGCCTGGCTGCGCGATCCGGTTGTGGGACAGCTCGGCCTCGGAGGTGCGGCGCCCGACGACGACGCTCCACGGCCGTCTCTGGAGGTGTTCCACTTCGCCAAGCGCGCGGTCACGGAGCTGGCCGGTAACGCCGACTGGTTCGAGGCCAGCGGCGACGGTAGCAGGCTCGTCATCAGCGACCACGGCAAGCTCACCGTCATCCCGGCCGACCGCAAGGCCGATCCTGAGAACGCCGACGACCAGATCATCATCGACCGAAGCCGGGCCAGGTTCACCTGCGACCCGGCCGCGATGTGGGAGCAGGCGTACGCCGAGGCGTTCCGGATCATGCGACATGACTTCTGGGTAGCCGACATGGCCGACGTGGACTGGGACGGCGTGCGGGAGGAATACCGTCCGCTGCTGGACCGGATCGGCTGCGCTTCCGACTTCGCTGACTTGCTCTGGGAGGTGTTCGGCGAGCTCGGCTGTTCGCACGCTTACGCGACCGTGGCCGACCACGGAAAGGACGGTGCCGATCCCGGTAATGACGGCGACCGCGTGCCTGGCATCCTCGGCACTGACCTGGAACGCGACGGCGACGCCTGGCGGGTAAGCCGGATCGTGCTGGGCGATACGTCCGACCCGCGGGCGCGCGCGCCGCTAGCCGCGCCCGGAGTCGGCATCTCCGTCGGCGACGTCCTGCTGGCCGTCGACGGCCAGCCGGTCGGCTCGCAGGGGCCGGGCCCGCTGCTGCTCGGCACCGCGGGCAAGCCGGTCAGCCTGACCGTAGGACCGGCCGATGGCGGCGAGCCCCGCCGGGTCGCGGTCGTGCCGATGCGCAGCGACACGCGGTTGCGGTACCTGGACTGGGTCAGGCAGAAACGGCAGCTGGTCCGGCAGCTCAGCGACGGGCGGGCGGGCTACCTGCACGTTCCCGACATGGTCAGCAACGGCTGGGCCGACTTCCTGCGGGATCTGCGGACCGAGATGATGAAGGACGCCGTCATCGTCGATGTCCGCGGCAACTCCGGCGGCCACACCTCGGAGCTGGTCATCGAGCGGCTGAACCGACGGCTGATCGGCTGGGGATTCATCGGCGGCATGCGGCCAGGTCCGTACCCGGACAACGCGCCGCGCGGCCCGATGGTGGCTGTCGCCGACGAGTTTGCCGGTTCTGATGGCGACATCGTGAACATGGCCATCCAGGCGCTCGGACTCGGGCCGGTCGTCGGCACCAGGACCTGGGGCGGGGTGCTCGGCTACGACGTTGAGCACGAACTGGTCGACGGCACGCTGATGACCGTGCCGCGGCTCAGCGTCTGGTTCCAGACCACGGGCTGGGACGCAGAGAACCACGGCGTCGATCCAGACGTCGAGGTGCTGATGAGCCCCGCCGACTGGGCGGCCGGCCGGGACACCCAGCTGGAGACCGCCGTTCGGCTGGCCATGGCGGCGCTTGCGGAACGGCCCGCTGCGCTGCCGCCGGACACGGCCACGCGGCCGTCCAGGCGGCGGCCGCCGCTGCCGCCGCGAGCCAGGTAGCCGCCCTAGGCTTGCCCCGCTGGGTCACCCGTGAGGAGCAGGACGAGCGCGTAGGCGCCGATCGCTGTGCCAGCCGCGACGGCCATGCTCATCGATGAGGCGTTGTTGCCGTTGCCGACGAAACGGGCGCCGCTGAGAGCGGCGGCGACCACGGAGAGGAGCGCGACAGAGGTCAGGGCGATGAGGTTCGCTCGGCGGATCAGGATCGAGCGGGCCAGCGCGGTGGCCGCCGAGATGACCAGCGCCGCCCCCAAGACCGCGTGGATCGACAGGCCTACGGGGCCGTCGGCGACGGCGCGACCGAATCCGGCAGCCAGGTTGGCGCCGTGGTCGGAGGCCGGGAGCCGGCCGTAGAGGTTCACCCAGATGCCCAGGCCGTACTCGACGAGCAGGATCACGAGGGCGGCGAAGCTGTTCGCGCGCAGGCCCCGCACCGCCTTGGGGCTCGTGATGGGCCGGGTGCTCATAGCATGACCTTTCCGCCGGCGACATCGAGCGTCGCACCGGTGATCCACGACGACGCATCCGACGCCAGGAACAGCGTGGCGGCCGCGACGTCGGCGGGCTGTCCGAGCCGGCCGAGGGGGAAGCTCCGGCCGAGATCCCGGCGTTGCTCGTCGGTCATCCACGTGCGCATACGGTCGTTCTCGATCGCCGAGGGGGCGACACAGTTGGCCCGGATCCCCCGGCTGGCGAACTCGGCGGCCATATGCCGGGTGAAGGCGATCACCCCGGCTTTCGCCGCCGCGTAGGCGGCTGCGGACCGGGCCGCCTGGCGGGCGGCCGCCGAGGCCATCGTGACGATCACGCCGGTGTGGCGCTCGACCATCTGCGGCAGGAAGGCACGCACGGTCAGGAACGAGGACGTGAGATCGCCGTTGACGATCTCCGTCCAGTGCTCTGCGGTCTCCTGGTCGGTCGGCACGGGCATGCCGTTCCCGCCCGCGAACGCAGCCACGATGTCCACCGGGCCGAACTGGTCGGCTACGGCCGACCGCATCCGGTCTACCTCGGCTGCCACCATGCAGTCGGCGGCTACCCACACCGCCTGGCCGCCCTGGGCCGCGATAGATGTGGCCACCGCGGCCAGGGCCTGCTCGTCTCGGCCGACCACAGCCACTGCCACCTTGTTGGCCGCGAACGCGGAGGCCGTCGCCGCGCCGATGCCTCGCGACCCGCCGGTGATCACCGCCACCTTGCCTGCCAGGTCTGGGTATATCACCGGCTCCGGCCAGGCGGCACCCTCGAGATGCTGAATGTTCTCTTCGCTCATCTCGTCGACCGTAGCCGTCTAACTCTTAGATGTCAAAGCCTTCTACGTCTCAGGCTTTGCGCTAAGCTGCTGCCGTGGGTCCGAACTCGATCCCTGCCGGTCTTCACCTCACCCGCGTGGCCAGAGTGGTCAGCCGCGCCTTCGACGACGCCCTCGCCGCGGCCGGCGGTTCGCTGCCGGTGTGGCTTGTGCTCCTCAACCTCAAGATCAACCCGCGGGCTAGTCAGCGAGAACTGGCCGACGCCGTGGGCGTGCGGGAGGCCACCCTCACCCATCACCTCAACGCCATGGAGAAAGACGGACTGCTGACCCGACGGCGGGATCCTGACAACCGGCGAATCCACATTGTCGAGCTGAGCGAGGACGGCCACGCCCTGTTCCTCCGCCTTCGTGATGCCGCCGTCAGCTTCGACGACCGACTCCGGCAAGGCATCTCCGAGGCCGAACTTGGCGGGCTGGCGAGCCTGCTCAACCGGCTGGCCTACAACGTCGGCGGCCTCGGCGACGGACCCGCATGGACCGGCCTGGCCGAAACCACGCCCGTCCAGCCGCCGCGCAAGCCCCGCCAGGCACAGGCACCTTGATCCCAAGGGCCGGTGCTTGCATAACACGCAATATAGATCTCGCGATATGCGACCTCGCCGATTTCTTGATCTGTGACTAACCGGAATATACGGTCAGCATCGTGAGCAGCGACATCCCTGACCCGATGGCAGCGGGCTACCAGCCGCCGGGCCCCTATTCAGCCTTTCCGAGTGGGTACCCGCTGCAGGGCCAGTCCGCGGATTACGGCGCCGGCGTGAAGGTGGCTGGAATCTTGCTGACGGTGTTCGTGCCGTGGTTGGCGCTCATCGCCGCGCTCGTGCTGCGGATGTCGGAGGCGAGCGCCGTCCGCCGAGCCTCGCTGCGCAGCTGGGCGGTGTTGAGCGGCGTCTGGCTCGCACTGAGCGTGCTCGTGCCGTTGATTGGGTTCGGGGTGTTCGCGAGTTCCGTGCAGCAGCAGGTCAGCCACAACGGGCCGTGCATCGGCGGTCCGGCCCCAGGCGCGACGGGCACCCCTGTCGGCCACGGAAACTTCCGGTTCGATTGTGCGGGTGGCGGATCCACCATCGTCCATCTCGGCAACTGATTGCTAAGTGCCAGCGGCGGGCGTTCAGCCAGCTGAAACGTGATGGTCGGGAGTATGGGCAACGCTGGCGTCACGATGTTGTCTCTATCGAATACGGCATCTTGAGCACCGCTTTCTTGCTGTGCGAGCATGACGCACGAGGAGCAAGGGGGCACAGAGGAGGAAGGCATTGCGGAGGCCTCCTCCAGTGATTAGGCACCTGATCGCGCATCGTCTCGCCTTCGCTGTCGTCCTCCTCACTGCTCTGATAACGGCATCGTTCACCGCGGCCGCCGTCACTTTCCTCTCCGCCGTCACCTCCGGCGCCGCCGCTAGCGAACTCAGCGGCCGTCCAGAGTCGGTGATCGGCGTCACGGCACCGGCGACCCATACCACGCTCGACCGGGTCAGCACCGACCTCGCTGGGGGGGTGCGCGGGCTGCTGCCTGGCTTGCGGCCAGACATCCTCCTCAGCTCCCAGTCGGGCGTGCTGAACCTGCCTGGTCATAGATCAAGCCTGCCTGGCCATGGATCAGCGGGCACGCTGCAGACGATGCTGATCTCGTTGCCCGCGTTCGCCGCGCACGCGATCCAGGTCAGCGGCCACTGCTTCAGCATCTCCCCCGGCAGCTCGCAGGCAGTCCCTGCCTGCCTGCCGGAGTCGGCCGCGCATATTCTTGGGCTCGCCCCGGGAGACGTAGTCACGCTGCGAGAATCGGCCACGCACGTCCGGATACGCGTGCTGATCACCGGCACGTTCCGGCGGGCTAGGCCGAGCAGCTCCTACTGGCTGCTCGACCCGCTCGGAGCGGGCGCGGTGCAGCGCGCCGCGGGGTTCACTGTCGCAGGGCCGCTGGTGACCAGCCCGGCCGCGATGGCCAAGACCCAGCAGGTCGCGTCCGTGAGCCTCGTCGCCACGCCTGACTTCGGCCGGATGGGCGGGACCGGCCTTGCTGCGCTCGGCACGCACCTGGCGACCGCCGTCGACAACATCAATGGCTCAGGCAGCCTGGACAATGCCACGATCACGACCGGGTTGCCCGCGGAGCTGCTATCGCTAGCCACGGCGCTGGTGGTGGCCCGCACCAAGATCTTGGCCGGGATGCTGGCCCTGCTCGTCATCGGCGGTGCCACCCTCGCGCTCGCCGCCAGGCTGCTTGCCGAACGGCGGGCACCGGAAACCGCGCTGATCGGCGCCCGCGGCGCCTCCCGGACCCAGGTAGCCAGGCGCGGGCTGATCGACGCGGTAGTCGTGGCCGCGCCGGTCGCGCTAGCAGGCCCGCTGCTCGGCGCCAAACTGGCACCACTGCTGGCGCACCGGCTGACCAGCGGCCTGACTGGCTCAGCCTGGCTGGCGGCGACGCTGGTCGGGGCGGGATTCGTGGCGGTCATCGCGCTGCCGTGGCTGCGCCGGCCTGAGTCGCCGCTGCTCCGGCGAGCCCGCCGAGGCCGTCAGCGCTCGATCGCGGCGGCGGTCTACGCTCGTGCCGACCTCGCGGTCGTCGTACTCGCCGGAGGCGCGGTCTGGCAGCTGATCCACTCCGCAGGACCAGTTTCCAGCGGTCTGGACGGGACGCTGAGCGCCGACCCCATCCTCGTCATCGCCCCTGTCCTCGCGCTCGCCGGCGGTGCGCTGCTGACGCTGCGGGCCCTCCCGCTCGCCGCGCGGCTTGGCGACAAGCTCGCCTCTCGTGGCCGGGGTTTGATCGTGCCGGTCGCTGCCTGGCAGCTCAGCCGGCGGGCACTACGCGAGGCGGGCCCGACGCTACTGGTCGTGCTGGCGATCGCCGCCGCGGTCATGGCTGTCGCCCAGCGAGACAGCTGG
>Ga0126381_100004437_pt1 | contig 15287 bp, 6 predicted proteins | sample PanSoiMetPlot_28_FD_96465 | JGI IMG/M metagenome (GOLD analysis project Ga0126381, IMG submission 96465) | Tropical forest soil microbial communities from Panama - MetaG Plot_28 | ecosystem: Environmental > Terrestrial > Soil > Tropical forest > Bulk soil | place: Panama | collected 2016-02-17 | reverse complement strand
GGGTCGCGGACATGAGCCCCCTGCGCATCGGATAGTCCATAGAAGGACCATGCGAGCCCTCGAACACCATAGCGGCCCATCCAGATGCGCAGCGCTTGTAGAAATTCGATGTAGGAGTCGCCCGCGCCGCCGCCGGAAAGCGGGTCGGGAGTGCTTGCGAATCGGCCCTGCCATTCCGGATATTTTCGCTTGGCTCCTCCGTTAAAGTGGAGCACGCGCGCTTCGCGATTCCGCCAGTGGGCGATGATCCGAGCTCCCCGCTGTTGAAACTCGACGTCTTGAACGAGTAGCTGCACATTGTAGATCGAATCCAGTTCCACGCCGCACTGGAGCCGAGCCAGAGCCAGATTGAAGATGAACTGATTTCGCCACGATACTCTCGGATGGCCATCGGCCCAGGGCGAAGCCTGGGGCATAGCCCGAATCGCGCCATCCAACGCCAGCAGCGCCGCGCGACTTCCCGCAAACAGGCCATCGTTAACCACAAGTGAATAGGCTTCTTCGGCGGGCGTTATCCCTAACTGTCGCAAGTCGCTTTCACCGCCATCATAGATGTAGCCCAAAGCGGATCCGAGATGATTCGCTCCGTGGTTGTTGCCCTCGCGGCACGCTAGAATCGCTCCTTCGGGACAAGCCTCGAGCATCGAGAAAATGGGCAGCAGGTTTCCGAGCACGATCATATCTGCATCGAGGCAGACGTAGTGCAGCGCGTCAACGACGTGTGGAACGGAATAAAGCACGGCTTTGCTCGCGGGGCTAAGGCGCGCAATCGAGTGGCAGGGCACTGCAACCGCACCATATTTGGCTATGATCTTATGGCAGGCCTCATTGCCATCAAGCACGAATACCAGAATCAGCGAATCCTGGCAGCCGCCATTTGCACGCAGAGAGCCGAGCATGTCATCAAGAAAGGCCTCGAAGCCCGGCGATACGACCGTCGCGATGCAGCGCTGGACGGGGGCGAGGCCGGTGGGCACTTTGACTTCAGCGCGCCCGAGGGGGTCTATCAGCTTTACGGCGGGGGCCGGCGATTCACCCAGCCGCGGATCGAGCCAGACAGCATGTGAATACTCCCAACGGCTGGTCCGCACCAGCAACTCGAGATACTGGGCTCCCGCAATGTCCGCCCTCAGCAATCGTGGAGCTTCGCCCGCCCGGACATAGGCTGCGATCGCCACTTCGCGACCGTCGGCGGTTACGATGAAGTCGGCATGTGACGACCCGGCCGGGACGTCGTCGTTCAGCGCCACGTGGCAGGAGAAGCTCGCAAACGTCCGGTCCATGCGGAAGCGCAGCCGGGCGGGAGGATGGGTGCTCAGCGAATGGTCATAGCGGCGTTCGCGGACCGTTACATTTTTGCCTTCGTAGCCGAGGGTGCCATTCATCCCCAGGTCGCCATAGCCGACCTGAGCTTCCAACATCGATAGTGAGTCAAGATAGACCTCTGGCATTAGTGTACATTCTCAATTGGGCTGGCTCTGGACCGCTCGAAAGCTCGCGCTCCAAACTCGTTCAGAGTTCGGCCTTCAGGACCCTGTGGGTACAGGACACTCCCAAGAGTACATGGACCGTATCGAGTCCAGGTCTCCGCCAATCTATCTCGGGCAACGAGCCGAGCTATAGCTATCAAGCGCGCCCGCCGGAAAAAATCCGGGACGATCAATGCGCTGCCAGCCGGATGGATCGATGAACCGGCCAGGCGTAAACTCGCGCCAGGCATTCCTATCGTGCCGAACGTAGACGAACACGCCGGAGTTGGGAAGCCGTCCCAGCCGGTAGCCACGATGTGTGGCTGCGCTGAGGAAATAGGCATCCTCCGCAAGATTGATTTCCGGGTAACGGATTCCCTGGCTATTAAGGGACCGTCGATATACCAATGTGCCCCCATGTACATCACCGACAAACATTCGCTTATGGAGGAGGCGGCTTGTGGTCCAAAATTGGCCGTCCGAGACATCCAGTACAAACGAGTTTTCGAGGCCCGTGATGTCAGCCTCCTGGCGAATGATCGGCATCACCTGATACCGCAACCGGTTGGCGGCATACCAATCATCATCATCCCAGTGAGCGATGATTTCGCCGCATGCCCTCTCGCATCCCAGGTTCCGTTTTGTGCCTATACTCGACCGGGTGTTCAAAGGCACGTAGGTGATTCCGGCCAGACCTTCGGCAAGCTCGCCGATCTTGTCCTCGCCATCATCTATTATGATCAGCTCTCGATTGGGGTAGTCTTGTGCAAGAAAAAGCCCGATCGCGAAGGGAACAAAGGCCCTCCTGTTGTAGGTCGGCATGATGCAAGACACCAGCGGCAGATCCTGTGGCTCGAACATTGACCGGTAGAATGCGAGATCATCGCCCAGAAGTTCGCGGACCCTCGAGCCGGGCTGTTCTTGCCAGAATACACCGTTGGTCTGTTTTGGGCTCGTATTCCCTGAGTGAACGGTGGCGATGCAGAGCCCAGGGTCGTTGAGATCAAATACCGTTCGATAGTGGCCCTCCAGAACAAACCTCGAATCCTCGCCCACCTGGATGTCGTGGAACCGGTTGCTCTGCCAGAAGCTCTTGCGATAGCACAAGGTATTGCCACCTACCCAGGCGCTGCCCGGAACACGGTACCAGTACTCCCAGGCCTGATCGGTAGCCGGCTTGTAATACAAGAGCCTGCTCGTTCCACAAAGATCCGCGTTATTCCGAAGCAGCGCATCGACCTGTGAGCTCACGCGGTGTGCCGGATACCAATCGTCATCATCCCAATGGACAATAACCTCGCCGCGAGCAAGCTCGCAGGCGAGATTTCGCTTGGCCCCGACGGTGAGTTTACTGTCGAGCGCGACGTAACGGATTCGATCATCCGGCGGAAGCAGGTCTCGTACCGGCGCTGAGCCATCGTCGACAATTAACAGCTCGCAGGGCGCATAGTCCTGCCGCTTGAAGTAATCGATAGCCCGGGGTACGAATTGGCTCCGGTCGCAAGTCGGCATTATGCAACTGACCAGAATATCGCGCGAGCCCTGACATGTGACACGGTCAGACTGCCATTGAGTTTCTTCCGGTGCCGCAGATCGGGGAGGCTCGAAAGACGAGAACGGCCGTTGTATTTCTATGAGGGATCGCGGAGCGAAGTTCGGGCAGGCGCCGCCAGAGCAGTGGGGGCGATAGTCAGTCTTGACGCCCTGTAACCGACCTCCGCAGAACTTGTCCTGATACAGTCTCTTGCTGGCGTCAAACCGCCGTACCTCCTCAGTCGCTCGTCGTCGAGAAAACCCGGGCCGATATACGTAAGCAGCCAGAGCGTGGACGCCCTTGAAGCCGGCCCTGGCGGCGCGAGCGTTATAGTCCATCTCCCAGCAAGGTCCGAGTGAATAGCGCTCATCGGCGGCTCCAATCGCCGCAACGACCTCGCGACGCACTGCGTAGCAGAAGTCCGCCAGGCTGTATAGCGGCTCGAGGGTTCTGACCTCGTGACCGAAGCGGGCGATCGCCTGTCGAGACGTGTCCGCGACGTCGTTAGCAGTCCCAATAGCCCGCGGAAAGACGGCTTGCTCGTTCCAACAAAGGTTAGTCGAAGGGCCGGCCAGCCCATGGGCCGGATCGAGTTCGAATGCCGAAAGTAAGAGGTCCAGCCAGCCAGGGCCCACGAGACAGCCGCTCTCGATGAACACTAAGACTTCGCAATCGCTCTCTGAGACCAGGCGATTGAAGCACGCAGCCGCCCCGAGAGCGGCTGGTGTGCCGGACTGCTTGATATGGGAAAGCCGAGCGAGGGTTTCAACAGTCGCCGAGTCCGGCCCATCGGGTAATAGCACAAGCTCGGCGCTCGGCGGCGTGTTGGCAGCCATGGATTCCAACGTAGCCAACAATCGCTCGGGCTCCTCATATACATGAATGCCAATCGCAACCCGCCTCATGAGTTCTCCTCAGGTTTTGCGGAAGATTGCGCCGGGTTGCTGCCCGCACCATTGAGGTCCTTGTACGGCAACCGCGCGGCCTGCCTTGCCGGCCGCGAGCGCGAGGGCCGCCGGGCAGAGGTTGCCGGCGCAGTTCCGCTTGCGAGGAGCCGAGCAAGGGCCGCTCCGATGGGCTGGCCCGTTTCGCCCTCGTAGTAGGTGAATGCCGGTGACGGGTTCACTTCGAAGCAGAACCACTCGTCCTGGGGCGTCCGTCGTAAGTCGATCCCGGCGAGAGGCAACTGCATAGCTACAGCCAGCCTGCGGCACTTGTCCTCTAAAGCCGGCGGCAAAGAGTACGCCCGGACCTCGGCGATCTCTTCGATCGAGAAGCGATAGTCATCGGCAGAACACATTACCTCGCAAGCAAAGACTTCCTCGCCCACGACGTGCACGCGGTAATCAACGCCGTCGATGTGTTGTTGAAACTGTGTCGGACACGATGTAATGCTCGAGAATCGCTCCCTATGTTCCAGCCGAAGCCTGGAAACCCGACTGCGGATGGCGCTCACGGACTTGTAAACGACTTCGCCGTGTAGTTCCCAAAAAGCGCGCGCCGCGTCCGGATCAGTCGTTACGAGGGTTTCCGGCACACTCCAACCCAGATCGCGGATCAGTTCCAGTTGATAAGGCTTCGAACCGTTTGCGGCCATCGCAGCGCAGCGATTAACGACGAATGCCGGCGTGACCTCGCACCAGGAAGCGATAATGTCATCCACAACACTGGCATGGTCCCAGGCCGGACTGCCGGGCCCGGCCGATGCCACCAATGGAAGCCGAACTGTCTCGTAAGGCCTGACGTAAACGGAAGTCACCTTGTCGAGGTTGATCCTTTCATCACCCAGGCGGACGCGTCCCTCGACCTTGTTTCCGACAGTCAATTCGACTTTAGTCTCGAGCACTCGGCGTTGATCGATGAATGCGGTAGGGACGCCAAGATCCCGTAGTTGGCGGCGCACGCACGACAGAGGAGGGTCGGACTCGAGGCCCCACAGCAGAGCTAACATGAGGCCCTCCTGCTCAAACGGTCAAAGATCGCGTCAGCGACGTCATCTGATTCGACGTTCGGCCAGAGATTAGCGCTCAAGAACCTGCTCCCCAGTTTTACGCTCGTGAAATGGACTGCCAGCAACTCGACGCCCGCCGCTCCGGCCAGCTCTCTCGCCCAGCGTGACCGCTCAGGGTCAGCGTCGCCGAACGTTCGATCCCCGACAACGATTACCTCAGCGCCGACCTCTTCAGGCACAACGGGGTCCGACCTGCTGGCGGTTTTCCGGCGATGCCGATGGACTGGCATGCCAAGGCTGGCGGCTAACCGCACCCATTGCTCCGCTCTCCAGTCAGGGCCGGCAAGACAATTCGGGGTAGAGCGATTGATCACAGGACAGCGGAGCCCCGACAGCCACGCGTGAAGGAAAGCGGTCATTTCGGAGCCAACATAAGCGCGATCAGCCGGGATGATCCCGGCCAATTCGTGCTCGTACACGCAGGGCATCCGGGTCATAACCCCTGTGATTTCGGCTGTCGGGACTTGATGCCCGCCGACCACTGCCCAGGATCTGCTGGACGACGCCACGTAATGGCGCCATCCAGATTTCGACAGGTCCGCCGGGGTCAGTACTCCGGCCCCGTAATTGTGCCAGCGCTCTGCAAGCCGCCGGGCCATCTCGTCGTGGCTGTTCGCAACTATGACCAGCATCAATGCCCTCGCAACCCGGCGCTTTCGCGCCCGGCTCATTCATCTCTCAAGTTCCCCACTGACTCAACACCCTGGACGTTGGCTCTAAACCGGTCTCTTGCCGAGGTCTTCGGCGATCGTTCCTTTCTCGGCAACCACCGGCTTCTCTATTGTTTTCGCCTTCCGCCCTGGCCCTGTACGGGCAACAGTGCGCTTGCCTTTGGAACGAGGCGACGCTGAAAGCAAATCGTTGCCGGCTCGAGCTTCCTCCGGCCTCGCTTCTGACTTCGGTTCCGGCTTCGGTTCGGGCAGTGCGGGCGGGTTGAGGACGGCTTCCCCGACCGGCGGCCGTTCTTCGGGTAGAATGAATGCCTGAGCAGAAGCGGCCGGTGAGATGCTCGCATCAAGTCTCGGCGGCGCCGAACCCGCCGGATTGCCCAGGGTTTCGGTGACCTTATTTACAGTCCTGGTGAAGGGACTAATAACTTCGCGTCCCGAAGGAGCCTTCTCTATTCCTGTTTCCTTAGCTACCGCTTCTTTACCGACTCCCTCCTTGCCGCCTCCTTCCTTGCCGATAGGCTTTCGCGCCCTGACAACCAGGTTGCCTGATATCGTTACACTTCCAGCCTGGGCAAAGATGTCTACTCCCGCGTCACCGGAAGCGGCGACGCCCTGGATCTTGAATGTCGCAGTAGTATTGCCCTGATCCACTTTCACGTTGGCGGGAACCGTAGCAATCGCGGGGTTGGCGCTGCGGAGCGTGACGACGAAGCCATTCGAAGGCGCGGGTCCGCTGAGGCTGATAGTTCCGGTCGAACTTCCACCAACGTTGATGGGATTGGGCTGCGGAACCAGTACTCCGGTCAAGTTGGGTAGAGGGGTTACCTGGAGCGTCACTGCCACTGACTGACCTCCGAAAAACGCCTGGATAATGGTAGTTCCCGCTACCCGGCCAGTTGCTGTGAAACTGGCTGTCGGACTTCCTGGCGTCACCGTTACCGCAGCCCCAAAGGCCGGAGGTGAAGTTGGCGGAGAGGTCACGCGAGGTTGGGCGTTGGTAGTCACATTTGCATTCGAAATCAACAGGGCAATCGTGCTGCCGGCAGGCGCAGGAGCGCTCAGAGTCATGTTAATCTGGGCCGTGTCCCCCACGGCGATTGTTGTTGAAGGACTAGCTTGTATGCCGGTAATGGAAGAGGGCGCGGCCACAAGCCAGAACCACATCTCGAAGTCGCCGCCCTGCCTGCGGTCGCCGCTGGGCAGGCGCATACCGACATTAAGAGCGTCGCCCGAGGGCGGCTGGCCGAATGTCTCCCCATCGAGAAACAATGTCGGGTCATTCTTCGACCAAATGAAGTTGCCTTTGAGAGTCAAACGAGACAGGATCCCGCGCTCGGTCACGGCGCCCAGTATGACCCGGCTCAGGAAGTCTTGGGCTTGTGGCCCTGGCCGCCACGATATTGTACTGCCACTGCTTGTGACGGTTCCCGCCAGAACCAGCGGGAAGTAAGAGTCGATCACCGCGTCGCCGAAACCGTTGGGAAACTCCACAGTTACAAAGCAGGTGGGCCGGGAAACGCTAACCGGATCCACTACCGTGTCACACTGCACATTGATGCCCCCAAAAGATGAGATTGGCACGTTGGTGTCGTTCAATAGCACGGAGGCTGCGTTGCGGGTATCCACTGTTTGCAACCCTATGATGTGCATGCCGCGATCGATCGGAGGAAAGTTGATCAGACCCGGGAAAAGCTTGCGGCAGTCCTGCGGCGTGCCGATTACTCCACTCTTTACCTCGAACATCGCCAGGCGGCTGAAGTGATGGCGAATTCCCAGGGGCGCCTGCGCAACAGGGTTCGCGTTAGGAATCTCGAAAGGAGGCCATTCGATTTCGGCGCCAGCGGTGCGAGCCGGTATCAGCCAGTAATCACCTGCGTTATACGTGCCATCGCTGAAGCTTACTTGAATGCCGTTTTCCAAAGCTATGAATGTCGTGGCTGTCATGCCGAGTCCGCCAGGGCCGGCCGAGGCTCCGGACTGATCCCAACGTCGCACCCTGGGATTCTTGGAACCGGCCGGCAACGTGACTGTGCTTTTCAAGATGATCGCCGGGCCTTGAGGATCGACGCGGTCAATCTGGACCAGCGGGCGCGGAGAATTCTTGAGCGTGGATTCATCGTCGACTATCTCGACCCACTGACCTCCTGCGAACCCGAGAACGGTGTCCTTGCCAAGGTCTGCCACAGTTACCTTATTTGCAACTATGTTTACTACCGACGTCTCGACCGAAGCATTTTCGCGGGACCACTTGAAGGTCGCGGTGTTCCTGTCACCGGATTTCTGGATTTCGACCCGGTAGAGCTGGTTTTCCAGTCCGAAGAAACCAGCGGATGGGGGAAGCTGGCAGGGCTCCTTCTTCTCGTCAGGTTGCGTCCGCGCATTCATCATACCCGTGGCAGGCGCGGTTAGCTGGTCGAATTCCGGAAAGGCCGAATCGCAAGCCGAGCGAGGCGGACTGCCTGGCGGACTGGAGAGAGAACCGGACACCGGGAGGAGCTTGACCTGCCACACAGTTTGAAGCCGCGTTGTCGTGTCGGGCCCATCCAGAGCTCTCTCTCGTACCAGCGGATCTTCTCGATAAGTAACTTCCCGGGACCAGGCGTCGAGATAGACGATGTAAGTGCCGTCCTTGAGTATCAATCGGCTTCGAGGCCCGGGCGGGCTGGGTGGGGGACTGGACACCGGCACGGTGAAGTCGGGGTTGGGGAAAAAAGGCTGGCTGGTGTAGCTGGCAGGGTCATCCAACTCGCAGAGCAGCCCGTCGACATACAATCGCCCGGCAGACAGGTTCAAATCGGCCCCGCCTGGAGCAATCGACACATTGAAGCCGTCCCTCCCCACAGGCGCTCCGCTAGGCCCGATCATGTCGACTGCTTCAGTTCGAGTGCGATACAGGCTTATATCTAGCTGCTCGTTCCAGTCAGCATCCAACTGCACTCTCCCCTGCTGCATCAGAACGCCGCTGTAGTGTTTTCTGCGGTCCAAAATCTTGCGGCTATAGTCACCTGGCATGATGAACCTCCAAAGTTATATGGTCCTAGCTTGCATAAAAGATCCCCGCCTCCAAACCGAACCTCAGGAACTCGTCCAGTCTTGCGCGAAGATTGGACTCGCGTTGAGGCCAAAACAAATCGTGAAAGGCGCCCATCTCAGCTCCGTCATCGCCGCCCTGGGTTATCTCGATTGCCGATCGCCCGCTGAGCTGGCAGTACCCGGCGTCGCCGTACTTCAGTGAAGTGAAGATCGGCCTGACACGGCCCGCATCGTCCAGGTTCCGCGGCTGACACTGATGGGGCCGCGGGACCACGGAACCAGGGGGAATATAAGAAAAGCGGACGCAGCCCTGCTGCAGACGGTCTGCTATCACCGGACCGGGCAGCGCATCCAGCTTGCTGAGGCTCGACAGAAAAATGGAGTTGGAGGCGAGTTGCATCGTCACCGTGTGGACTTTTCCGATTATCGTGGTGTTGCTGATCGTCAGCGGAGCCCCGGCATCCGGGCCGGAAGGGCCACCAATGGCCATCTCAGTCTCATCGGTCGCGTCGACTATGCTGTTTTGCAGGTTGATCGCGGAAAGCGCGGTAGCTCGGAGCGGACCGATTATGGAATCGCGGATCTGGAGCGTGCAGCCAGCGGCCTCTACAACCATCCGCGGACCGCCAGGGCGAGCCGGGGCCGCTCCGACTGCGAGCGTCGGACCGGGGACCAGCGTGCAGTGAACCAGCGTAACAGTATGAAGCTTGTTGTCCTGATTCCCTGCTGCCTTGAGTGGGACCGTTATGGAGCCGCCGTTGATGAGCAGCCCGTTGATAATCGCGGCTGATTCATCCCCGCCGATAACTTGGATGGCGCCCGATGGGGCCAATACCGGCCGGCGGCCATCTGCTCCTCTCAGCTCGATAGTCTTGCTTGCCGGCACCGTGATTGCCGGCGTCTCTACAAAGGTTTCATCACTGTCGATTTCTACGACACCGCCCGTCGAAGCCAGGGCTGCCAGAGCGGCCGAGATGGTGGCTCTGTCTTTTGGCACCCTTATCAACGGTTTCAAACCAGCGCTGAATGTGGATACGCGTTCGTAATTGCCACCGCCCATTTCCGCGCTAAATCCGCAGTGATACGACGTGTGCACTGTGACGGGGGCTGGCGAGTTCTCCGGAAACGCAATTCGGCCCAACACTGGATCGATCGCGATTTTGCTGGCCGGCTTGTGGGCCCAGCCTGTGACGTTGCCGCCGGAGTCTTTGACGTCGCTTAGATCGCAAACCTGGATCAGGTCGGCAAGCTGCGGGCCGGGAGGGCTCGTGGGGCCGGGGCCGGCGCCAGCGCCCACAACGTCGTTCCCGTTAACGTTGATCAGCATGCTCTTGAGCTGGCCATCTTTATCCTTCCCGTAATACGTATCAAGGGACTCGTCCAGGAGGCGGCGGCCGATCGGCAGACTTACGCCGGTCCTTCCGCTCAAGGTTGTGATCTGGCTTATTCGCGCAGCGTTGTTGAAGAGCGCTGTGTCCTTGCCGATCGGACTGAAGAGGTATCGGCGAGCGTCGAGCCTGTAAGCCGCCGAATTCAGCTGGAAGGCGCCGAGCCGGTAGAGGAAAACTCCGACGTTCCGTATGTTGTATTGGCCGCGCCCGCTCTGAATGCGCCGAACTTCTCCAGTGCGAGCCACTGAATCGAAAGGCGAGCCGATCGAATCCAGGCTGTCTTGATTGCGAAGATCGGCGATCGCCAGGTTCTCCGGTCTCAGATGCTTCATATACTGGGTTGTGGCGAGCTGCTTGAAATACTCAACCACACTGGCATCCCAGTCGGTCACGTCGCGGGCCAGCTGCTCGATCACTGCGGCCGTGCCTTTGCGCCTGCGGTATGCAATGGTGTTGGCGACCTGTGAGCGTTGACTGAAAGTCGCGCTTGGAAACACCTGCAGGCCTCGCGCCCCGACCAGATCTCCGATATAAGGCACGACCCATTCGGCGCAAGTTTCTATGAACTGATCGTCGTACAACTGCTCCAGGTTCGCTTCGAGAACGGCTACCTGTTCAGCGATGATCGACAACAGTGCCTTGAGTGGCCCACCAGCCGCCCTGGCCTCGAGATCGTGGAGCCTTTTCGCATCCTGAGCCGAAAGCGGAGGCGGAGCAACGCGCAGTCCTGCCAGTTCGCTCTGCTCGCTTGCGGTAAGCAGCCCGCCGGCCTGTGCTGCCACTTCGACATCGCGAATGCGATGGATGGCCGGGAGTAATGAATACAGTCTCTCCAGATCGAAACTCACGGTAAGACCTCCAGGCTGGGTGGCCTCGAGTCCAGCATCAATAACTCGGCCGGCAAGATAGTATCCCCCGGTGTTGGTATCGCGGCGGTCAGGTCCTGATTCATCGATGGAGCCTGGTCGGATGGGTACAAGGCTCTTATTTCGACCGCAATCACTCCCTGGACGCTCTGAATCGCCTCGACCACTTCGCTGAGATGAACCGGTTGTCCGAATTCGCGAGCCTGGAAGGCGAAGTCGCCGCGCAACCGGACCGTCACGTTCTGAACGACGGTGTCCGGTAACAGGTCCGGGTCGAGCTTCAGAGCAGCGGCAACACGGAATAAACGCGGTCGGTACGACTTGACCCAAAAGCGGACTGATGGATCCCCTGCCAGGCCGATGGCTTTGACAAGGTTGGCATAGAGCAGGCTGCTGTCATCAACAGCGGCGCCTTGCGAGCCTGCTACCGTCAAGTAGACTCCGCTGGTCTCTCCGGAAAAAGTCCAGGTGGCGAGGGCCTTATCGATTCCGCTGAAGGCCCGGGCAAAGTCTTCGTAGTCCCGCAGTGAAACGATTCGACCAAGCGTGAGAATGGTCAGGGGGGCGTTTCGCCTGGCATCATCCAGCTTTTCTGCGCCAGCTGCTCCGGTGGCGGGAAGAGGGTTAGTCACACCCCTCACGCCTAACGGCCGGGTCATCAACTGGGTAAGCTGATCCGCTTTTACGAGTCCGGAGAGCCCAATGCCCTTCCGGTATTTCGCCTTTATGTTCTCCTGACCCGTGGATGGCCTCGCTCCGCCGCCGAAGATCACCGTGGTGTTGCCATTGTCGTCCGTTCGAGTTTCGTATATTCGCTCACCTGGTCCATGGCCATAGAAATCGGGAACTTCACGCCACAATACGTCATCGACTCGGACCTCAAGGGTAGACTGGCCTCCGCTCGCCGTCGGGGCGGTAACATAAGTCAGCGGCGGTTGGCGGAGATTGAATCGCTGCCATTTCTGAATAGCATTGCCGCTTCCCAATGTCTCCTTGACGGTTTCGCCATGAGTGGCAGCGGCGACGTTGGCGCTGATGGAAAGCGCATTTCGGAAGTACTTATAGTCAAGCGGCCGATCAAACGAAATAACCGTGAACCCGGCCACAACCGAAACATCCTTAAGTGAGCGGGCTTCGCTGGCAGTCACGCCATTTAAATCAGAGCGCGCGCCGGTGATTATAACGTTCTGGCCTGGCTTCAGTCCGAGGTACAAGGTGTCCAATACCGCCTGGTCGTCGTTCGAGACCGGGTTCTGAGTGGGCACGGGGTCGTCGATTGGAATATCGGCGAGCGTCAACCGCTCGCTGGCGGCCAGTACCGCCGTTGTTCGCATCCTGAAGCCGCTCAGGTCGCTCACGCTCGTTGGCAGCTCTACGGTAAGCCTCGACAGCTTCCCGCTGATCGTGAACTGACTTCTAGTCACTGTCTCGTTGTCAGTGACTCTGAGGATGAGCGGATCGGTGCCCGGCCCAATCAAGGCAATCCAGGTGTTCGCCGCGATGGCCGGGTAGGTTGTATCGAGATAGATGAAGCGGAACGGGCCGCGATGTACCGGATTGTCTTCCTCCAGCGTTCTGAACTCCCACGTCGGCGGGGGAAAGGTCTGCCGCCTGAAACCGCCAAATCCGATCAGGCCGGTACCGGCCAGGATCAGGTCCTCTGTAAACGCGAAGTCCGGCAGCCCAGTCTCGAAAATATTTGTCGGCCCTGGGTCAGGTATGGGCACTTTGAGGCTGGTCAGCAACAAGTCGTAATTGGGAGCGTTATACCCAAAGATGGCTGCGCGCTGCCTGAACACGAACACTTCGGCCGGATTCTTGGTCCTTGGCAGAGTTTGCTTCGCGATGTTTGCAGCAAGGTCCGACGCGGACCAACCCTGCATCGCGACCAGCGCCGACAGGCTCTCGGATTCCCACATCTTTCCAATGATCTCGGTCACAATCTCCTCGCTCAGCGGAGTTTTGGCAGCGAAGTCACCGGCGGCACTGAGTGGCTGGTCTGGCAATGAGGAGGCAGGCCACCCGCCTGGTTCGTCGACAAAGTCGACCTCGGTCGTATTGGCGTTCTGGTCTGGAATCACCCTTATCGCCTGCTTGACCGCAGCGCCGGCGAGCAAAAACTGGTCGCCCGGATTCAGATTCAATGCGGCACCTTGAAGCAGTATCCGGGTCGAATCCGTCCCAATCAGCTGAGGCTGGACAAGCAGAGGTCTAATAGCATTCCATTCGGCGCGGGCCTCTATCTTCTCTATTGTCTCAAACGTCTGAGCGGTCTCGCCCGGAGCCGGCACGCTTTGCACCTTAGTCCCAATATCGATCGTGAGCGGCGGCAACGGCGCGCGGGAGGACTGGGCGGTCTTGCTAAGGCTGGAAGATTGACCAAGAGCGCCGGGGGATTCATCGAGCGTAAAAGCCAGGTACGTAGATGCCGCGACGCCGGGACGCAGCTCATAGCCGATCAAACGCGCAAGTTCGAGGATCGACCGGCGCTCTGTTGCGGTCCTCAGGTAAAGCTCGTTGGCGATCCGCTCCTGATAGAATGTGAGGACGTCAGCCACAACTGCCCACGCATCGAGCAGCGAAATCGAGAAATCGGAATCGTCGCGAGTCGTGAGCCTGGCCAGCGCAGGCAAGCCTGAGCCCGACAGGCGGGCGAGCATAGTATCTTTGAATTGGGGGTGAGTGCCGATCCGATAAGCAATCGCCTTGAGGCCGGGACGATTGTCAATCGCGGCCGGAGTCTCGGCGGCGATACCCTCGCAACAACCACAATCATTCAGACCTGTCTTTTGATCAAGTGCCAAGGTCATCTTCCTCCCAGCATCGTCAGTGTTAGTCTGCCGCGCTCAGGAAAGTCCGGATCGTTATCCATGCGCGCGATCTCGAGCCGGCCCAGGTCGAGCTGCCCAGTCGCGACCGCGTCCCGCGCTGGCACGCCCAGGGGCTGGAATGCAGTAATCGTGACCGACTCGACCCCGGCTACCCCCTGGACGGCGGCATACAGAGGGCTGAGAAATACAGTCTGGCCGAACGTGAAGTTATCCGGATGAAAAACGGCCAGTCGTCCGTCAGGCAGTACCCTATTGCTCAGTACCTGGAGCAGCGCCGTCTTTACGTCTGAAGCGAAGTAGTCCCGCTTGACGCACACTGTCATCTCGACATCGAGCGAGACAAAGGTAGGGCTGTCGACCTCGAGATCCTGACCGGCCATCCGGACCCGTTCGAGACAGTCGAGCAGATCGGATTTGATGTGCGCGTCGACCACGGCTCCGCCGGCCAGATCCGGGGTCACAAACACCGTCCGCCAGCTCCCGGTCCAGCGAAATGTTGCGGCCGCTCGTTGAATTCCGACACCACATCGCGCCGCCGCGTCCGCATAGTCGCCATCGGTAACTGCGCGCGCCTGCGTGCGAAACGCGCTCGGCGCGTTCTGTCTGACGGATTCGATATCTTCTTGATCGACTCCGCCCGTAGCCGGCAGCAGATTCTTGATCCCTGCAATTGCAGCGTTGTTCAGGATAATGGGATCGCTGGTGATGATGTGACCCAGCCTGTCGCTGCCGATGTTACCTGATGTCCCGTTGCCGATCCGATAAGTCGCCAAAAGCCTGGTGCCCGGCTCCGGGTGGGCTCCGAGGACGCCATCGCCGAATCGGATGTAGGGTGTTCCGTCGGTTTCGACCTCGACGACGAAGTTGAAATCCTCGGGTTTGCTGGCCAACAGGTCGTTCCTGGCAATCCAGCGCTGACCGGTCGCGGGGTCCAGCAGGCTGATCACCGGCATCGGGCGCTGCGCCGGATCGCCTGGCGACCAATTAATAGCCGCGCTCGCAGTGGCTGGTGGATTCGCCGAGTCGAACGGCGGAGCTTGAGTTAGAAATGTACGTTTGAGCGCGGGCCGATACCTTGGCAGCGCGGTCTTGCTTTGCTGCCCTTCACACCGGCTGGTCAACGCCGGCAGCAGTTCAGTGAGGACCGGGTTCGGATCTGGAACCTTATCCGGATCCAGCGAAGTGACCAGAGTGTCGGTGTCAATAGAACCAGTTTGAGGTTCGTCGGTGAAGGTCATTCCATTATCAGCCAGGACTATGTTGCCGAGCGCGACGCTGACGTCATCGAAAAACTCCGTTCCGCTCCGAGCCGATATGCACAGCGCAAACGGCAGGGCATCGGCCCGGTCCCATTGGATCTTGGTGACTGGAATCGGCGAGTTGTTGGGAGGATCCTGAAACCGCCCGCCGGCCGGATCGCTGGTCCGCACCAAACCAGTCAACCGGACCGCCCATCGGTGAGATGGGTCAGCGTCCTCGGG
>Ga0126381_100004436_pt1 | contig 15289 bp, 14 predicted proteins | sample PanSoiMetPlot_28_FD_96465 | JGI IMG/M metagenome (GOLD analysis project Ga0126381, IMG submission 96465) | Tropical forest soil microbial communities from Panama - MetaG Plot_28 | ecosystem: Environmental > Terrestrial > Soil > Tropical forest > Bulk soil | place: Panama | collected 2016-02-17 | reverse complement strand
GCTTGCCAAGGACTGGCGCACCGACCGCTATCTGCGCCGGCTCGAAGCCATGATGATCGTCGCCGACCGCGAGGTCTCCCTGGTGCTGACCGGCACCGGCGACGTGCTCGAGCCCGAGGCCGGCATCATGGGGATCGGCTCGGGTGGCAATTACGCGCTGGCGGCGGCCCGCGCGCTGATCGACGGTCCGCTCGATGCGGAAGCGATCGTGCGTCGCTGCCTCGACATCGCGGCCGACATCTGCGTCTACACCAACCGCAACGTCACGGTGGAAAAGCTCTGATGCTGAGCCGCGAGGATTTTGACGATGCGGCTGCGGCCGGGATCGTGACCCAGATGCAGCCTGCTGCGTTGCGCAACCTTGCGGCCTGAGGCGCGCAAACCGTGCAGTCGCTCGCCGGCATGCCTATCTATCATCTCCACGGCACTTCAGGATCGACCGTCGCATGACCGACTTCTCGCCCCGCGAAATCGTCTCCGAACTGGACCGCTACATCATTGGGCAGAACGACGCCAAGCGCGCGGTGGCGATCGCGCTGCGCAACCGCTGGCGGCGCCTGCAGCTCGACGAGAGACTGCGCGAGGAGGTGCTGCCCAAGAACATACTGATGATCGGGCCGACCGGGGTGGGCAAGACCGAGATTTCCCGCCGCCTCGCCAAGCTTGCGGGCGCCCCTTTCCTCAAGGTCGAGGCAACCAAGTTCACTGAGGTCGGCTATGTCGGGCGCGATGTCGAGCAAATCGTGCGCGATCTTCTTGAAGTGGCGATCGCCCAGACCCGCGAGCGCAAGCGCAAGGACGTGAGCGCGCGCGCCGCGCTCAATGCCGAGGAACGCGTGCTCGATGCCCTGGTCGGCGCCAATGCGAGCGCCTCCACCAAGGAGGCGTTCCGCAAGAAGCTGCGCGCCGGCGAGCTCAACGACAAGGAGATCGAGATCGAGATGCAGGCCTCCCAGGGCATGCCGCTGTTCGAGATTCCCGGAATGCCGGGCGCCCAGATGGGGGCGATCTCGATCGGCGACATTTTCGGCAAGCTTGGCGGCGGCCGCACCAAGACCCGGCGGGTCACGGTCGCCGAATCCTACGATCCGCTGATCGCCGAGGAATCCGACAAGCTGCTCGACAACGACCAGCTGGTGCAGGAATCCATCAAGGCGGTCGAAAGCAACGGCATCGTCTTCCTGGACGAGATCGACAAGATCTGCGCCCGCGAAGGGCGGCTCGGGGCCGATGTCTCGCGCGAGGGCGTGCAGCGCGATCTGTTGCCGCTGATCGAAGGCACCACCGTCTCGACAAAGCACGGCGCGGTCAAGACCGACCACATCCTGTTCATCTCCTCGGGTGCCTTCCACCTGTCGAAGCCCTCGGACCTGTTGCCGGAGCTGCAGGGCCGGCTGCCGATCCGGGTGGAGCTGCAGGCGCTCACCCGCGACGATTTCCGCCGCATCCTGACCGAGCCCGAGGCCTCGCTGATCAAGCAATACGTGGCGCTGCTCGCCACCGAGGGCGTGAAGCTGGAATTCACACCCGATGCGGTGGATGCCATCGCGGACGTGGCGGTGGCGGTCAACTCAAGCGTCGAGAATATCGGCGCCCGCCGCCTGCAGACCGTGATGGAGCGCGTTCTCGACGATATTTCCTTCGCGGCGCCGGACCGCTCGGGCGAGACGCTCACGGTGGATGCCGCCTATGTGCACAAGCATATCGGCGACCTCGCAAGGAATGCCGACCTGTCGCGCTTCATCCTGTGAGCTCTGTGCCGAGCCTTGCTAGCCGCGGGCGCGGCGGATGCGAACATAGAGCGCGCCTTCGCCGCCATGGGAGGGGTGCGCCGTCTCGGCGGCCACGACGTAACCGCGGAATTCGGGCAAGCGCAGCCAGTGCGGCACCTGCCGCTTGAGGATGCCGCGCTCCCCAGAAAAAATTCCGGGCGCGCCCTTGCCGGTGATCACCAGGACGAAGCGTGCCCCCTCGGCCTGCGCGCGCTTCAGGAAGCCGAGCAGCGCGACATGGGCCTCGCTTTGGGTTCTGCCGTGCAGGTCGATGCGCGCATCGATCGGCTCAGTGCCGCGAGCGAGGCGCTGCTTCTGTCTGCGCTCAAGGGCACCAAGGCCGGGCGCGGCCTTGGGGACTGGATGCCGAGCCGGCGGCGATTCCGGTCGCGGATGCGCCGGTAGAGATGGACTCTCGGCATGGGCGCGCACTTTGTCGGGCTGCTGATGCTGTCGCGACAGCCGCCGCCGGCGCTTCAGCGGCACGATCGAGCGGGTGAAGCCGCTCCACAGTTTGTGCTCGTCGTCGGTCAGGCGGCGCCGACGCCGCGATGCCTTGTCGGGCTCAGCGCTCATATGCCGGACCTCGACTTTGGTTTGGCGGGATGCCGGCCGAGCGGCTCGCCCGGCCGTCGCAGCGGGCGGGGCAACGCCTCCCCCTCAGCAACATGTTCGCCTTTGCCTTTTTCCGCTCCGTTCTTCGCCTGCGCCGGCTCGGGAATTGGCGGCTTGGCAACCGGCAGCGGCATCCTTTTGCCGGCCTCCACCATGTCGAGCTCACGCGGGAGGAGCATCACGAATCGACCCTGCTGGCGGATGCGCCCGGCAACGCGCCCTGCCGCATCGCCGGCGCCCCAGTAGAGGTCGGCACGTGCCGGCCCGATGATCGCCGAGCCGGTATCCTGAGCGATCATCAGGCGGCGAAACTTGTTGTTGGCCCGGTCGCTCTCGATCGGCAGGTCGGCCAGGATGAAAAATGGCGTGCCATACGTGTGAATTCTGTCGACCGCGATGGAGCGCCCCGGCGACAGCGGCACCCCCTGGCCGCCCACCGCCTCGCCATCGTCGGACAGTCCCGTGATGCGGAAGAACACGAACGACGGATTGCTCTGGCGCACCTTTGCGGCCAGATCCGGATTGGCCTGCATCCATTGCCGGATGCGCTCCATCGACATCTGCTCGGGTGGGATCCCGTATTGCTCGATCAGGATCCGGCCCACCGCCGCATACGGGTGCCCATTGTGGGAGTCGTAATTCACCCGCAGCATCGTGCCATCCTCAAGCCGAACCCGGGCGGAGCCCTGGATCTGAATGGACAGCGCCACGAACGCATCCCTGACCCAGCAGATCTCGAGGTGCTGGCCATCGAGCGCGCCGTTCTCGATGGCGGCGCGGTCGTAATAGGGCACCAGCTGGTTATTGGCGTCGCGCCGGTTGATGGTCGCCCGATTGGGAACCTCGCTCTTGCGGCCCACGGGCCGGCCCGCGACCAGAAGATCGGGCGGGCGGCGATAGAGCGGGACCGGAAATTCCGGACTCGGAAAGCGCGAGCCGTCGACCACCGGCTCGTAGTATCCGGTCAGGAGGCCCCTGGATTCGCCCAGGCGCGCGATCGCAACCGGGCGAAAGTTCTCCTCGAAAAACGCCTGCGCCTCGGCCGCGGTCTCCGGCTCGAACCGGGCGGCGCGATGACAGACCTGCCAGAGCGCGGCACGAATCGGCCGCTCCTCGCGCTGGCGGGGCTCCTTGCCGGCCAGAAACGGCACGCAGCTTTTCTTGAAGGCCGAGAACGACGCGACGTGGTCGTCGGCGCCCCACCCCTCGAGCGTGCTCCAATCCATCGGCTCAAGCTGGGTATCCGCAATGACCAGGGGATCGGCCGCAGTCGCCGCAGCCATTTCGGCAAGGCAAAGCGCGCCGAGCAACGCGGGAGCAATCGACCTCTTCAACCACGAAAGAGGTGCGCGCATCGCCTCCGGCTCCGGCTATTGTCCGGCCTCGGTGGCGACGAGTTTCCAGTTCGGGTCGCGCGAGGACAGGTCACGCGCAAACGTCCACACGTCGGTGACATCGGTGACCCTGTCGGGGCTGCCCTCGACGACGTTGTTGCTGCGATCGCGGGTGACCGAGACGAGCTTGGAGACGAACCTGATGGTGATCTGCGCCGTGGGCCCGCGCAATTCGGCGCCGGTGACGTCCGACTTGTCGATGGAAACGAATCGGCTTTCCGCGGTCTCGCCCTTGGCCTCGCGCTCGCGGATCGCCGCCTCGAAGCCGTCATAGACGTCGCGCGACAGCAGGCTCTTGAGGGTTCGGCGATCACCCGCCGCGTAAGCGGTTACGATCATCTCGTAGGCGGCGCGCGCGCCGGCGATGAAGTGCTTCACGTCGAAGCTCTTGTCCTCGCGCGTCATGGCGTCGAGGCCGGCGGCAATCGCCGAGCCTGCCTCCGCAATGCCGTTCCACCGGTCGGCGGGGGCCGGGGGCTCGGCCGGCTTCTGCTGGGGTTCGGCCGAGCGCCCGGGTAGGGTCACCACGTTGTCGTTGGGCGAGGAGCGCACCGTATCGCGGGAAAAATGATCGAACGGCGGGCGCTCGCGCCCGGTGCGCTGGCCGAGCACGCTCCACAGCTTCCAGAAGATGAGCACGGCCAGCAAGACAAAGATGATCGTCCAGGTTTCCACGACTTGCATGCTCTCGGCGGCTGTGACGACCGAACCAACGGATCAGCAAGGACCGCAAACGGAAGCCGGCGGACGAAAGTCGGTCCTGCGCCTTATGTAGGCACGCGACCGGCTTGATCCAGTGGCGTGCGCCGGACATCCGGCGCTGGTCGGTGTTCGCCCCGGACCATAGACGATCCGGCCCCCCGCGCCAACACGGTATCCAACCGATACGGTCGAGGGAATTTCCGGCTACCGCGCCCGGCGCGGGGCCATCCGGCATATCCTCAGTATCCTTGTTCAGGTGGCGGGCCTGTGTTAGCCAGCCCGGCCGAGCAGTATCCCGCGGGCGGAGGACGAGTCCATGACCATGGCGACCAATGGCGGCAATGAGGCGGGCGCGCAGCCGCAACCGCAGCAGGGTACCCCCTCGCTCAACGTGCTCGGCCAGTACATCAAGGACTTTTCCTTCGAGAACCCGAACGCGCCGCGATCGCTCGGGCCAAGCGAGGCTCAGCCCGCGATCAATATTCAGATCAATGTCGGGGTCGGCCAGCTGGCACCCACGGATTACGAGGTCTCGCTGAAAATCGAGGGCAAGGCCGAAGGTTCCGGCTCGCTTCTGTTCGCGTTCGATCTGACCTTCGCGGGTCTTTTTCGGGTTCAGAACGTTCCGGAGGAGAACATTTATCCGCTGGTCATGATCGAATGCCCCCGGCTGCTGTTCCCGTTTGCCCGTGAAATCATCGCCAGCTCGGTGCGCAACGGCGGCTTCCCGCCGCTTTTGCTCGATCCGGTCGATTTTGTGGCGCTCTACCAGCAGCGTGTCGCGCAGTTGCAGCAGCAACAGGCTGCCTCCAGCGCGTGACCCCGCCCGCTCAGGCCACCGCCGGATAATCCCGCCAGATTGCGTGCTCGCCGAGCCCGGCGAGGAAGTCCGCGTGGGCGGCAAGCTCCGCCTCGGTCAGCCGGGGCGGCAGCGCATTTGGCCGCGGGGGAACCGCCCCGAGGCGGCCCGCCAGCACGGCGGTGCCGGCATTTCCCGCCTCCACCAGGATCAGCTGCGCCTGCCGGCCGCCGATGAGCTCCAGATACACCTCGGCCAGCAGCTCGGCGTCCAGAAGGGCGCCGTGCTTGACGCGCCGCCCATTGTCGATGCCGTAGCGCGCGCACAGGTCGTCGAGCCGGTTGGGACCGGCCGGGTGCTTACGGCGGGCGAGCAGCAGCGTGTCCACCAGGCGATCGCGCGGGATCGCGGGCTTGCCGGTGCGCTCGAGCTCGGCATTGATGAAGCCCAGGTCGAAGGAGGCATTGTGCGCGACCAACGGTGCGTCGCCGATGAAGCTCATCAGCTCATCGACGATCTCCTCGAAATCCGGCTTGTCGCGCAGGAACTCGCCGGTAAGCCCGTGCACGGCCACCGCCTCGGCGGGAACGTCGCGCCGCGGATTGACGTAGCGATGAAAGGTCTGCCCGCTCGGGATGCGGTTGACGAGCTCGATGCAGCCGACCTCGATCAGCCGGTGACCCTGGTAGGGGTCGAGACCGGTCGTCTCGGTATCGAGCACGATTTCCCGCACGTGCGCTCCTTGCTTCCCGCCGAATCAGCGCTGCCGCTTCGGCATTGTAGCGACGGTGCGCAAAATCTCTCTCACCTGCGCGCGCGCAGCTTCAAAACCGCGCGACGTATCCACGACAAAATCGGCGCGGCTTCTTTTCTCGGCATCCGCAAGTTGGCGAGCCAGGATGGCGTCGAGCTTGGCCGCCGTCATGCCGGGCCGTGCCATCACCCGCACCGATTGCACGTCCTGCGGCGCCGACACCACCACGACGGCATCGACCCTTCGGTCGCCGCCGGTCTCGAACAGGAGCGGAATGTCGAGCACCGCGACCCTGGCGCCCGCCCGCTCCGCCTCCTTGAGGAAGCGCGCCTCGGATTCACGCACCAGCGGATGGATCAATGCTTCGAGCCGCCGCAAGGCCGCCGGATCGTCAAGCACCCGCTGCGCAAGCTTGCCACGATCGACCTTGCCGGCTGTAGCGGTGCCCGGAAACGCCGCCTCGATGGCAGCCGCAGCCTCACCCTCATACAGGCGATGCACCACCGCATCGGCGTCATGCACCGGCACGCCGGCCTCGGCAAAGAAGCTGGCGGTGGTGGTCTTTCCCATGCCGAGCGAGCCGGTCAGGCCAAGGATGAACATGCGGCGTCGGGCACCATGAGGTCGCTTGAGCTCGGATCAGTCCGCAAGGCAGCGTGCTTCACGAAGATATTGCAGCAGCGCCAGGAGCGGCAAACCCAGGATGGTAAAATGGTCGCCATCGATCCGCTCGAACAGCTGAATCCCGGCGCGTTCCACCTGGTAGGCGCCCACGCTCGCCATGACCGCAGCTCCGGCCGCCGCCACGTAAGCGTCCAGAAAGTCCTCCGAGAAGGCCCGCATGGTCAGCCGCGCGGTCTCGCAATGCTCGAACACGATGGCATTGTTGCGGGCGAGAGCGAGCGCCGAATGAAGCTCGTGGGTGGTGCCGCGCAGCGCCATGAGCTGCTCGCGCGCGGCCGGCAGGCTCGCCGGCTTCGAAAAGCGCCGTGTGCCGAGCGCCAAGGTCTGGTCTGCGCCGAGCACCAGCCGCCCTGGCCGGACCGCCGCGACCGCGCAGGCCTTTTCCCGCGCCAGCAAGGCCGCAACTTCCCCCGGGCCGCCCAGGGCGGCCTTGGCCTCGATTGCCCGCTCATCGATGTCGGCCGGCAGAACCTCGACCGGAATGGCCGCGGCTGCCAGAAGCGCACGCCGGCTCTCGCTCTTGGAGGCGAGCAACAGCGGCTCGGCTGCAAGCCAAAGACCCACGGTCCTAGGATACCGGCTGCCGCCGCCGCTCCGTCAGAAGCTTGAGGACGGCGGCAGCGGTTTCCTCGATCGAGCGGCGGGTCACGTCGATCAGTGGCCAGTTGTGCCGGGCGCACAGCCGGCGCGAGAAATTGATCTCCTCGGCCACCGCATTGCGGTCGATATATTGACCATCGTCCTGATGGGCCTTGAGGCCCAACAGCCGATTCTGGCGAATCTGCACGATCCGCTCGGGACTGGCGTAGAGGCCGACCACCAGCGGATGCGCAAGTTGTTCGACCTGGGGCGCCACAGCAATTCCGGGTACCAGCGGCACGTTTCCGGTCTTGATGCCGCGGTTGGCAAGATAGATCGAGGTCGGGGTCTTGGACGTGCGCGATACCCCAACCAGGACCACATCCGCCTCCTCAAGGTCCTCGATGTGCTGCCCGTCATCGTGCAGCATCGTGTAGTTCAGGGCATCGATCCGCCGGAAATACTCGGCATTGAGCGTGTGCTGGGCGCCAACCCGGTGGCTCGTTTCCGCCCCCAGGTAGGATCGCATGAGCTGCAGGACCGGGCCCAGGATCGAAAGGCACGGCAGGCTGAGCTCCCTGCAATGGTCCTCGAGCCGCCGGACGAGATCCTCCTCCAGGAGCGTATACAGCACGATCCCGGGCTCTTCCTCGATCTCGGCCAGGACCCGATCGAGCTGCTTCTGGGTGCGAACCAGCGGATAGACATGCTCCACCGGCGACATTTTTACGTATTGGGCCGTCGCGGCGCGCGCCACGGTCGTCAAGGTCTCGCCCGTGGCATCGGACACGAGATGGAGATGGAAATAGCTGCCGGTCCGTTGGGACATTGCGCTAGGCCGGGATAGCCTGTGAAATCCTGGGGAGGAGGCGGGGTCGCAAGCATCGATGGGTTCCAGGAGCCGCCAGTGCCATGCAAGCCATCCACAAAGCTGCCGGCAGGATAGAAGCGACAGGCCAAGGTTGGAACAATGGTGATATGTGCATTTCCTGTGGGCTCCAGGATATAGAGGAAGCGGATGTTGCGGCAAACTCCCGTTTCATCGGCCGGGCGGCGACCAACCCGGATCGGCGCTCAGCCCATAATATGTTAGCAGCGGGTGCATGACATGAGGATCGTGATGCGTGAGTCAAATTCACTGCCCAGGAATCAAAGAAAATAGAATCGTTAAGATTCTTGAAGGGAAGAGGAACCTGGCGGGTAGGTTGTGCGAAAATCGATTCTCGATGTTCTGGGCCATGCCCAATCTTGGCCACCGCCGATCTGGCTGATGCGGCAAGCCGGGCGTTATCTGCCGGAATACCGAGCGGTACGGCAAAGGGCCGGAGGTTTCCTTGACCTCGTGCTCAACCCGGAGCTTGCCGCAGAGGTCACGCTGCAGCCGATACGGCGGTTCGATTTCGACGCGGCCATTCTGTTTTCCGACATTCTGGTCGTGCCCTATGCGCTGGGCCAATCGCTGGGATTTGCCGAGGGGGAAGGTCCGAGACTGGACCCGATACCGGATGGTCCGGCGGTCCGACGGCTGGCAGCCGAGCTCGATCAGTCCAAGCTCGCGCCGATCTATGAAACAGTTGCCTTGGTGAAGGCGCGACTGACCGCCGGCAAATGCCTGCTGGGGTTCTGCGGGGCGCCGTGGACGGTCGCTAGCTACATGGTGGCAGGCCGCGGCACGCCCGATCAAGCGCCCGCCCGGCTGTTTGCCGCCAGAGATCCGGATGGCTTCAAGGCTCTGGTCGACATCCTGGTTCGGGCATCGGCGGAGTATCTGGTTCGCCAGCTGGAGGCCGGCGCCGACGCGGTGCAGATTTTCGATACCTGGGCGGGCGTGCTGTCACCGGCCGAGTTCGAACGCTGGTGCATCGAGCCAACCCGTCAGATCGTCGCGCGCGTGCGTGCCCAGGTTCCGGGGGCGCGAATCATCGGCTTTCCCCGTGGCGCCGGAACCCTGCTTGGCCACTATGTGACGCAGGTTCCCATCAATGCGGTGAGCCTCGACTGGACGCTCGATCGAAAATTCGCGCTCGATTGCATCGATGGGCGCGCAGCCATCCAGGGAAATCTCGATCCCCTGATGGTGGTTGCCGGCGGGGCCGCCCTCGACCAGGCGGTTGATGCGGTGTTGGCGGCATTCCGGGACGTGCCTTTTATCTTCAACCTTGGCCACGGCATCGTGCCGGAGACGCCGATTGCCCATGTGGAGCGCATGATTGCGCGGGTCCGATGTGGCTGACCGAGCATCACCTCCACGACTGGACCAAGGCCTTTCACATCATTGCGGTGATCGCGTGGATGGCCGGCATGCTGTATCTGCCGCGCCTGTTCGTTTACCATTTCGTCACTGAGCCGGGCTCGCAGCAGTCCGAGACCTTCAAGGTGATGGAGCGCCGGCTGCTTCGGGCAATCATCAATCCGGCCATGATCGCGACCTGGCTCCTGGGGCTTGCCCTCGCCTTCGATCAAGGCTGGTTCCGGCCCCAGCACTGGCTAGATGCCAAGCTCGCCCTGGTGGTGGTGCTCTCGGCGGTGCACGGCCTGTTCGCCCGCTGGGTCAAGGCCTTCGCCGCCGACGCCCGCCCGCATTCCCAGAGGTTTTTCAGGATCATCAATGAGATACCGACGGTCCTGATGATCGGAATCGTGCTCCTGGTGGTGCTCAAGCCGTTCTGAGGGTAACGCCTGACCGGCAGCTCGTGCATCTCGACCCTTGCGCATGGAACCTTCTTTTCATATGTTTGGTTTATCTCCCCGAACGCAGGCGGATGCATTTCTGTGCCGGCCCGAGTAGGACCTGCCGCTGCATCGGGCCAGATGGCCTAAAAGCCTCTCCCAAGATCTGCGATCCCCCCCTTCTTCCGCGCGCCGACCAGCCATCGCTTTTGCTGCCCCCGTCGCCGGTCATCTCCATAGGACTACCCGCATGCGGGAAATGAAACTCCAGGATCTCAAGGCCAAGACTCCGGCCGAGCTGGTCTCCTTTGCCGAGGAGCTCGAGGTCGAGAATGCCTCGACCATGCGCAAGCAGGAGCTGATGTTCGGCATCCTCAAGCAGCTGTCGATGCGCGAAACCGACATCGTCGGCGAGGGTGTGGTCGAGGTTCTCTCCGACGGCTTCGGCTTCTTGCGCTCGCCGGAAGCCAATTACCTGCCGGGACCCGACGACATCTATGTCTCGCCCTCCCAGATTCGCCGCTTCGGGCTGCGCACCGGCGATACCATCGACGGCCATATCCGCAGCCCCAAGGAAGGCGAGCGCTACTTCGCGCTGCTCAAGGTCAATACGATCAATTTCGAGGACCCCGACAAGGCGCGTCACAAGGTCAACTTCGACAACCTGACGCCGCTCTATCCGGACGAGCGGCTCAACATGGAGCACGACAACCCGACCTCCAAGGACCTCTCCGCCCGCGTCATCGACATCGTGTCGCCGATCGGCAAGGGCCAGCGCGCCCTGATCGTGTCGCCGCCGCGTACCGGCAAGACGGTTCTGCTGCAGAACATCGCCCATTCGATCACCGCCAACCATCCGGAGTGCTACCTGATCGTGCTCTTGATCGACGAGCGGCCCGAGGAGGTGACCGACATGCAGCGCTCCGTGAAGGGCGAGGTCGTGTCCTCGACCTTCGACGAGCCGGCAGTGCGTCACGTGCAGGTTGCCGAGATGGTGATCGAGAAGGCCAAGCGTCTGGTCGAGCACGGCCGCGATGTGGTTATCCTGCTCGATTCGATCACCCGGCTTGGGCGCGCCTACAACACGGTGGTGCCATCCTCCGGCAAGGTTCTGACCGGCGGCGTCGACGCCAATGCGCTGCAGCGGCCCAAGCGGTTCTTCGGCGCCGCCCGCAATATCGAGGAGGGCGGCTCCCTCACCATCATCGCAACCGCCCTGATCGACACCGGCAGTCGCATGGACGAGGTGATCTTCGAAGAGTTCAAGGGCACCGGCAATTCGGAAATCATTCTCGACCGCAAGGTGGCGGACAAGCGTACGTTCCCGGCGATCGACATCACCCGCTCCGGCACCCGCAAGGAGGAGCTCCTCACCTCGCCGGATCAGCTCAAGAAGATGTACGTGCTGCGCCGCATCCTTAATCCCATGGGCACCATGGATGCGATCGACTTCCTGCTCGACAAGCTGCGCAACACCAAGAACAACGGCGAATTCTTCGAATCGATGAACACGTGACAGGGATCGGCTATCAGGGATCGGGCCCGGTAACTCTTTCCTTGATCCCTGATGCCTGATCCTCCGACCCCTGACCTTCTGGTGCAAGCGGTTGCGCTGCATCGCGCGCTGCGCTTGGCTGAAGCCGAGCCGCTTTATCAGCGCATCCTCACGGCCCAGCCGAATCATTTCGATGCCCTTCACATGCTGGGGGTCATCCGGCATCAGCAGGGCCGTAACCCCGAGGCCCTCGACCTCATCGGCCGGGCGCTTGCCGCACGACCGAGCTCGGCCTGGGCGCATTCCAACATCGGCCTGGTGCTGCGCGCCCTCACGCGGCACGCCGAGGCAGTCGCAAGCTTTGAGCGGGCGCTGCAGCTCGATCCCAACGATGTCGACACGATCATCAATCTCGGCGGGACGCTGTTTGCGTTGGCGCGTTACGAGGAGGCGCTCGCGGCGGCCGAGCGCGTACTCGCGCTCGATCCCGGCTGGGCCGAGGCGTTCAATCTTCGCGGCAACGTCCTGCAGGAGACCGGGCGGCTTGCCGAGGCGCTGGCAAGCTATGACCGGGCGGTCGCCATCGACCCCGACCATACTGTCTTCTGCAATCGAGGCAGTGCCCTGCAGGCGCTCAACCAGCACCGCGAGGCGATTGCGAGCTACGACCGTGCAGTGGCGCTGAAGCACGATTACGCGGATGCGCATTGGAACGGAGCCCTGGCTCGCCTGTGCATTGGCGATCTGCCGGGGGGCTTTGCCAAGTTCGAATGGCGTTGGCGCACTGGCGATGGCGGACCGAGCTTTCGCCAGCCGCTCTGGCTTGGTGCGCAGCCGCTCTCAGGCAAGACGATCCTCCTCTACGCCGAGCAGGGCGTGGGCGATTGCCTGCAGTTCGCGCGGTACGTCCCGCTGGTGACGGAGCGCGGCGCCCAGGTGCTGCTCGCGGTGCATCGCGAGCTGAAAGCGCTCCTGTCCGACTTGGCGGATGAAATCTTCGCCGAGGGTGAGGCGCTGCCGCCGTTCGATCTGCGCTGCCCGCTGCTCAGCCTGCCGCTCGCCTTCGGCACGACGCTTGCGACCATTCCGGCAGACGTGCCCTATGTGCGCGCCGATGAGGAGCGGGCGGCACGCTGGCAGGCAAGGCTTGGTGCATCCGCATCACTGCGGGTCGGGCTCGTATGGTCCGGCAATCCGGCGCACAAGAATGACCGTCGCCGGTCGATAAGTTTCGATCAGCTGGCACCGCTCCTGGCCGCTCCGGGCGTGCAGTTCGTGAGCCTGCAGAAGGAAGTGCGGCCGTCGGACGCGGAGGCTATGGGCAGGAGCCCGCTGATCGATCTGGCCGCGGAGCTCCACGACTTTGCCGATACCGCAGCCGTGGTAGCGAGTCTCGACCTGATCATTTCGGTCGACACCGCGGTGGCACATCTGGCCGGCGCCATGGGCAAGCCCGTTTGGGTCCTGCTGCCATTCTCGCCGGACTGGCGCTGGCTTCTCGAGCGCCACGATAGCCCCTGGTATCCGAGCGCGCAGCTCTTTCGGCAACCGCGCATCGGCGATTGGGCAAGCGTCATTGCGCGCGTGGCGGAGAAGCTCCGGTACCGGGTGGACTTGCGTTGACGTGTCGCATCTGCGCCAGCGTCCGGGGAATCTCGTCAGGGCCAGTGACCGGAAGCGAGCAGATTTCCGCAACGCAGATGAAGGCTGCGGCTCCCTTGGCAGCCCTGACCTGTTCCTGCGCCGGATGCGATGGCGGCAGCGCTTGCGCAGACGACGCGCGCAAGACGATGCGGTCCAGGGCCGGCAGTTCGAGAGCGGCCTTCACGAGCGGATCCGCCTGCGGGGGCGATCCCACAACCACGATCTCGGCGGCACGCAGGCGCAAGTCGAGCGCGTTGAGCAGCGTCACATGCATGAACAGATTCTCGTTTGCGATCGGAAGCAGACCATCGAACAGCTTGTCGGCCTGCGCGCGCCAGGCGTCCTGGCCGGTATAGAACGCGAGCCGCACCAGGTTCTGGGCCGCCACCGCATTCGGGTTCGGGGTCGCTTCGTCGGCGGTCGAGTTAGGGCGCACCACCAGTCCTTCGGCGTCGTTGGCGGTGAGAAAATATCCGCCGGTATCCGGGTTGGCGTAGTGCCGGTCGAGCGTTGCCTGCCACTCGATGGCGCGCTCGAGATAACCGCCCTCCCCGGTCGCTTCATGGAGCGCGAGCGCTGCCCGGATCATGTTGGCGTGGTCGGATGCCAGCCCCGGGAACAGCAAGCGCCCGTCCCGCCAGGAATGGCCCAGCCGCTCGCCGTGGCTCATCTTTCCGTCGACGAACAGAAACGCGCGCGCCGCCTGCTGCAGCCAGGTCGGCTCCTGGAGGGTGATGGCGGCGGTGACCAAACCGGTGATCATCAAGCCGTTCCAGTCGGCGAGAATCTTGTTGTCGAGACCCGGTCGAACGCGGCTATCGCGCACCGCCAGAAGCTTGCGGCGCACCTCGGCGAGCCTTGGCTCGTTCCCTGGGCTACCGTCTAAGTCATTGAGACGATTGAGGATTGTGTGACCCTCAAAGTTGCCCTCGGGGGTCACGTCGTAATGGGCGGCGAAGAATTCGGCGTCGTCGGCCCCGAGAATCTCGCGAATCTCGGCGGCCGACCAGACGTAGAACTTACCCTCCTCGCCTTCCGAATCGGCATCGAGCGAAGCGCAGAACGCGCCGTCCGGAATCGTCATCTCGCGCGTGAGCCAATCCACCGTCTCGCGCGCGCGGGTTCGAAACAGCTCTTTACCGGAGCGCTGATAGGCGAGCGCGAGAAGCTCCAGCAGCAGCGCGTTGTCGTAGAGCATCTTCTCGAAATGCGGCACCAGCCAGCGCTCATCCACCGAGTAGCGCGAGAACCCGCCGCCCAGATGATCGTAGATCCCGCCCTGGCAGATTCGCTCGAGCGTGAACTCGACCGCGTTGAAGTATCGCGCCTCCCCGGTGCGCTGCCCGGCTCGCCACAGGAACTCCAGCATCATGGCCTGCGGAAATTTTGGCGCTCCGCGCAAACCCCCGTTCACCGGATCGATCATGCCGCCGATCTGGCGCGCCGCCTGATCAAGCTCCGCGCGGCCGATCGTGACCTTGCCTTTCGGCCGCGCGGCCTCCGCCAGGCGGGCCATGAGGGCGGCGCGATTGTGCTCGATGCTTTGCGGCTCCTCGCGGAAGATACGCGCCACGTTGCGCAGCACGTCCATGAACCCCGGCCGGCCGAAACGGCCCGGATTGGGAAAGTATGTCCCGCCCCAGAAAGGCTCCCCGTCAGGGGTCAGGAACATGGTCAGCGGCCAGCCGCCGCGCTCGCCCAGGAGGTGGAGCGCCGACATGTAGATCTGGTCGATATCCGGTCGCTCCTCGCGGTCCACTTTGATGTTGACGAAAAGCTCGTTCATCACCCGCGCAATAGACGCATCCTCAAAGCTTTCGTGCGCCATCACGTGGCACCAGTGGCAGGCGGCATATCCGACCGACAGCAGGATCGGCTTGTTCTGGCGTTTGGCTTCTGCAAGCGCAGGCGTGCCCCAGGGCCACCAATCGACCGGATTGGTCTTATGCTGCAGCAGATACGGGCTGGTCTCTCGGGCCAGGCGGTTCTCGTGGGTGCTGTGGGGGGCTGACATGGGGCGTCCGATCAGGAAATTTGTAGCGTCCGAAGATAACGCGCAACACGTAAATATGCGCCAGAATCGTAGCCGTTGGCAGCGGCCCTGCCCTGCCCTGGGCGAAGCGTTCGAAGACGCCGCTGACACTTTTCGCAATATTTGGTTCGGAAGATTTCCGTCTTGAG
>Ga0126381_100004435_pt1 | contig 15290 bp, 15 predicted proteins | sample PanSoiMetPlot_28_FD_96465 | JGI IMG/M metagenome (GOLD analysis project Ga0126381, IMG submission 96465) | Tropical forest soil microbial communities from Panama - MetaG Plot_28 | ecosystem: Environmental > Terrestrial > Soil > Tropical forest > Bulk soil | place: Panama | collected 2016-02-17 | reverse complement strand
TATGGCGGAACCGTACCAGGCGACTCGGTCCGACCATCGGGGTTCGAACCGGTAAATCGAGATATGGCCTTTGATCATTCGTGAAAAAACGACTGACTGGCGGAACTCAGAAGCGGCGGCAGGTACAACTCACGTTTCAGAGAATGTAGCACGAATCCGGAACACTGAATCAAGAGTTAAGACAAAAAAAAAGCGCGGCCGAGCCGCGCCTTTTCACACCACAGATTTTTCTATTGCTGATCGCTGCTGTTTTCAAGCCTCTGACCGCCGCGTGCGGGCTTGCTCGTGGGTACTATAGTAACCGGCGCCTGCAGGGTGAAGGTCAGGACGCGCTCCGACGACAACTTGATGTCCGGTTTCTTGCTGGCAGCTTGAACCCCGCCGCCCGCGCCCGCACCCGCAACCGAACCGATCGCCGCACCTTTACCACCACCGAAAATGCCGCCGAGGACTGCTCCCGCAACGGCTCCGGCGCCAACCTTCTCCGCCGTATTCTTACCGCGTGAGCCAGTCTCTTGCTTAAAGTGGTCAGTATCGACGCTGTACCAATGATCCCCAACCTTGATGCGATCCAGCTGCAATTCGAGCAACGCTCGCCCCTTGAACTTACCTGAGCTCTGCGCGTTCACCACGTGACCTTCGATATCGTAATGCGCGGGGATAACCACGTCGCCGTCAATCGCAACCGGAACATCGAGATTGGCGTGGAACTGATCTCCCGTCTGTGCAGTCGCGCTATCGATGGTATCGACCAAGCGGACGGCCAGAGATGTGCCGGAGGGAAGAGTGACCTTCTGCGGCTCCGGGGGAGGCGGAGGCGGAGCAGCCGCCTGAGGAGCGGGCGCTGGAGCCGCCTGCGGTGCCGCAGCTTGCTGCGGAGGCGTCGATTGCGCCACCTGATCCGCCGACTGCGACTCATGGCGACGTCTCCTGGGGGACGGCTTCTCCGAACTAGACGGAGCTGGAGCCGGTCGGGCGGCCTCGGGCTCTGGGACCGGCTGCTGCGCGGGTTCCGCGGCCGCAGCCGTCGAGCCTAGCTGGAGATTGTTGACCACCTGCTTGACTCCGGGCTCGGTGGAGGCATATCGCGCCGCGGCTTCGCGCTCGGCGTCGTTGTCCACCACACCCGAGAGCGTTACCACCCCTTTGTCCGACTTCACGTCTATTTGTTTGTTCTGCAGCCCGGAATCGGCGCCCAGCTTGGACTGAATGTCGGCGGTCGTTTGCGCGTCGTTCGGGGTCTTGGTGCAAGCGACGGCAAACCCAAGCACGATAGAAAGAACGACCATCCGCAAAACGAACGAATGTGTCAGTTTCATGATGTACTCCTGCAACGCATAGAACGGGTGCTACACAGTTTAACCCAGTTGCCCAGCCTTTGACGTCAAACCGGGTCCTAAGGATTTAGATGCTGAGAAACCGCGTCTTTAAACCTGTTCAAGATTCGTGGGAGGAATGGGGGGTGGTCTTCGGTTCAGTGGATGAACTTATAGTCCAGGATTGAAGCCGCGAACTCGTGCTTGCCTTCTTCCTGCGGCGGCGGATTGTCTTTCATGCGCGTGATCCGGCCCTGGCATAGGACCTTGCTGTTTTTCTGCCCGGAAATCTCTTCTGGCATTTCAAAAACCATTTCGACCAGCGTGTTTTCCGGAAAGCGCTGCGGGCCCTGCATCAGGACACCGGATTGGCTCAAGTTCCGAATGCTGCCTTCGCTCCAAGTGCCGAGGTTCTTCACCCGATAGCGTACCGGGGCGTCCATTTTGATCCTGCGCGCCCGAGGCACCCAAGTTGGCTTACGCCCATGGTGGCGGCGTTTCAGGGAAGCTGCGGTCTCGCCGGCCTGGGGGCTGACCCGCTCGATCCGCCGCATCGTCGTCCAGTCGTACTTGTACTCCGCGGCGCACAACAGGCAGACCTGATAGAAGTGGCCATCCGCAGCCTTACGCGGCCAGGAGAACTCGTGGGAACAACGGCCCAGCAGAAGAACGTCGAGCAACTTTTGTGGCATGGGAGTCTAGCTCTGCCGGGTATGGCTTCACCGGCAACCTCATCATGCACTGGAAGAGGAAAGTTCGGTAGGTTACTTTCGTGTAGGGCAAGGCAGCTGCCTAGAGCTTCCTCAATGAATCCGGATCCCGAGTGCGCGTGACCTCTTCGACCCGGCCGTAGCTCTTAAATAGTGCAGAGCGCAGGCTTTTTGTATCATCCCAGAATGGACCTGGTGACCGGATTTGTCCTCGCCGGCGGCAAGAGCACGCGCATGGGCACCGACAAGGCCCTGCTGGAGCTGGCCGGGCGTCCGTTGATCGAGCACATGCTGGAGTTGGCCGGTTCGGTTTGTCCTCAAGTACGCGTGGTTGGGGACCCGGCGAAGTTCTCGCGATTGGCTCCAGTCATCGATGACCTATATGCCGGACAAGGACCGCTCGCCGGAATTCACGCCGCACTCGCCAACTCGGAGACGAGCTTGAATTTGATCCTTGGGGTGGACCTCCCCTTCCTCGAAGCCGACTTTCTCAGCTACCTGATTTCGCAATCGAGAACTTCGGGCAGCGTGGTCACGGTTCCGGTTGCCGATGGGTTCGTGCAAACCCTTTGCGCCGTTTACCGAAGAGAATTTCGCGAAATCGCCGGGCGGGCGCTAGCCGCCGGGCAGAACAAAGTGGACGCGATATTCCCCCAGACTTCGGTACGGCAGCTTTTTGAGGAAGAGCTTGCGAAGGCGGGTTTTGGCGCCAGAATGTTTCGCAATGTGAATACGCCGGAGGAATGGCAACAGGCGCAGCTGGCGTTCGAATCGCATCGTTCGGTTGCGCGCCTGAAGCCAGCGGGTGGACAGCAATGAGCCAGACGTTATTTACGGAAGCCGAAACTTCGCCCTTGCCAGTCTCGCGCGATACGACCGCCTATATCGAGTTTCACCACGTCTACAAAGCTTTCGGCGACAAGCACGTCCTGGTCGATGTCAGCTTCGAGGTCAAGCCGGCGGAAACCGTCTGCATCCTTGGACGAAGCGGGGTTGGGAAGTCGGTCGCGCTGCAGCACATTCTCGGATTCCTGAAACCGGACTCGGGCCGCATCATCGTCGCGCACGAAGATATTACCGATTACCCGGAAGAAGAGCTGGAGCGAATCCGCAAGAAAGTCACGATGGTGTTTCAGAGTGGAGCTTTGTTCGATTCCCTCACGGTCGGTGAGAACGTCGCCTTCCCTTTACGCGAGCGGCACGACCTCAGCGAGGACCAGATCCTGCAGATCGTCTCGGGTCTGCTCGACATGGTCGGCGTTAAGAACATGGCCGCGCAATTCCCTGCCGAGTTGTCCACGGGGATGAAACGCTCGGTTGCGATCGCCCGGGCGCTCGCCTCGCAACCCGAATGCGTTCTCTACGATGAACCCACCACCATGGTTGACCCGCTCATGGCCCAACTCCTCGGGGACCTGATGAAGCGGCTCAAAATCCAGCTCCATCTCACGAGTGTGGTGGTAACCCACGATATGCGACTGGCTAAGAAGTTAGCCGATCGCGTAGTGTTTCTCCAGGAGGGCCGAGTCTTGTTCTTTGGCACCTACGCGGATATGGAGAAATGCGACCAGCCGATCGTGCAGGACTTCCTAAAGCTGGATCAGCTGGACCTGGGGGCTTGAGCCGTTCTTTTCTTTGCCTTTAGAATCCTGCCTGCACCAGCTTGTCGAGCGTAACGGAGCTCTGAACTTTTTCCGCCGCCATCATCTTCTCGACGTATTTCGCGATTACGTCCACTTCCAAATTCAACGGGTCTCCCGGCTTGAGCGATCGCAGGTTGGTCATTTCCGCGGTGTGCGGAATGATGGCGATTTCCACCTGCGTGCGGTGGATTGCGGCAACCGTCAGGCTGATTCCCTCAATCCCGAGCGATCCTTTTTCGACAATGTAGCGGGTAAGTTCGGCGGGCACAGTCATGGTTAGCCGGTAGTCGTGGCCATCCGGAATCGGCTCGAGAGAGAGGAGCGAGCCCGTCCCATCGACGTGGCCTTGGACCACGTGGCCATCGAACCGCCCGTTGGCTCGCATGGGCAGTTCCAGATTCACCCGCGCACCTGGTTTGAGGCGAGAGAACGAGGTTCGCATCCAGGTTTCCTGGGCCAGATCCGCCGTAAAGGCATCCTGGGTGAGATCCACAGCGGTCAAGCAAACCCCACTCACGGCGACGCTGTCGCCCTGCTTGAGTTGGGGCAGAAGTTTCGAGCAGGAAACCGTCAACCGGCGCTGCTCGCCGGTCAGTTGGACCGCTTGAACTCGTCCGACTTCTTCGATGATTCCGGTGAACATTCTGAATTTCGTTTCTCGTGGATCGGCGCGGGCCGATCGGGATGAGCCCAACCGGCGTTCATCCGCATGCATTCCTGGCAATGAATTTTCTAATCCAGATATGGATCCCGCAAATACCCTTCTACCGCAAAATCCTCTCCGAAGCGATGCAGCCTCAACCAGCGCAGGCGTGCGGCTTCGCTCACACGTCGAAAACCAGTGCCCGCGGCGAATGGGACCGATCCGGTTCCAGCCAAAATCTTCGGAGCATAATAAAAGAAAACCTTGTCCGCGACACCGGAGGCCAGCGCCGTCCAATTCACCAGCGCCCCGCCTTCGATCATGACACTGGTGATTTCGCGTTCCGCCAATTTCTGGCAGATCGCGTGCAGGTCCGGGCGGCCGTCTACCCCTGCCGAGGCCACCTGCTCCACCTGAATCCCGTGCTCGCGCAACTGCTGCTTCTTCTTTTCTTCCGCGAACGAACAGAAAACGAGAACATCCTCGCGCGCCGTGGTCGCCACTCGGGACTGCAAGGGCAGGCGCAAATGAGAATCCACAACCACTCGCAGCAGCGGACGCCGCCGCGGCAACCCGGTGCGATCGGTGAGCAAAGGATTGTCGGCGATAACCGTACCGACACCGACGAGGATGGCATCGTGCTGATGCCGCAGCTTCTGTACGTGCGCGCGGGCTTCATCGCTGGTAATCCAGCCGCCCGTCGGCCCGCCTGCACCCAATTCCGGGATACGGGCCAGGTCCTCGGGTGGAGGCGCAATTTTTCCGTCCAGAGTCATGGCCGCTTTCAAGGTGACCAAGGGAAGACGATATCGGATGTATTTGGCAAAAGCGTCGTTCAAGGGCCGGGCCTCCTCCTCGAGGATGCCGGACGCAACCTGAACTCCCGCGGCGCGCAGGCGGGCAAAGCCGCGGCCGCTCACCCGGGGATTAGGATCCGGCGTACAGGCCACAACTCGCTTTATCCCCGCCCCCAGCACGACGTCTACGCAAGGCCCGGTGCGTCCCTGATGACTGCACGGCTCCAAATTGAGGTAGAGAGTGGCGTCGCGGGCCTTCTTGCCTGCCTGCTCGATGGCCTGCACTTCCGCGTGCTTGACGCCGTCATAGGTGTAAAAGCCCTCGCCAACGACGCTGCCGCCAGGGTCGACCAACAACGCACCGACATTCGGGTTCGGGGATGCTAGGCCGAAGCTTTTTTTCGCAAGCTGCAGCGCCTGCCGGAGAAATTTTTCATCTGCTTCTGCTTCCTGAGACATTTGCGAGAGTTCAGCAACGAGTTACGCGAACAGAGACTCAACAAATTCCCGCCGATCGAACGGCAAAAGATCCCCGGCCTTCTCCCCCACGCCGACGTAGCGCACAGGCAGGCCGAGTTCGCGCGCGATGGCGACCACGACGCCGCCTTTCGCGGTGCCATCCAGCTTGGTCAGCACGACTCCCGTAACCGCGGCTGCATCGGTGAACAACTTGGCTTGTTGTAAACCGTTCTGCCCGGTGGTCGCGTCGATCACGAGCAACACTTCGTGGGGCGCGCCCGGAATCAGCCGCTGCGCCGTCCGGCGCATCTTTTCGAGCTCCTGCATCAGGTTCGACTTGGTATGCAGGCGTCCGGCGGTGTCGACAATGACACAATCGATGTGGCGGGCGTTGGCCGCCTCGAGGGCATCGTAAAGAACCGCCGCCGGGTCGCCTCCAGGCTTGGTTCGAATCACTTCGGTCCCGGTGCGTTGTCCCCAGATTTCGAGCTGCTCGATGGCTGCCGCCCGGAACGTGTCCGCGGCACATAAAAGCACGGTCTTGCCCTGCGAACGAAACGTCTGCGCCAGCTTGCCGATGGTGGTAGTCTTGCCGGTGCCGTTCACACCCACCACCAGAATCACCTCGGCCACTCCGTCGGCCCGTTCCACTGGCGGCGTATTCGCCGTGTTCATAATTTCGAGCAGCTCCTCTTTGAGCAGCCGCTTCAATTCTTGAACATCTCTGATCTGCTTGCGCTCGGCACGCGCGCGCAGTCTTTCGAGCACCTGATGGGTTGTGGGAGCTCCAAGATCGGTGGCAATCAACGTGGCTTCAAGGTCATCCAGCGTGTTCTGATCGATTTCCTTGCTGAAAGCGACCACTTCCTCGATGCGCTCGCTGAGGTTCTCGCGGGTGCGCGAGACCGCCTGCTTCATGCGCTCGAAGAGCCCGGATGGTTTCTCGGTGCTGCCAAAAAGAGTTTGGATCATGAGAACATTCGCCGACGCGAAGACTAACTTTCATTATAGCGGCGAGTGAGAGCTGAGATTCGCAGGAAAGTAGATTCTAGGTGCGGTCCATTTCGATCGCGGGGACGGCTTTGTCGAAGGCGACGCTTGCCGGTGTCACCGGGCCTGCAGCAGAAGCCGTGGCCGAGGCCGTAGCCGCTTTGACCGGGCGCGGAACGCGAATGTCTCCGCGTCGGTAGATTGCTTCAAGAGCGGCGACAGCGGCCGTGTCCAGGCGTTTTCCGGAAATGGAATGAATGATGCGCAGCGCATCTTCGCAATCGCGCGCCTGCTGGTACGGACGGTTAGTGGTTAGCGCGTCAAAGGTGTCGGCCACCGCAATGATTCGCGGCAGTAACGGAATCTCCTCCGCCTTGTATCCGTGCGGATAGCCGCGACCATCGAGCGACTCATGGTGCAACTCGATGCCGGGGATCATATCTTTCAGTTGCGCCACCGGCAGCAGAATGTTCGCCCCCTTGGTGGTGTGCGTCTTCATGATTTCGAATTCTTCGGCGGTCAAGGCTCCCGGCTTTTTCAGAATTCGGTCTTCAATTCCGATCTTTCCGACATCGTGCAGCTGCGCGGAAACGCGCACGATTTCCTGAAACTCCTCCGGCAGTCCCATCTCTTTCGCGATCATCACCGAGTACTTGGTCACGCGGTCGGAATGGCCGCGGGTGTAAGGATCCTTTTCGTCGACCGCGCCGGCCAGCATCTGAATGGAGTTCATGAACAGCTCGCGGTTTTCCGCCGCGGCGCGCTTCAAGTCGAGGACGAAGTGTTCGAGTTCCTGCGACATGAAGTTAAATGTGGAGGCGAGCTCGCCAATTTCCGTGCGGCTCTTCAGTTGAACCCGTTGCGAGAAGTCGCCGCGGGCAATGGCATGGCTGGATTCGGTCAGAACTTCCAGGGGATTGGTAATGCGGCGGGCGGCAACGATACCGACCAGGACGCTAAGCGCCACCGCCACAATGGCCAGCCACCGCGCGGTGTGCTGCATCTCGTACACGCTGCTGTAGGCTTCATCCGTCGGCTTCTGGACAATGACTGCCCAATTCAGGTTCGTGACCGGGCTATAGGTCCCCAGCATGATGGTCTTCTTCTTGCCAGAGCCAACCGCGAACTCGTGGGTATCGACAATCATCTGCGACTTACCGCCCTGCTCGACAAAGCTGCGTACGATCTCCAGGTTGTTCATGTCTTGCCCGGTGGCGTACTCGGGATTTGCGCCGGCCACCATCCGGCCCTGGCTATCCACCACGTAAGGCGTAAGCCCTCCCCGCTCGATTTGCTGCAGGCGGCGAGTCAGGTAGTTGAGATCCACGACCGAAGCGATCATGCCCAGAAAATGTCCGCCGGAAATCAGAGGCGTACTGACCACCATTACCGTGTGCGACGCTTTGCCATTTCCAACCACGAGAGGCTGCCCGTTATAGGCGCGCGAGTCTCGCGCCGCCGCATACGCTTGCTCCAGTTCGCGCTGAAGGAATGCATCGGGTTCGATGCGGCCCTCGAAAACGCCTTTGGCGTCGGAGTTCAGCAGGGTCGCGTATTCCAGGTCTTCCGACGAAGAAACAAAATTCTCGAGCAAAGCTCGCAACTCGGGGGCCTGCACGTGCTCCCCGGTCAAATCGCCGCCGCTCTCAACTTCAAGAGCCGACGCCAGATTCGCCTGCATCAGCCGGAACGATTCCTGGTGTTGGGAGATGTCGTCTGCGACGGACTGCGTGACCGTGTTCTGCAGCATCCGCTCGTTGGTTATCAGTTGCTGGCGATTCGAGGACTGCACCTGTGCCGAGTAGAAATACATTGGCACTACGCTGACCAGCACCAGAACACCCATGATGACGTACAGAATTGGGATGCGCGAAGGTAGAAGTTTGGCGGCCAAAGTGCCCGTGTCTCCCCTGTTTTCTAGGCGTGGTGCTGTAGCGTTTATTTTACTTTTGCAGGCGGCGACCTCAGGCACCTCAAAGTCACACTTTTCGTTACCAAGGTACTGACCCTCGGAGTACGGAGGAACCTTTTCGCTCTCTGGAGCCCCTGGTTACTTCTCAATTACTTTGCTGGCGGCAACGTGGTTGGGAGGGTGGAGTTCGCTCTTGAAGCTGCGCATCATCAGATCCTGGATGGCGTCGCGCGGAGATTTCCCCTGGTTCAAGATCAGATGCATCTGCGTGGTGATTGGCATTTCGACGCCGTGTCTTTGCGCCAGCAGGACGGCGGCGTCGGTCGTAAACACGCCCTCCGCGACCATGCCTCGCATCCCTCCGATAATCTCTGCCAGCTTGCGTCCCCGGCCCAGCTCCACTCCGACACTGCGGTTGCGCGAAAGCGCGCCGGTCGAGGTGAGCACGAGATCCCCCAAGCCCGCCAGCCCGGCCATGGTTTCGGTGCGGCCCCCGCAAGCGGTGACCAGCCGCGTCATCTCGGCCAAGCCTCGCGTAATCAGCGCCGCAATCGAGTTGTGCCCCAGCCCCAGCCCGTCGCACACACCTGCGGCGATGGCGATAACGTTCTTCAGTGCGCCACCCAGTTCGACGCCGATCACATCGTGGTTCGTATAGACGCGAAATGCGAGGTCTGCGAATTCGCGCTGCACCGTCTGCATCAGGTCATGGTCCTCGGACGCGACGGTGATGGCGGTAGGGTCTCCGCGGGCGACTTCGGCGGCGAAGGTTGGACCGCTCAAAGCGCCCACGCGGCGCTTCCCTTTGGCCACGAGACAGATCACCTCAGTCATCCGCAAAAGGGTTCTCTGCTCGAGTCCCTTGGTGGCGCTAACGATCATCATTTCCGGGGCCAGGTGTGGAGTTATGGCTTCGAAGATCTGGCGGCAACGCTGCGAAGGCACCGCGCTGATTACGATCTCCGCCTGACGGATCGCGTCGGGCAAAGAATTCGTCGCCCGCACCCCCTCCGGGATCCTGTGTTCGGGCAGGAAGCTCGCATTGGTACGATCCCGGTTGATCGAGTTGCAGACGTCCTTTTCCCATGCCCAGAGCTGCAGGTCGTGGCGGCCGGAGCGCCCCAGCACAATCGACAGCGCCGTGCCCCAAGCGCCCGCTCCGATGATGGCAATCTTGCTCATTTGGGTCGAAACTGGAATTTAGGCTCGGTACCGGCCAGCATTCGCCGAATGTTCGAGTAGTGCCTGGCGATGATCATTCCCGACCCGGCAAGGATCGAAACCGCAGGTGCAAGCAACAGAAATAAGCCAACTCTGGGCGAAGCTGCAGCCATCGCGCCCGGGCCCTCGGCACACAACCACACCGCAGCCGGCAAGCACGCCGCGGCAAAAATCGATGCCAGTGCAATCGTCCGAGATGCCGTCGCCACGATGAGAAACACTCCGATGACCACGAGAATGGCCCTCGGCGTCAGCAGTACGAAAGCACCCAATCCGGTGGCAACGCCTTTGCCTCCTCGAAAACCGAGCCAGACGGGAAACATATGTCCGCAGATCGAAGCCAGCGCGGCAATGAACGCAAGAGCGGGAAGCTCGGGGAAAAGGTTCTGGATTAGCAAGACCGGCGCAAGGCCTTTGGTCGCATCCAGTGCCAGGGTCGCAATTCCCAGCACCGGGGAGGTGCGCGCCACATTGGTCGCGCCAATGTTGCCGCTACCGGTCTGGCGTACATCGGTTCCACGGAAGATCCGAACCAGCATGTATCCGAACGGAATGGACCCCAGCAAGTAGCCCAGAGCGGCGCTGATCAGAATTGGGTGAACGCTCATCATTCCGGCGACGCGAGCGGAAAACGCGCGATCTTGGTGTAACGCGAGCCCTTGGGCGACAGCTGACTGCGATACAGGAAGAATTCGCGCGCCGTCATGGTACCAAACTCCGGAACCTCGCCCAGGTGTGACTGCAAGGCCCGAAACTGCGGGTTTGGCCGATCCCCCTTGCGCCAACCAGGAGCGCCCGAGCCTCCACCGGCGCGAGCGAGCGTCAGGTGAGGGCTAAATTCGCGTTTCTCTTCGGGAATGTCAAGCTTCGTGAGCGTGCTTTCCACGGCCTTCGCCAGGCTTGCCAAGCCAGACTCCGCGTCCATGCCCAGCCAAAAGACACGTGCGGACTTTGGAGTCGGAAAGAATCCACAGCCGCGATAGGACACGCGGAAGGGCTCACCGGAAATGCCCTTCAGCGCCGACTCTATGTCGTCGACCATCGCATCCTTCTTTTCGCCAATAAACTTCAATGTCACGTGCAAGGACTCCGAGGAGACCCAGCGCGCATCCGGGGCCAGCCCGCGCACTCGCTCGATGAACTCGGCGATGTTCTGGCGGATTGCTTCGTCGATGTCGAGGGCCACAAAGAGCCGCATAGCACCCGAGCATAGCAAACAAACTCATCGATGCGGCGGCCGCTCTCCGCACCCTCCAATCGCGTAAAATGAGCGATTGTGCGTCATGAAGGCGTCGGATCTCATTTACGACTGGAACCAGGCGCTGCCGGTAAAGCTTCTGCCGGTGCAGCCAGTGTTGCTGAATGATGAGACTCTGCGCGACGGCCTGCAGTCGCCTTCGGTCCGCGATCCTTCGATCGCCGAGAAGCTTGAAATACTGCACCTGATGGAAGCGCTGGGCATCAATTCTCTCGACCTGGGTCTTCCTGGCGCCGGCCCGCGAGCTTGCGAGCACGTCGAAGCGCTCGCGCGCGAAATCGCGAGCCATCGCCTGAAGATTCGTGCCAACTGCGCTGCCCGCACCCACGAGAACGACATTCGTCCGATTGCTGAAGTGGTGCAGCGGACAGGACTGAACATTGAAGCCGCAACATTTATCGGCTCCAGTCCCATCCGCCGCTTCACGGAGGGCTGGACGGACGATTTCCTGCTGCAAACCACAGAGCATGCGGTGAAGTTTGCCGTCTCGCTCGGGCTCGATGCGATGTACGTCACTGAGGACACCAGCCGCTGCGATCCGGTGATGATCAAGCGCCTCTACGCGACCGCGATCGATTGCGGCGCGCGCGCCATCGTCATCTGCGATACCTCCGGGCACGCCACGCCCATGGGGGCATATGCTCTGACGAAGTTTGTCATGGACGAGGTGGTGAAACCTTCGGGCGAGAAGATTCGGGTGGACTGGCATGGCCACTGTGATCGCGGCTTTGCCGTGGCGAACTCCATGGCGGCACTCGCCGCCGGCGCCGATTGCGTCCATGCCTGCGCCCTGGGAACGGGCGAGCGGGTCGGCAACACCCAGATGGATCAAATGCTGGTCAACCTTAAACTGATGGGTCTGGCGCCCTGGGACAATCAGGACCTAACCAGGTTGAAAGGTTATTGCCAAGCTGTGTCGCGGGCGACCGGCGTGCCCATCCCCCCGAACTATCCCGTGGTTGGAGAAGACGCGTTCCGCACGGCAACGGGCGTTCATGCCGCGGCCGTCATCAAGGCCTACAAGAAGAACGACATTGAACTGGCCAACGCGGTCTATTCCGGCGTGCCCTCCCATCTTTTTGGATTAGAGCAGACGATCGAAGTCGGGCCGATGAGCGGCAAGTCGAACGTGCTCTACTGGCTGGAGCGCCATGGCATTCCCGCGTCTGACGACATCGTAGATCGAATCTATCGACGCGCTAAAGGCTCAGACCATACCCTGAGCGAGGCGGAGATTCGGGAGTGCATCAATTTCGTATCGTGAACGTGACGGACTATGAACGAGACCCTGGATTCAAACCTGAGTTCGCTGTTTCTCAACTTCTCGCGCCACAAGCTGCTCGAACAATACTGGCCGCGGCTGAAGAGCTGCGTCGAGTCTTTAACTGAGGAGCAGATCTGGTGGCGGCCCAATGAGTCCAGCAACAGCATTGGCAACCTGCTTCTGCATTTGAACGGCAACGTGCGCCAGTGGCTGATTGCATCCTTCGAGCACCTGGACGACACTCGCGACCGTCCCGCAGAGTTCCACGAGCGCGGTCGCATTCCGGCTTCGGTGCTGCTCCGTCAATTCGGCGCGACCATAGAGGAAGCTTCGAAAGTCCTTTCCCGACTGACCGCGAAGGAACTGGCATCACCGATGGAGATCCAGGGTTACAAGGTCACCGGTCTTGAGGCCATCTACCAGGTCATCGAGCACTTCGGGCTGCACTACGGGCAAATTGCCTACATCACAAAAATGCTGCGCAATGAGGATCTGGGGTTTTATCGGGAATTGAATAAGACAGGCCGCGCCTCCTGAGGAAAATGGGGCGGACATCAGGGTTCCGCCCCGCGCTGGCTAGTCGCTTCCGGAAGCGGCCGTGGTTCGAGCCGGCTTGAACTTTGTCAGCCGCGCTTGTCGACCCGGCTTAGGGACGCTGAAGTCCAGCGTCAAGCCCAGATCCCCCATGTACAACCTCCTTACATAGGGACCACCTTCGGATTTCGCCAGTTCGAGCCCGAAGCCATGTTTTGTGATCGCATCCGACAAAGCCGTGGCCATGACCATGGCGCTCCATCCCGAATCTGTCGATTGCACATGGACAATTCGGCTGGAAGCATCGGGATCAAAGCTGAACACGTACTCCCCGGGTGCAAGCACCATCATGCCCCAGCGAGTTTCGGTTGGCAGTTTGAATTTTCCGTTGACTGTTTCCGCGTTGTCCAGCGCGGAACCCAGAGCAACGGCACACAACGCAAACACGAACGCACGCACCAAGAACAACTTGCCATTCGGCTTCATGTGAGTCTCCTGTTGAGCTGGAAAAGACACTACGGCGTGAGCCGGAGGTCTTCAGTTGTCGGGATTGACCACGAGGTCCGGATGGAACAAACTGCCCAACCCTGGGCTGCGGGCGAACTGCTGGGTTCGTCTTCCCTACCACCTTCTGGGAAAGACAGGGTCAGTCTCTCAGAGACTCTCCTCCTGGGTCCAATTGAAAAAATCTATGGAAGGCAATAATGAAATTTTCCTAAGCGCACCTTAACCCTTATGCGCAGGTTCATTTTTCTGTTTAAACATGCGCAGGGCAAGCTTGCGGACCGTATCGGCGACCTCTTTATTCCCGGAAAGGTTGCGCAGGTCGGCCACCAGCAGATTTTTCATCAGACCCAGGGAGACATCGAGTGGGGTACGCGGATTGAATACCAAGTTGCGAACCACGGCATAATTCTTGGCGAAGCGCCGTTTCATCGGTATGGCCCGCAGCACAGCTTCCAGGACATTTTTCTGGCTGGCGAATTTTTCCACCTCGCCGTCGCTGACCTTGGGAGAGTCCAGCACCGCCAGTGCGACGATCTTGGTGCCATCGCGTAGCAGAATCGCGCGCTCTTCCTTGGTGCCTTTCATAGCCAGCTGGATGCGTCCTTTGATGTCGAGCTTCGCGATTTTCTGCAGAACGCTGCCTCTTTTCTCGTCCTCGGGACTGACGAGTTTGTGGGCAAACGGTTTGTGGGCGAGAGAGGCTTGCGGAGCTTGCACGGACGCGCCGCTCGCCGCCGCAGCGGCAGCTTTGGGCTCTTCCTGCGCCGGAGCGTCCTCGTGAATCCCGCCGATGGGTTGAAAAGGCTTGTTGGGCTCGGCGGCAATCTCTGCCGCATGCTCCTGGAAGAATGCGACCAGAGCGGTCTCGGTTTCAGGCTCGGCGGGGGTGTCTTCGGGCGCAGCGGCCGGCGGTTGCGCCGGCTGCTCTGTCACCGCTTGGGGCGGAGTTTCCGCGCCTGGGAATGCGGGCGCCTCCTCACGAATCAGGTCCGAGTCGGGCTTGCCGGCAATCAAAGCTTCGACTCGTGCCGACTGCGCTCCGCTCAAGGCATGATTGGTGCGGAGATCCTGCAACAGTTGCTGGGACGCGCGTACCCGGGGGCTGGCGATCATCACATCGAGGAGTTCGCCCTTTAGCGTGGTGACGAGCCCGGAAAGCGTGGTCGCGAGCACCGAGCGATTCTCAATGAGCAGGGGAAACAGACTCGGGCGAATATTCTTGGGCTGAAGCCAATACGCGAGGATCTCCTTGGGCGTATCCGGTTCCGCAGCGACGGCCTTGGCGGTCATTTCGTCCCATGCAGCCAGGGTCAGCCGCGCCTGTTCGCCGTAAATCTTGTTGTGTTCGGCTAGGTAAACCAGAATCTGCAGCGTTTCTACCGGTGGCAGATGGAGAGCGCCTCTCGATGCGGACATCATCTGGTGCGACGAAACCGCCGAGGCGCGAACGAGATCGAGCATGCGCGGCATGGTTTGGGGAGACTCCTCTACGGTACAGAATGTCCCAATTACCCCAACCTTTCCACAATTTTCAGGATGGGTAAGGTTACGGAAGGGACTGCACTGGAGAGTCGCCACCAGAGATTCAGGGCCACGGAGAAATAAATAAAAGGGTTTGCGGTGGGTGCCTACCTTTCGGCCCCGGAGGTTCCCCCATCGCGCCGCATGCGCAGATAGGCCCTTATAAACGGTTGCAGATCGCCATCGATCACGCGGTCAACATCGCCAACTTCGGTCTTGGTACGATGATCCTTGATCAAGCGGTACGGTTGCAGGACATAAGACCGGATCTGCGAGCCAAAGTCGATATCCAGCTTGGATTCTTCTATTTTCTTGGTCGCCTCGCGCTTTTTCTCCATCTCGAATTCGTAGAGCTTGGAGCGCAGCATGCTCATGGCGCGCTCGCGGTTCTTGTGCTGCGAGCGCTCGTTTTGGCAACTGGCGACAATGCCGGTGGGCATGTGGGTGATGCGTACAGCGGAGTCGGTGGTGTTTACGTGCTGGCCGCCCTTGCCGCTGGACCGATAGGTGTCGAC
>Ga0126381_100004434_pt1 | contig 15290 bp, 18 predicted proteins | sample PanSoiMetPlot_28_FD_96465 | JGI IMG/M metagenome (GOLD analysis project Ga0126381, IMG submission 96465) | Tropical forest soil microbial communities from Panama - MetaG Plot_28 | ecosystem: Environmental > Terrestrial > Soil > Tropical forest > Bulk soil | place: Panama | collected 2016-02-17 | reverse complement strand
TGGCGGAGGGGATGGGATTCGAACCCACGATACGGCTGTTAACCGTATAACGGTTTAGCAAACCGCCGCCTTCAGCCACTCGGCCACCCCTCCACCGATGAGTGGGGTCGACACGGCGTATGCGGCCGACCACTTAGCATAACGGGACGGACTGGTGCTACCAGAACAGAGTAGGAATTGCGCCGGTACCGGCAAGGCCCACGATTACCTGCATGCAGCTCGTCACGACCGTCCCGGATGATGCAGACTTCGATCGGCTCGTAACCGAGATCCGAAACTGCAAGCTTTGTGCGCCGCATCTGCCGCTCGGACCCAATCCGATATTACGCGGTCTCCCCTCCGCCCGTCTGCTGATCATTAGCCAGGCGCCGGGCACACGCGTGCACGAGACCGGTCTTTCCTTCAATGACCGCAGCGGCGAGCGCCTACGCGAGTGGCTGGCACTCGATCGCGGCGTGTTTTACGACGAGGCGCGGGTGGCGATCATGCCGATGGGGTTCTGCTACCCCGGCAGGGACGCCACAGGCGCCGATCTGCCGCCGCGCCGGGAATGCGCGCCGCTCTGGCATCCACGGCTGCGCGCGCTCCTCCCGGCAATCGCGCTCACCCTACTGGTCGGCCGTTACGCCATCGCCCATTACCAGCCCGGTTCGCGCCGGCTATCGATGACCGCGGCGGTTGCACGCTGGCGGGATTTTTTGCCGGATTATTTTGTGCTGCCGCACCCGAGCTGGCACACGATCCGCTGGATGCGCGATCATCCTTGGTTCGAGCGCGAAGCCTTGCCGGACCTCCGCAACCGGATCGGCCGAATACTCAATTCGACGCTTCGATCCGCTCCATGTCCTCATCGCTGAAGCCAAAATGATGGCCGATCTCGTGCATTAGCACGTGACGCACCAGATGCGCCAAATCCTCGCCGCTCTCACACCAGTAATCCAGGATCGGACGGCGGTAGAGAAAGATCATGTCGGCGTCCGGGCGCGGGTCGCTGACGCTTTTGCGCGGCAGCGCGACGCCGTGGTAGAGGCCCAGGATGTCGAACGGGCTGTCGAGCCCCATCGCCGCTTCGGTTTCTTCGTCGGGAAATTCTTCTACGCGGATTACGACGCGCCGCAAATGCTGCTTCAAGCGGCGCGGTATCGTGGCCAGCGCGTGCTCCGCCAATTCCTCGATTTCGGCGAGCGATGGCGGCAGTCTGTCCGGCATGGTATCACTCCGTTATCTCAAGGAGGGCGGTGATGGTCGAGAAGCTGGTCGGAGCGGCACGGCACACGGCACTACGGGAGATCCATGGCTGGGTCGAGGTCGAGGACCGCGACGCGATCCGCAAGAGCTACCATTTCGAGAATTTCTCGGAAGCCTGGGGTTTCATGTCGCGAGCGGCCCTCATTGCCGAGAAAATGGACCACCATCCCGAATGGTTCAACGTCTACAACCGGGTCGAGATCGTGCTGTCGACGCACGATGCGGACGGCTTGAGCGAGCTCGACATAAAGCTCGCGCAGGCGATCGACGAGATCGCGCCGGAGCGGGACCGCCGCCCTCCCCTGCCCTGACCATCGGCGGCATCAGCGCGGCGGCATGCGCAAGGCGCCGTCGAGCCGGATGACTTCGCCGTTGATCATCGGGTTGCGGCACAGATGCAGCACAAGCGCGGCGTACTCCTCGGGCCGGCCTAACCGGCTCGGGAACGGCACGCTTGCGGCAAGGCTGTCCTGCACGTTCTGCGGCAGGCCGTGCAACATTGGGGTTGCGAAGATGCCGGGTGCTATCGCGACGACCCGCACCCCGCAGCGCGCCAACTCGCGCGCCGCCGGCAACGTCAGCGAGACGATGCCGCCCTTCGAGGCGCTATACGCCGCTTGCCCGATCTGACCCTCATAGGCCGCAATTGAGGCGGTCGAGACGATGATGCCGCGCTCGCCATCCTCCAGCGGCTCGAGGGCGCTCATCTCGGCCGCTGCGAGCCGCAGCACATTGAAGCTGCCGATCAAGTTCACCTCGACGACGCGGCGGAAGGCGTCGAGCGGCATCGGGCCCTCGCGCCCGACAATGCGCCCAGCCGTGCCGACGCCGGCGCAGTTAACGGCGATGCGCGCGGCACCGTGGCGCTCTCGTGCCGCCGCAAAGGCGGCCTCGGTCGAGATCGCGTCGGTTACGTCGGCGGCGATCGCCAAGCCGCCGGTTTCGCGCGCCGCCTCGGCCGCGGCCGCGTCGTTGATGTCGAGGATCGCGACTTTGACGCCCGCTTCGGCGAGCGCTGTTGCGGCCGCCCGGCCGAGGCCGGAGGCCCCGCCGCTGATGATCGCTGCTTGCCCTTCGATCTTCATCCGCCGTTCTTTCCGTCAAACTGCGGGACTGGTCCGCGCCGCTCGCCGGGACGCCCCACCCGGGCGAGCCGCGCCTCGCGATAAGCGACATAGATCGACGAGCCCGCAATGATCGCGGCACCGATCCAGGTCCCCAGGTCGGTCACTTCACCAAACCAGACAAAGCCGATCAGCGCGGCAAACGGCAGGCGGACGAACTCGAACGGCGCACACGCGCTGGCATCGGCCGCGGCGAGTGCCCGGGCCACCGAAAAATGGGCCAGTGTGCCGAGCCCGCCCAGCCCAATCAGCGCGCCAAAGGTCGAGGGATCGGGCCACCGCCAGACAAACAGCGCCGGGATCAGCGACAACGGCGTGAGATAGATCATAAAGAAGGCGACGATCCGACCCGGCGGCTCGCTGCGTGCGAGGAACTTGACCGTAATGTTGTTCATCTCCGCCGTCAGCAGCAGTAGAAACAGGTTCAGGTCGAGCCGAGCACCGCCGGGTCGCATGATGACGAGCACACCCACAAAGCCGACCACGACCGCACTCCAGCGGCGAAACCTGACGTCCTCGTGCAGGACCAGAACGGCGGCTATTGTGGCAAAGAGTGGCGCGGTGAAATTGACGGCGGTAGCCGTCGCCAACGGCACCACCGTGATCCCATAAAACCAAGTCGCCATCGAGACCAGACCCACCGCGGCGCGCAACAGGAAAAAGCCGCGGTTGCGGCTGCGCAAGAGGAACGGGGCGCTTGTTCGAATCCACGGCAAAATGAACACGAGGCCAAACAAACATCGAAAGAAGGCGACCTCGAACGGGTGCATCCCCTGTGCGGCGATGCGAATCAGCACGTTCATCATTACTGCACAGACGCCGCTCAACAGAATCCACAGAGCCCCGCGAGTAGCCGGCGCGAGCCTCGGCATCGGCAAGCTGAGATACCGCCCGGTCGACATTTTCCGACGCCTTGCACCAGGATTAGTAGAGCGGTGCCGTGAGAACGAAGGTGACCAGCTCTGCACCCGGGTTTTGCTGGCCGATGCCGGCGTTCGAGATGTGATAAAAGCCGACCCCCATGCGGATCAGATTGTCGAACCGATAATCGAATTCCGCGCCCGTGCGAAACTCGGTGTGGGCACCGAGGTTAATGCCGCTCCCATGGCTGAAATACCCGACTGCGGCCGTCGGAGTGATTATCCATTTACGGGCGAGAACGATGTCGAATCCAAAACCGCCATATCCGTAAAAGGCGCCCTTCCCCGTGCCCATAACGCCGATGAATGGCGCCACAATCCACAGCAAATCACCAAACCGGTACTCGCTCAAAGCAAGCCCGGCCGCTCCTGCGCCCGGCTTTTTGCTGTCCGGCAACACATCAAACGCGCCGCCGCCGAGCGCGACACGCGGCGGATCGCCGGGCGAACCAAAGGTAACTTGCGCAATAGCGGGATGATAGATGTCGAAAAGGAACAGAAGTGCCATTCCAATCCAGCCGATCCACCGCTTTTTATTCACATCGTCCCCGCTTTATCGCGCATCGGTTTAAGTGTATCCTATGAGCCTTCCCGCTGCGCGCAAGCAAAACTTGCGACCAACCGGCTCAATACCGCTTCATTGCCTCCGTCGCCAGTATCAGTTGCTCGCGTATGCCCGGCTCCATCGCCGCGTGTCCAGCGTTGGGAACGATTACGTATTTTGCCTCTGGCCAGGCGCGCGCCAGTTCGTCGGCACTGCGGATCGGGCACACCATATCGTAGCGGCCTTGCACGATAACCCCAGGCAGATGCCGAATGGGGTCGATCCCCGCGATCAGATCGCAATTCCGGTCAAACACATAGCAGCGGAAGAAATGCGCTTCGATCCGCGCAAGCCCGAGAGCGAGGCGATCTTCGCCAAAAGCCGCCACGGTCTCCGGGTTGGGCAGCAAAGTCGAGCAGGCTGCCTCGTAGGTACTCCACGCGCGCGCCGCGGGCATATGGACGCGCGGATCGGGATCGAGCAAGCGATGATAGTAAGCTGCGAGAATGTCGCCCCGCTCAGCTTCGGGCAAGAACCCCGAGAAGGCTCGCCATGCTTCGGGAAACACTCTGCGCACGCCATAGAGGAACCAGTCAATCTCATCGCGCCGGCACAAAAAAATGCCGCGCAACACGAGCCCCAGACAGCGCAGCGGATAGTTCTCGGCATAGTACAAAGCCAGGGTCGACCCCCACGAGCCGCCAAACACCAGCCATTTTTCGATGCCCAATGCGACACGAAGGCGTTCGATGTCAGCGACGAGATGGGCCGGCGAATTGTCTATGGTTTCGCCGAGTGGTGTCGAACGGCCGGCGCCCCGCTGATCAAAAATTACGACGCGCCAGTATTCAGGGTCAAAAAACCGCCGATGGGTCGGGGTAGCGCCGGCTCCAGGTCCGCCGTGCAGAAACAACGCGGGTATGCCGCGCGGGTTTCCCGACTGCTCCCAGTACATCGTGTGGCGCGAATCGAGGCGGAGAGTGCCACTTCGGTAGGGGTCGATGGGCGGGAAGAGTTCGCGGCGGGCGGTGGTCATCACAGGCCACTCTAAGCGGCCCTGCGGCGATTCCCCGGCCAGCAAGGCTACTCCGCGGTCAGGATCTGCGGCCGGCATACGCAATCAGTAAGCGAACTCGACTAGACGAGCTCCGTCCGGACCGCGCCGAACCGCCGACAACTCCCTTTCGGCAGCGGCGCCGGCGACATCGATCTCCTTGGCGAGCTTGTTTGCCATCGCGTCAGCAAAGGAGTTGAAGTCTTGGACGACAAGCAGAAAGGAATTGGGTCCACCGATTACATTCTGCCGGTAATAGAGCGGCAGCCCGCCGGGCGGCTGCGTATGGGCGGAGTAGCCCAAATTTGGCTTATCATTAATAATGGCTAGGCCGTTGATCGTGACGCTCTGAGCGATTGCTTCATCACGGGCTTCGGCAACCGAGCGGCCGGAATTGTTGGTGCCGTCACCAGAGATATCGATAATGCGGCGTTTGGCTTGCCACTTCGATTTGGCGAAATGCGCCATCGCGAAATCGATCGCGGCGCTGATCGACGTACGCCCCATGAAGGAACGCGGCGCCGCAAGGATCGCCGCGGCGACGCTGCCCGCGTCTTCCTCATCGTGGATTCCAGTCCAGTCGACGACCACTTGTTGGTCCTCGTCTCCCGACCACTCAATAAAGCTGACGCCGATCGCCGCACCGGAACGGCCTTGAATCGCCGTCAAAACTCGCGGATCGGTCAGCGCGGCGGCGTAGCCCTTGCGCTGCAGTTCAAATTCCGCGTCATCGATGCTGCGGGAAACATCCGCCGCCAGGATCACCTCTAGGTCAATCTCACCGCTGCGCGATTCACCAATCGGGCTAAAAAGGGCTGCAAGAACTGTGATCGCCGCGAAAGCAGGTCTCATAAAGGCGTTCTCCCACTGGCTGTGCCCAGGATAGGCCGAGACCCCGTATCGCGAAAGAGGTTCGCTGGCGCAACCGGTTGTTATGATATATCATCGCCCAACTGGCATCGGGATGTTACCGCCAGACCGCGAGCGCACGAAAAGGGGGTGTAAAATAGGCGTGCGTCAGGACAATCCGCGAAGTTCAAGATCAGGCGGCCTGCGCTGACGCCGCGCCGGGCAACTGCAGTCCTCGCGATTATCGCGATGCTGTTCCAGGCAATCCTCTACGCCTGGCACAACCATGCGCACGCCCTGCCAGCACACGACGCGGCGGCCGTCGGCTGCGTCGTGGCGGCCAGCGGCGATCCGGTCCAGCCGGCGGCTGACGACGACTGCCAAATCTGCTTTGCGCTCGGTCACCACACCGCCGCGCCCGTCGACTTCTTTGCCGCACCTCCAGCCGATCATCGGCCTTTGCCATTGCTCTCCGCGGCGGCGGTCACCCGTCCCAAGCCCTCTTACCTGCTCTTCCGATCCCGCGCACCGCCTTTCGATTAAGGCCCGCTCGATTACTTGACCAATTTCTGCGGCGCCGCCGCAGCGCACAAAACCCGAACAGAGCAACTCACGATGAGCAGCCTGGCTTGCGCGCGGTGCGTCCTCGCGTCCCTTGCATATCTTTTCCCGACGTTTCTCGCTGCCACCGCAGCCGCGCAGGAGGCGCCGACTGCCGAAGAGGGCCTCTCACTAACTCTCGATGTGATCGCCAAACAGCTCGACATTGCGCGCAGCAACATCCAACCGAGCCTTGGTGCCAGCGTCTACGACTTCGGCCGGGCGGCGATCGAAACCCAGCCGCAGGGCGACAACCAGCCCTTCAACAGGCTGCTGCTGCAGGCCCCAGGCGTCACTCAGGACGCGTTCGGCCAACTGCACGTGCGCAACGAGCACGCCAATACGCAATTCCGCATCAACGGAGTGCAACTGCCGGAAGGCATCAATGTCTTCGGCCAAGCGCTGCAAACACGGCTCGCCGATTCAGTGTCCCTCATTACCGGCAGCCTTCCCGCACAATACGGGCTACGCACGTCCGGGGTGATCGACATCCAGACGAAAACAGGGACCCTCGCTCCGGGGGGCTCGTTGACGATTTATGGCGGGCAGCAAGGCACCTTTCAGCCGAGCTTCGAATGGGGCGGCCGGGTCGGGCAGGTCGACTATTATTTCACCGGCGAATACCTGGCAAATGCTCAGGGGATCGAAAACCCGGCTCCCACCTTCAATGCGATCCACGATAACTCCTACCAGCCAAGAGGGTTTGGATACGTTTCCGGTATCATCGACCCGACGAGCCGGTTGACCGCGATTTTCGGCGCAGCGCGCAGCAACTTTCAGATCCCGCAAGTCGCCGGCCAGACGCCGACGCTCGGGCTTACTGTTAACAGCACCACCGATTTCCCCTCAGCAGCGATCAATGAGAACCAGCGCCAGATCACTAATTACGGAATTCTCGCGTGGCAGAAGCGGGTTGGCGATATCGACTTCCAGCTCACGGGGTTCACCCGCTACAGCAGCGTCTATTTCTCGCCAGGTGACCCGACCGGCGACATCCTGTTCAATGGCATCGCGCAGACCGCCTACCGGCAGAGTTGGGCGAGCGGTGTGCAGGGTGACGGCAGCTGGCGGGCTTCGCCCGACCACACCGTCCGCAGCGGCTTTTACATCCAACGCGAGCGCTCGCCGTTCAGCAGCACGTCAAATGTCCTGCCGGTCGACCAGAACGGCATGCAAACCAGCGACCAGCCGTTGTCGCTCTTCGATTCCGGCAGCAAGACGGGGTGGACTTACAGCTATTATCTGCAGGACGAATGGAAAATTGTTCCGACTGTCACGGTCAACTACGGTGCGCGTTATGACCAGTTTGCGGAGTTCGTTAGCGGGCGCCAGCTCAGCCCCCGGGTTAATGCGGTGTGGCAGCCGAGCGATGCGACAACCTTTCACGCCGGCTATTCGCGCTACTTCACGCCACCCCCCTTCGAGCTCGTCGCATCGCCGACAATCGCGCTTTTTGCCAATACCACCGCGGCGCCGGCTGTCACGCTCGACTCGACGCCCAAGGCAGAACGCGCGAACTACTTCGATGTCGGCGCGACGCAAATCATTCTGCCGGGTCTCAAAGCAGGGATCGACGCTTATTACAAACTCGCCAGCAACCTGCTCGATGAAGGACAGTTCGGCGCGCCGATCATCTTCACGCCGTTCAATTATCAGAAAGGATGGGTCAAAGGCGTTGAACTGACCGTTAGCTACACAGTCGACAACTGGTCGTTTTACGGCAACTTCGCCGCCTCACAAGAACTGGGAAAAAACATCGTATCGAGCCAGTTTAACTTTTCCCCGGAGGACCTGGCTTTTATCGCAACGAACGCTATCCATACCGATCACGACCAGACCTACACATCATCGGCCGGCATCAAGTATCAAGTTCCTAAGTGGAATACCCGCTTTGCTGTCGACCTTACCGCCGGCAGCGGTCTCAGAACCACTCTGCCGGGCGGGCCCCCGAATGGAGCTGCGCTACCAGGCTATCAGCAGGTCAATCTCAGTATTGTTCAGCCGATCGACACAGGACTCTACAAAGGGCTCGAATTGCGCTTTGACGTTATCAACCTGCTAGACCAGGTCTACCGGATCCGCAGCGGCACCGGACTTGGCGTTTTTGCGCCGCAATTCGGTCCGCGCCGGACGTTTCTCGCCGGCGTGACGCAGCGGTTTTAGGCTGCCGCGGGCCTGCCATAATCATTGCGCTTCGGTATTAACGAGTGAAGTTCAGAGGCCAATCGTGAACGATCCCGCCGCATCTCTCTCAATCGTCAAGCTGTTCATCCATGCCGACCCAGTCGTAAAGGGCGTCCTGCTGCTGCTGCTCGCAGCATCCGTGTGGAGCTGGACGGTGATCATCGACAAGCTCTGGCGGCTGGGTGCAGCGAGCCGTGCAGCGCGCGAGCACGAAGCACGGGCCGCCGCGGCTCGCTCGCCGCAGGAATTGACGGCGACAGCGGGCCGCCGCGAGATGCAGGACCCGGCGGGGCAAGTCCTCTCGGCGGGTGTTGCCGAAAGCGCTGTGGAACCGCGGCCGCAGCCGGAAACTGCCGGCGAACGCCGCGAGCGTATCGAGCGCGCAATGCGTCTCGCGCTCAACACCGAGCTCCGGCGTCTCGAAGCCAGGCTGCCATTCTTGGCCACACTTGGATCGGCCGCCCCTTTTATCGGGCTGTTTGGGACGGTCTGGGGCATCATGCGCAGCTTCGAGGGGATTGCTGCCGCGAACAACACGAGCCTCGCCGTTGTGGCACCGGGGATTGCAGAGGCCTTGTTCGCCACTGCAATGGGGCTGGCTGCTGCGATCCCAGCCGTCGTGGCGTACAATAAAATCACCGTCGATCTCGGCCGCTTCGCCGGACGCATGCAGACCTTGATTGGCCGCTCCGGTGGCCTGCTGGCCCGATCCGTCATGGAGGCGTGAGCCGTGGCTGTGACCCCGCCTCCTACGGGCGAGGCCGGCGAAGACCGCTACACGCCGCTCGCCGAGATCAATGTGACGCCGATGGTCGACGTCATGTTGGTGCTGCTCGTCATCTTCATGATCACGGCTCCGTTGCTCTCTGTGGGTGTACCGCTCGATCTGCCGAAATTGCGGGCGGCGCAGCTCACGGAGCCGAAAAAGCCGGTGATCCTCAGCCTCAATCGTGATGGCGAAGTGTTCATCGGTGACGAACGGATTGGCGCCGATGAACTCGAAGGGCGTCTGATGGCGCTTGCCGCCGAAGATCCGACCCGGATTGTCTACGTGCGCAGCGATCGGAGTAATACCTACGCACAGCTGATGGACACGCTCGGCCGCGTCAACCAGGCCGGATTTTCGAAAGTGTCGCTGATCGCGGAAACAGCTGGTCCCAATTGAACGGCATCAAGCTTCCTCTGACGATATCGATTGCGGGGCACGCCGTTTGCCTGGCGTTGCTGATCGCCATCATGTCGCATCAGGCTCCGCCGATACTCGAGCCGATCGCCAGAGGCGGGATCGAGGTGATCTTCGCGCCACCACCGCCGCCCGAAACGCCGCCGCCGCCTGCCGAAACCCCACCGCCGCCGGAACAGCAAGCGGAAGTCATACCGCCGCCCCCGGAGCCACCCCCGGTTACCGAACCGCCTCCTCCCGCTCCGGAAGCGCCGGTTGCTGTAGTCGAACCCAAACCGCCTCCGCCACCGCCGAAGCCGGTTATGAAAAAGCCGCCAAAGCCGGTCGTGCATCGGGTCGAGCCCGCGCAGCCGTCAATGCCCGAGCCGGCGCGCTCGGCGCCGCCGGCAACGGCCGCCCCGGCGCCGACCACTGCGGCCGCAACGCCGGTTCCGGCGCCGGCTCCCTCGCCGGAGGTCGCGCGGGGTTACGGCGCCACCGTGAGCGCGTGGCTCAACAGTCACAAACAGTACCCCGAATCTGCGCGTCAACGAGGGGAGGAGGGGCACGCACAGTTGCACTTCGAGGTCGATCCCAGCGGCAGAATCATCGACTACGCGATTCTTAGGAGCTCGGGCTACCCGGATCTGGATGCCGCCATCGACGCGATGATGCGCGGCGCGATGTTGCCGCCCTTCCCAGCGGGAATGACTCAGACGCGCTTCCTGGTCACAGTGACGATCACATTCAGACTTGAGCGATAGCTACAGCGTCGCATCGACCAGCTTGCCCGGCACGAGAAAGGCGCGGTCCCAGCGTGACCACCGCCCCGGTGCGGGCCGGCCGGGATTGCGATCGCTCCGCCAGCACACATCGGTGCCCGGCGGCGCTTCGATGAATTTGGTGGAGTTGTTGGGCATCGTAAATTCGAGGGTCGAAACGTAGCCGTCGTCGCGCGCCGCACAGTCGGCGTTCGCCGTGATCACCGCCTCGACATTTATCAACCCGAAATTCGGATTGCTCAGCTGCAGCCTGCCCGGCAAGGGCAGCGGCGGCGCACAGGAAACGGCGCCGAGCAGTACAGCGGCCAAAAGGGTCGGCAATTTTTGTACGGTGGACAATCCAGAGCCTCGGCAAAGGAGCACGGTGGGTTTTGCGCTTTTTCCGCCGCCTGTGATCAGCCTATCATGCCGCGGCTTGGCGAGAGAGGGAACGTAATCATGGACAAACGGATTGCGGTGATCGGCGCCGGCGCGATCGGCGGCTATACCGGCGGCCATCTCGCGCATAACGGATTCGACGTCACGCTGATCGACCCTTGGCCGGAACACATAGAGGCGATCCGCAAGGACGGGCTGGCTATAGAAGGCGTGACTGAAGAGGAATTCATCTGCGCCAGGCCAAAGACAATGCACTTAACCGAGGTCCAAGACCTTGCGAAGCAAAGGCCGATCGACGTCGCGATGGTGGCGGTCAAGTCATATGACACGGAATGGGCGACGATGCTGATCGGTCAATACCTCGCGCCCGGCGGGTATGTCGTCTCGCTGCAGAACTGCATGAACGAGGAGCGCATCGCCGGAATCGTTGGCTGGGACATGACGGTCGGCGCCATCCCTGCCCTGCTCGGCGCCGAGCTCTATGCACCCGGCCGCGTCCGTCGCACCTCCGCGAAAGGAGCCTCACCCCACGAGGTCTATCGCATCGGCGAGGTCCACGGCCGGATCACCAAAAGGCTCGAACAACTGGCGGCGATGATCGGCACGATCGACAGCGTCCGCGCGACGACCAATCTCTGGGGCGAGCGCTGGTCGAAGCTCTGCGTCAACGGCATGGCCAATGGCGTCGCCGCGGCCACCGGTCTGTCGGGCAACGATATGAACCGGGACGACAAGATCCGGCGTCTGAGCATCCGTCTCGCCGGCGAAGGGGTCCGCGTCGGTCAGGCGCTCGGTTATCAGCTCGAGCATATCCGCGTGCACGAATCGGAAACCATCGCACGTGCTGCCGAAGGCGACCCTGCCGCCCTCGACGAGGTCGAATCGGCGATCCTCGCAGCATTACGGTCGAACACCCGCAGCGAGCTGGCGCGGCCGTCGATGGGTCAGGACATGCTGAAGGGCCGACGCACTGAGATCGATTTCATCAACGGCGTAATAGCCGCAAAAGGCCGGGAAGTCGGCGTCCCGGCGCCGACCCATGTCAAGCTCATCGATGCGGTGAAGCGGGTCGAGCAAGGAAGATTGGCGGCGCGGCCGGAGAACCTCTACAGCATTTGAAAGCCCGTTCACCTCAGGCCGGCGAGGATAGGATGCCGAGAAATGTCGCCATTGGGCTCGGGCTGATGGAGTTCCCGTTCTCCGGGGTCGGCGGGTATTGGCGGTGGGTCGATCTGTGCGAAGCCGGCGGCATCGATTCGATCTGGCAAACCGACCGGATCATCAGTCGCGAGCCGATCCTTGAATGCATGTCGGTCATGGCTGCGCTCGCCGGACGCACGCGCCGGCTCAAGTTCGGCGTCAATGTCCTATCATTGGCGTTCCGCGACCCAGTGCTGGTCGCCAAGCAATGCGCGACGATCGATTTCCTGTCGCAGGGACGCCTGTTGCCCGCCTTTGGCATCGGCAGCCCGCTCGGGCCGGAATGGAGAACCCTCAATTTCGACACCAAGACGCGCGGCCGCAAGACCGATGAGGGGCTCGAAATCATCCGGCGGTTGTGGAGCGAGGACGAGGTCGATTTCGAGGGTGTCCACTATAGGCTATCTGGGGCCTCGATCTCGCCAAAACCGGTGCAGCCCGATCTGCCGATGTGGATTGGGGGCTCGTCCGATGCGGCAATCCGGCGCACGGCCCGCTTCGGTACCGGCTGGCAGGCTGGCGCCGAGACGCCGGTGCAAGTCGAGCCGGTCATCGCAAACATCCGCGCGGCCGCCGCAGCCGAGGGCCGCGCGATCGATGACGACCATTACGGCGCCGGTATCCCGTTCCGCTTCGGCCGGCCCGATGATCCCGGTCTCGGCCGCCTCTTCGAGGCATATCGCAAACGCACCGGGCGCGACCCGCAGCGCTACTTCGCGATAGGCGACGCCACAGCGATCGTCGATCGGATCGCCGCATATTTCGCTGCCGGAGTGTCCAAATTCATCTTGCGCCCCGCGGTCTGCGGCGATGAAGATATGTTGGCGCAGACGCGCCGGCTGATCGAGGAAGTCTTGCCGCGCGTCGCGGCGCGCTGGCCGAAGCCGGCCAAGCAGACCACGCCGCTCCTTTCCGAGGGGGCGGCGACTGCGGCTCTGCCGGTTGCATTTTCCCGGCCGGCGGTCTAGATGCTGCAGGCTTCGGCCGGGCTGCGTCCCCATCGTCTAGAGGCCTAGGACACCGCCCTTTCACGGCGGCAACAGGGGTTCGAATCCCCTTGGGGACGCCAATATTCCCGAGCAAGTTTCCCAGTAGTTTCCCAAACGTCTACAACGGCCGCGACCTCGCGGCCCGTGAGCTTGAGCCGGTCGTGTATCGCTATGCCGCTTAAGCTGCGCGTCTCGGGGATTAAGTCGCGTCTAGTCCAACAGCGCCCAGGCGACACAGCGCTCGAAATCGCCGAGTTCGAGCATCAGCTCCCCCTCGCCCGTGCTATAAGAGTGCGTTCATCTGGTTCGCGGCCGCCCCCTTTAAAGAATGGAGGAAGGAGAGAATTTTGCCGAGGCCGCGGCAAGCGGCTATTTCCGCCGGCGCCAATCAACTCACGCGCGGTTGTAACAAACATTATGTCGATAGCATTATTATTATTCATGTTCTGTGCTTTACGATTTTAATACACACAATCCCCATCACCACGCCAGACCCCGACCAAACACGCCGGAACCAGCGCTCTGTGATTATGGCCGTTGTCAGCTGCGTCGTGGCCGCGCGAGGTACGCGGTGGCCGCGCCGTTGCTCGAGATACCAGTGCTCGAGATCGCGTTGGCGGATGATGCGACAATCACCGCGCTTCCCATGCCACCACCTCCCGCTTGATTCCAGACTTCACTTTCCCGTCTCTCGCCAGAAGTCTTTGAAGCGGCCGGCGGCAAGCTCGGTATACCGCACCGTGTGCTGGATGTTCCGGTGCCCGAGATAGTCCTGCACGGCGCGGGTGTCGTGGCCATCATTTGCCAGCTTGTAGCCGCAGGCGTGTCGCAGCATGTGCGGATGCACCGGGAACGGCAGACCGCTTTCTGCGCCGATGCGCTCGAGCAGCTTGCGCACGCCGCCAGGCGTCATCGGTGCCTTAAGCTCGCTCTGAAAGACGTAACGGCCCTCCGGCTGTTCGCGGCGCAAGCGGCGCAGCGCTCGGAGCTCGTCTCCCATGATCGGATGGACCGACGGCTTGCCGTTCTTCACTCGGCGGATGTGCATGTCGCCAGCGTCGAAATCGATCTGGTCCCAGGTCAGGGCGCATAGCTCGCTGACGCGCAGACCATGCCGGTAGGCAACGAGGATCAGTGTCGCGTCGCGGTGGCCGTTGCGGCCACGCTTGCGCGCGGTCTCACGCAGGGTTTCGACTTCGCTCGGGGTCAGATACTCCCGCATGCGTACTTCGTCATAGGGACGCCGTTGCCGGCGCCCCTTGGATATAGGAGTGATCAGCCGAGGCGCTGGCCGTTTCAGAACTGTATCGTTTTCAGTGGTTGGAGCGCGTTGGAATGCCGTAGTCATCGCCTCAAAATGCCTTGCTTCGGTTGGCGCCTCTGTGTCGTCTTTGAACAAAAACGCTACAGTTTGATGTTGGCGCGACCGCCGATAAGGTCATGCGAGCATTCTCATTTCGAAGCAACCTCGTCCGTGTAGCGCGTCCAGTCGACCTTGAGCAAATCGGCCGCCAGCCGCTGCTTGCTCGCGCCACACCCCTGGCGGAACCTCCGCAGTGCCGTCCAGCCAGCGCAGCACGGTGCGCGGGTTGGCGCCGAGGGGCGTCGGCGAAGTCGCCGGTCCCGGCCGCCGAACAGCGCTTCGCCGATCGCGCGGATCAAGTCATTCGAGGTCATGGATATTCCCGATGAAACTGAGAGCGTGCGACGTCGAGGTTGATTTCGCCCTCGGCAATAGGCCTCGCATGCCTCTCGCTCGCGCTCGTCTTTGGCGCGCGCCTCAGGCCATGGCTGATATTGCAAGTTAGCGCGCACATCCGGGCCGCCGAGGCAAAGCGGGACGATGGTGGTCCCGCTCGTAGCCGGGGTGCGGCGGAAGGCCGCCATAGGTGACATCGCTCGGGCGCGGCGCCGGGTGCCCGTTGACACACAGCTGATGTAGCGCGGCTGACAGAAAGACGGCACCCGCCGCAACGGCGAGCGCCAGGCCGGCAAATAGGCCGTACGGCGGCGTCATTTCGTGGCGACCTCGGCGCCATATCGATCCCAATTAACACCGAGCAGATCAGCTGCCAGCCGCTCAGTCACGGAGGCGATGACATGCTCCCGGCGATACGGTGCGCCAGCCGCATCCCCCGGCTCGCTATCGTCGCCTTGTTTGCGGCGCGTCTCGTACTCGACATCGAAGGCGTCCACGGCGGCTTGTGAGACGCCGGCCTGTTTACAGAGCAGCGCCTCGACCAGCTCATGCAGCGC
>Ga0126381_100004433_pt1 | contig 15291 bp, 11 predicted proteins | sample PanSoiMetPlot_28_FD_96465 | JGI IMG/M metagenome (GOLD analysis project Ga0126381, IMG submission 96465) | Tropical forest soil microbial communities from Panama - MetaG Plot_28 | ecosystem: Environmental > Terrestrial > Soil > Tropical forest > Bulk soil | place: Panama | collected 2016-02-17 | reverse complement strand
CGTACATTTAAGCTCATGCCGTTATATCGCGCATACCCAAGCGAATCTTCATAGTTGTACGCCTGCACATCGGGATTAAGGAGGCCAGTGGCGGTTCGGTTCGGAGCGCGCACGATATCCAACTCGCCGCTATTCGTCCCGTTGTATCGAAGATGGGCGACGATCCCCATCGGGAACGTGTGCTGGATGTCGAGGGTCGACGCTTGTGCATGGGCAAGCCGATAGTACAGGTTGGCAGCGTAGTTGTTCTGCACCGGCACAGTCGAGCAGTCGAAAGCACTCGCCAGCGTCATATTCCCCGGAGTGCATCCCGCGGTTCCAGAAAGATTCGGAGTCGTCACGATGTTTGTCTGTGTCGTCGCAAACGGAGGCTGCGACGACAGGTTCTGCGCGATCGTCGCGTACTGGCCCGTATTGAAATTAATCCCATAGCCGCCCCGCACGACCGTCTCTTTGAAAAACTTCTGCGGAGGACGATATGCAAAGCCGAACCTTGGCGAGAACATGCTGCGATCGGGGTTTACCAGCGATCGAGGGAAAGTCCCGCTGTATTGCCCCTTCTGTCCGGGCACCACAGGTTGCACCGCAGTGAAGTCAGTATTGTGGTCAAGATTCACAAGGTGGTCGTACTTGTCTACATACGGCGAGAAGTACTCGTAACGCAGGCCATAGTTCAGCGTAAGGTTAGACCGTGCGCGCCAGTCATCCTGCGCGTACAAGTCAAAGACATTTGCCCGCAGGTACGTCTTGAAGGCCCCTGCCTGAATCGCGGACTGTTGCGGCAACCCAAACAGCAGGTCAGCAAATCCCGAGCCGCTCGTCGGGCAGGTCGCACCCGATGAAGGTGGGCAGTTCGGGTTCTGCGTCGCATAACCCGAGAACGTAAATGATCCGAAGCCGCCTGTGCCTACGATGCTGTCCGAATGAACCCGGCGGATATCGGCGCCGAACCGCATGTTGTGCCGCTTATGGCTATAACTCACGAAATCCGAGAACGAGATCGTCTGATTGACTCTATCGCTGGCTCCATTCTGACTCAGACCCGTGAAACTCGCGATCGACAGGTTGGGAACGCCATAGTAGATCCCAGGCGCGGCTCCGATGAAGGGCTTCGGAATCGAGATCCCCGTACCGGCTAAAGGATCGGTGCCGCTATTCGTGAAGTAATTCATCAGTTGCGCATGAGAGCGGTTCCAGTTCAGCGACGCGTTGTTGGTAAAGCGCCCATAGCCGATCGTGTATCCCGCAGTGATCCCATAGCCATTCGAGACGCTTGAACCGCCGAGCGGAAGAAAGATGTTGCGGCTGTCGCTGGCACTGTGAGCATAGCTTCCATTGAAGTTAATGTTCTGCCGAAGCGTCTTCGGAGCGTTCGCCGCCTGCTGGCGCCTGCCACCGCCAAATCCTCCTGGTCCACCGAAACTACTGTTCTGGCCAAAATTCCTCACAAATCTTAGGGCTGCGCTCGTCGAGTTCTGTCCCGCGTTCGTCACCGTCTGGTAATTGTTCCTCAGTGTCGCTCCCGGGACATTCGGTGCCGGGTAGTAGTTCAGCAGCGCCTGCGCCTGTGGAGAGAGCGGCGTCGCGGCATTCTTCAGGTTGTTATTCAGGATTGGCTTGCCGGTCGTCGGATCATACAACTGGCCCGAAACCACGCCGCTATTCGCGGTCAGCAACTGCGAAAAGTCTCCGTTCCGTTCCGCCACTGTAGGAACGGTCCCATTGAGTACTTGAGGGTTGAGGTTTCGTTGTCCTGTCACATTCAAGAAGACAAACTGCTTCGTGCTCGGCTTCACAACTCCTGGAATGAATGGAGACCCGGTGAAGCTCACACCAAATCTGTTCTGCATCGAGTCCGGCTTAACAACCTGCGCACCCGGTTCACCGAGAGCACTGGCAATTGAAAACGGCGCCGCATTCAACGCCCCATAACCTCCCTGGTAAAAGATCGCTCCGTGCGGTTGCGTCGGGTTGAACCCGCGGAATCCACCGCGTCCTCCGCCGCCTCCGCCTCCGACAAAGACGCGATTGCCGCCTCCTCCACCTCCGCCTGGCACGTTACCCATGATGACCATCTGCCCGCCGCCCGGGCCGCCCATCATCATCCCGCCGAGCATCCCGGCCACCGCATTGGCCATATCCCCCACAGCGCCGCCCTGCCGTTGCGCCTGCGCCATCGCGTCCTGAATCCTCTGTCGAATCTCATCCTCGTTGAAGTTCGCCAGCCCATTCGTCTGTCCCATCTGACCGCTCACTGCCACTGACTCCGACGCTGCATCCGAGCCCCCGAGTCCGGCGAGCGTTGGCATCTGCGCTCCGCCATTGGCTGCGCCTGTGTTCGCACTGGCATCGGCCGCTTCATCGGTTCCACCTGAGAGGTTCAGCGATTGCATTCCGCGCGCGATTCCATTCGCCGCCGCCTGGGCCGTTGCCTGTTGCGCCGCCTGCTGTTGTGCGGCACGCGAAGCAAGCTCAAGCCCAAAGTCGGTCACTTGCTCGGGTTTACCGCCATTTTCGCCGGCAGCATTCAGTACAACTTCCTGCGTGGCCGGAGCAAAAGCCGCCAACTCCGCTCTCACGACATACCGGCCCTTGCGTGGAATGGACATCGCGAACATTCCGTTGATGTCCGTCGTCGTCGCGTATTTCTTCCCGGTAAGCGTATTGGTCGCTGCCACCGAGACGCCCGGCAGAGGAATCTGTCCCGCCTTCACCGTACCCCGGATCGTCCCTCCATCCATCACCGTAGCCGTCGCTTGTGCCGAAGGTGCCGGCTGCGCGGCGGGCGCTGTGGCAGTCCCATCCTGCGCCACTGCGACCGTCGACACTGCCACTCCCAACGCCACCAATGCGATCAATCGCTTCACGTAAACCTCGTCTCTATCAGAAAATTCATCAATTCATCCGGGTGACCCAATCTCTTTTAGGGCATCTCCAAGAGAATCAATCAAAATCAGCAACTCGCTACTGCGGAGCGGGAGCCGTTTGCGCTTTCGGAGCCGTCGTTGCACCACTCGGGCTAGCCCCGTTAGGAGAACCGCTCTCATCCTGACGCCGCCTTCGTTGCTGTGCCGGATCAGTCACGCCAAGCTGAGCTGGCACAAATACGCCATTCTTCAAAGCGCCGGGCCCAGCCACAATATCGCCGACTTTGATGTCGGCAAGCGTAATGCTCTCTCCGCCAGAACCCGACCCAGCCCCTGCTCCATAGCCAGCGTTCCGTTGGCCGCCGCCCCCCTCGACCGGGCCGCTGCCGTTCATCATCGATATCATCATGCGTCCGCCGCGGCGGAACGACGTTCCTTCATCCACCGAAATCACTTGGCTCACGTTGTCCGGGCGCTGTACCGTCAGCTTAAGTGCATCCACATCAATCGCTGTCACCTTGCCAGTGATGTAGGTTTTGCCCAGATTCTCACGCATCTTCTTCACCTGCTCTGCATCCATCACCGTGATGAACGCGGCGTGCAGGGTCTTTGTCGGAGCATCCAGTACACCCACCGCGCCGACTCCGTCACCCACCTTGACATCGGTCAACTTCGCAGGCTGCCGGTCCTTATTCAGGCGAGTATTAGCTGAAATCGTCACCTCATAGACCTCACCCGAATCGGTCTTAACCGACAAATGATCGCTCGCGGTCGCCGTCACAGTTCCGCGTACCATCTGTCCACCCGCAAACTGACCCCTGCCTTCGCCGCGTCCCTCGCCCTGCGGAGCATCCTGAGCCCGACCCACAGGCGCGGTCGTCATCACCGCAGCCCAAAGAAGGACCGCTCCCAGCCTCGCTATTCGACCTCGCATACGTACCCTTTCTGCGCCTCGTATCTGGCGTAAATCCTTTGCCTTTACAGACGTTGGCACCCAACGAAAGACGCTTCCGGTGAACAAATTCTTCGCTTTATGGGCGGCAAGTTTCAACTGGCAATACACTAGCGCCATGACCGAAGCTACCGCTCATCCCCCGCACAGTCGCACGCCACACATAGAAGGCCACTTCGAGTCCAGCGAGGTAGTTCGAGACATAGTTATCGGTCTATCTGACGGCCTCACCGTCCCCTTCGCGCTCGCCGCCGGCCTTTCGGGCGCCGTCGCTTCTTCACATATAGTCGTCCTCGCCGGTCTGGCCGAAATCGCTGCCGGTTCCATCGCAATGGGTCTGGGAGGCTACCTTGCCGCCCGCGGCGACGCCGAGCATTATGCCTCCGAACGCTTGAGAGAAGAACGCGAAATCGTCGACCGCACCCACGACGAAGAGGAAGAGATCTACGAGATCTTCGAGCAGTACTCCGTTCCTCGCGCCAATGCCGCTCCGGTCCTCGAAGCTCTCAAGCAGAACCCGGCAGACTGGGTAAACTTCATGATGCGCTTTGAGCTTGGTCTGGAGGAGCCTGCTCCTGGCCGCGCTCCGCGTTCCGCTTCCACCATTGCGGCCTCTTACATCGCCGGAGGACTTATCCCCCTCCTCCCCTACATGCTTGTGGAAAACAACATCGCGGCCCTCAAACTCTCCGTCATCATCACACTGCTCGCACTTGCTATCTTCGGAGCACTAAAAGGAAAACTCGTTGGCACCGGGTGGCTCCGCAGCGCCCTGCAGACAGTAATGATTGGAGGAACCGCCGCCGCGGTAGCCTATCTCCTAGCCAGTTTCCTCAACCGACACGCTGCACAGCTGTAACCTAAGCTTCGGAAAACGCATCCAACATCCAGCAATCGCGCCGACAGCCAACATCAGTTCCACTTCCTTCGAACCTAGCGAGAATCCCATGGCACAGATCGCCTCCTCGACTTCCACCGTCTCCTCGCTCCTCACCCATTACCGTGCAGTTCGCCAAGCCACAGCACTGCTTTGTAGCCCGCTTTCACCCGAAGACCTCATGGTCCAGTCCTGTCCTGAGGCCAGCCCAGCAAAATGGCACCTCGCCCACACAAGCTGGTTTTTTGAGACCTTCGTTCTCTCCGAATTCCTCGCCGTCTACAAGCCCTTCCATCCCGACTTCCGCTGGCTCTTCAACAGCTACTACAACTCCCTCGGCGACATGCCGGAGAAGAAACTCCGTTCTTCGTTCTCCCGTCCTCCGCTTGAATCCATCCTCGCCTATCGCGCCCACGTCGACGCGGAGATCGAGCGTCTTCTCCGGCACCCCGCTGAAGATGAGGCTGCTCGCCGAATCACCCTAGGCCTGGAGCATGAGCAGCAGCATCAGGAACTCATCGCGACCGATATCAAGCACGCTCTCTTCACGAATCCGCTGCATCCCGCCTATCTCGAGCCTGCGCCTCAAAGGCCCGGCCCCGTCATCGCCCCACCGCTCGATTGGGTAGCCTTCCAGGGCGGCCTCGGCGAGATCGGCGTAAATGTCGATCCCAAATCGCTCGAGGCCTTCTCCTTTGACAACGAGTCGCCACGCCACCGCGCCTACCTCGAGCCATTCCGGCTGGCAACGCGCCTCGTCACCTGCGCCGAATACCTCGCCTTCATCGACCAGAACGGCTACAACCGACCGGAACTGTGGTTATCCGAGGGCTGGACGACCATGCGCTCCGAAGGCTGGCAGGCCCCCCTCTACTGGTACCGCGACTCAGCCACGAGATCCGGCTGGAGCATCTATACCATGCGCGGTTTCATCCCCCTCGAAGACCTCAGCGAAACCCCCGTTTGCCATGTCAGCTTCTTCGAAGCTGACGCCTACGCCCGCTGGGCTGGCCACCGTCTCCCCACTGAGTTCGAATGGGAGCATGCCGCTGCAACCCTGGGAACGCTGCTCAAGGGTGGAGCCTCGCAGCCTGCTCTTCTCACTTATCCCCAGGCCAAACAGGTCCCGGCAGCCATCTCTGCGACTCAGGCCAACCTGCTCGAAACCGGCAATCTTCATCCAACCCCCGCTCCCGCACTCTCCGGCCTCCAACAGATGTACGGCGACACATGGGAGTGGACCGCAAGTCCATACACCGGCTATCCGGGCTATAAGCCCCTGCCCGGAGCACTCGGCGAATACAACGGTAAGTTCATGTCCTCCCAGATGGTCCTCCGCGGAGGCTCCTGCGTCACGCCTGTCACCCACATCCGCGCAACCTATCGCAACTTCTTTTCCCCTTCTACCCGCTGGCAGTTCTCCGGCCTGCGGCTGGCTCAGAACGCGAGGTAGCCCCACAGGCTGGGCCTGCCTCGCGCTCCCAATCTAGGTCTACTTGCCGGCCTTCGGCGGGAATCCCTTAAACATCTTCGCGATATCTGAGTCCAGCGACTTCGTATTCTTATCGGAGTTGTTCGAAAGATCCTCTGTCGCCAGCCCTCTCCAGAGGAGGTTCTTCGAACTGCTTTCGAACAGATCGACCACCAAATTCGCTACTGGCTGCGAAGTGGTCGTCGTCGTGGACTGGCCAACGTCCGGTCCGGCCCCCCAGCCTCCACCCCAACCCCAACCACCCCATCCCCAGCCACCACCCCAGCCCCCGCCAAATCCATCGTAGAAAGTCTGTGTCTCTTGGTGGTTATGGACATTGTCGGTTGCGAAAACAGTAACAGCTCCACCCGACGGCATCAACTGCCAGCCTTTCGACTGTAACTGCTGATTGACCGCTTGCTTAACCCGGTCCACATAGAAAGGATCGGTCGTCTTCACATTTCCCCACGAGTAGGTGTGGTACTGGCTGAAGTTCGTCTGGTGGTTAAAGTCCGTCCTCACGTTGCTGCCATGTGAGACACTAGCCGGTCCGAACAGAAGCACACCGGCAAGGATGACCTGCAAGCCGTATCTCATAGCCTTTACCTCGCTCTACTGATTTGAGCCCATGTACTCGGCCGCGTATCTAACCCACGAAAAGACTTGCTGGCAATCCGAAGAGAGCCGGACGCCTGATTCCACCCGTAGAAAGTATCCCTCGGGATTTACGGCTAAATCAAGAAAATCAGGCCAGGCTATTTCACGCGGCGTCTATCGTCGACATCGAAGATGCTCATTACCATCGAAATGCTTCACGTCTAAATCCGCATTGATAGAATCCCCGCAACACCCATCGCGCGCGAGGAACCGATGCTCCTCAGGCACACAATAGACGGCATAACTTACACCTTTAGCGACCTCAAAGATCTCCTGGCGAAGGCCACACCCGCGCGCTCAGGTGACGAACTCGCCGGAATCGCCGCCCGCACCTCCGTCGAGCGAGTCGCCGCTCAGATGGCCCTCGCCGATCTTCCACTTACCGCCTTCCTCAACGAAGCTGTCATTCCTTACGAGACAGACGAGGTCACCCGTCTCATCCTGGACACCCACAACACCCAGGCGTTCGCCCCCATCGCCAGCCTCACCATTGGCGAGTTCCGCGACTGGCTCCTCTCCTATGAGGCCACCACGGAAATCCTCGCCACGCTCGCCCCCGGCATCACTCCCGAGATGGCCGCCGCCGTCTCCAAACTCATGCGCGTCCAGGACCTCGTCGCAGTCGCCCGCAAGATCCGAGTCGTTACGCGTTTTCGAACCACGGTCGGTTTGGCGGGCCGCCTCTCCACGCGCCTGCAGCCCAACCATCCCACTGACGACGCCATCGGCATTGCCGCCGTCATTATCGACGGTCTCCTTCTCGGTTCCGGTGACGCCGTCATTGGCATCAATCCCGCCGCCGACAACGTCACCAGCACCTGCACCCTCCTCGAACTGATCGACAACCTCCGCCAGCGTTACGCCATCCCCACACAAAGCTGCGTTCTAGCCCATATCACCACGCAATTGGCAGCACTCAAACAAGGCGCTCCTATCGACCTCGTATTTCAATCCATTGCAGGAACCGAGCAGGCCAATCAATCCTTCGGCACTAACCTCGCTCTCCTCGACGAAGCTCATCAAGCCGCCCGCGCACTCAATCGTGGCACCATCGGAGATAACGTGATGTACTTCGAGACGGGGCAGGGAAGCGCGCTCTCCGCCAACGCCCACCACGGAGTCGATCAGCAGACATGCGAGGCCCGCGCCTACGCAGTCGCCCGCCGTTATTCTCCCATGCTCGTCAACACTGTTGTCGGCTTCATCGGTCCCGAGTATCTCTACGACTGCAAACAAATCCTTCGCGCCGGCCTCGAAGACCATTTCTGCGGCAAACTTCTCGGCCTGCCCATGGGCTGCGATGTCTGCTACACGAACCACGCCGAGGCCGACCAGGACGACATGGACACCCTTCTCACCCTCCTCGGAGCCGCAGGCGTCAACTACATCATGGGCGTCCCCGGAGCCGACGACGTCATGCTCCAGTACCAGAGCACCTCCTTCCACGACACCCTATATCTTCGTTCCACGCTCAACCTGTGCCCTGCGCCAGAGTTCGAAGCCTGGCTCCAGAGCAACGCCCGCGAAAAACTCGCCCTCCCGAACTCCATCGAACTCATAACCAAATAGGCCAATGTCCCAACTCGCCCCCAAACCCAACCTCAACCTCCGCGACTACACCCCCGCGCGCGTCTCCCTCCCGACCACCGGCCACAGCATCGCAACCACTGAACTCCTCGCCTTCCAGCTAGCCCACGCGCTGGCCCGCGATGCCGTCCACGCCTCGCTTCACATCCCCAGCTTCACCCAGCGCCTCCAGGCTGAACTCCCCATCCTAGCCCAAGCCAACCTCTCCATTCTCCAACTTCAAACCAACGCTTCAGACCGCGCAGCCTATCTCCGTCACCCCAACCAGGGACGCACCCTACACCCCGCATCGCTCGAGCTGCTCAAGCCCGCACGCTACGATCTCGCTATCGTCATCGCTGACGGCCTCTCCGCCCTCGCCGTCGAACGCAACTCCATCCCGCTGCTCTCTCGCCTTGTCTCGCAACTCCTCTCTATCAACTGGGTCCTAGGCCCCATCTCAGTCGTCCAGCAGGGCCGAGTTGCCATCGGAGACCCCATCGGTCACGCCCTCAACGCAAGCCTCAGCCTCGTCCTCATCGGCGAGCGCCCCGGCCTCTCCTCACCAGACTCGCTCGGAGCCTATATCACCTGGAAGCCCCACCCGACGCGCACTGACGCCGATCGCAACTGTCTCTCCAACATCCGCGAAGGCGGACTCACCGCCGAAACAGCCGCACAGCGCCTCTTGTGGTACCTGCAAAACGCGCGGGCGAGTCAACTCACTGGAATCGAACTCAAAGAAAGCACGGCCACAGACCGGGCATTGTCGTAAACAAAGCGACAGTCGACGATCCTCGGCCATTACCTCCAGCAATTTATCTGCACGATCAGCCCGGAGCGTTACTATGGTTGCGCAGCTAAAACGATTTTTTAGCCATTGCACAAACCGCCTTGGGGAGAAGCCTCTTGCGCAGATATCTTCAGGTTTATTCTAGTTTCCTCTGCACTCTCTTCGCCTGCACACTGCCCCCCGCTCTCGCGCAAAACCCGGCCCCTCCGTCTCCCGTTACCTTCACCGCCGACCAGGACCACCAGAACATGATGGACCAACTCGGCATCAAGGCGCTCCGTCCAGGCCCAAGCGGTAACGAGTCCGACCCCAACCATGCCAACTACGATGAGTCCCTCGCCAATCCGTACCCCAATCTTCCCGACGTTCTCGTTCTCAAGAACGGTACCCGTGTCACTACCCCAGAAATGTGGTGGAAGCAACGCCGGCCCGAAATCGTCGAAGATATGGAACGCGAGGTCTACGGCCGTATCCCCAAGGACGTCCCTCGCGTCAGTTGGACCGTTAAGGTCACCGACAAGGAGATGGTTGGCCGCTTCCCGGTCATCGCGAAGCAACTCGTCGGCCACGTCGACAACTCCTCTTACCCTGCCATCCAGGTCAACATCGCAATGACTGTTGTCGTCCCGGCCAACGCAACACATCCCGTGCCGATACTCATGATGTTCAGTCGAAGCGCGCTCCCCGCACCAACTCAACCATCCGCTGAAGAGCTCGAAAAGATTAACTCCAAGCTCAAGGCTCTCCTCGCGAAGGACGATCCCGAGATTCAGACCATCCTCGCCGACCACCCCGCCTACAACCCAGTCCCGTCTCAGGTCCCGCCGTTCGCCTTTCCTCCTCCAGGAGACCCGCCCACCAACCAGCAACTCATCGCCGACGGCTGGGGCTATGTCCTCATCGATCCCGCCAGCATCCAGGCTGATAACGGCGCCGGAATTACTCGCGGAATCATCGGCCTCGTCAACAAAGGCCAACCGCGCAAGCCCGACGACTGGGGGGCTCTCCGCGCCTGGTCCTGGGGAGCAGCCCGCGGCCTCGACTACCTCGAAACCGATCCTGCCGTCGACGCAAAACACGTCGGCATCGAAGGAGTCTCCCGCTACGGCAAAGCCGCTCTCGTCACCCTCGCCTTCGAGCCGCGCTTTGCCATGGGACTCATCGGTTCCTCCGGCGAAGGCGGAGCCAAACTCAACCGTCGCAACTTCGGTGAGGCAGTCGAAAGCCTCACCGGCGGTGAGTACTACTGGATGGCAGGAAACTTCATGAAGTACGGAGCCTCTCAGGCCACCTTCGGCAGCAAAAATGCCAGCGACATCCCCGTCGACGCGCATGAACTCATCGCCCTCTGCGCACCGCGCCTTACCTTCATCAGCTACGGTGTTCCTGAAAAGGGTGACGCCAAGTGGCTCGATCAGAAGGGAAGCTTCATGGCCACAGTAGCCGCGCAGCCCGTCTTCGTTCTCCTCGGAGCAAAAGGCCTCGGACTCCCCGACGACTATCACACCGCCGAGATGCCACCCGTCAACCGTGGCCTGCTCGAAGGACAACTCGCATGGCGCCAACACGACGGCGGCCATACCGACGCGCCCAACGTGAAATACTTCATTCAATGGGCCGATAAATTCATCGATCACACGGCGGCATCCACGATTCCGCGACAATGACGCACGCCTCTCGCCAGGGAATCATCTGTCTCCTGAGAATCTCTGTGGTTCCGGCGTCTCCGGACATTAATGAACCGATAATCCGTCCCATCTCCTAACCTCCTGACACCGTCCTGTCAGCAGGGCTACAATTCAACGTAACGATAGAGACCTTACCTGCATCCAATCCGAAAGCGGCCAAGACCGCGAAACACCAGGAAGGAAACTCCCAAGGTGCCTCTTATCTCCGCGGTCTCTGAAGCAACCGATGTAGCTCTGGAATCAAGTACTACGGACGCAGTAGCCGCAGAGGCTCGCGCCGGCCTCACCGCGTATCCGCGAACACTCGCGCCTTGGCTCTTCTACGACGAGACAGGCTCTCGGCTCTTCGAGCAAATCACTCAACTCCCGGAGTATTACCTCACCCGCACCGAGCGCTCCATCTTCGCCGCCCACGCCGACGAAATCATCGAGCACGCCTCTCACAACGGACACGGCCTCCCGCCCACCCTCACTCTCATCGAGCTCGGCGCCGGAACCGCAACTAAGACCGGCATCCTCTTAGCCGCCGCTGTGCGCCGCCAGGGAACAGTCGTCTACCAACCGGTCGACGTCTCCGTTACGGCCCTAGAAGCCGCCACCGAAAACATCCGAGCCAACGTCCCAGGCGTCACTGTGCGCTGCCAGGTAGCCGACTACACCAGCCAACCGCTGCCCGAAAACCGCCTTCCCAACACTCGCACGCTCGCCCTCTACATCGGCTCCAGCATCGGCAACTTCTCTCCCGACGCCGCAACCGCAGTCCTCCGCAATCTCCGCGCGCAACTTCTTCCAGGCGATCAACTCTTGCTCGGTACGGATCTCAGCCCCGGCCCGAAAAAGAAAGTAACTACTATCCTCGCAGCCTACAACGACGCCGCGGGAGTCACCGCCGCCTTCAACCGTAACATCCTCGCCCGGCTCAATCGCGACCTCGGAGCCAACTTCAATCCAGAGGCCTTCGCTCACCGCGCCCTCTGGAACGCCGCCGAGTCTCGCATGGAGATGCACCTCGTCTCGCTTGCGCCTCAGCGAGTTCGCATCCCGGCCAACTCTGCCGGTGGTTCCCTATCTCTCACCTTCGCCTCGGGCGAAGGCATCCACACCGAAAACAGTTACAAGTTCACACTCGGCCGAGTCGAGGAGTTGCTCTCATCCGCAGCCTTCTGCCTTACCCACACCTGGCAGGATTCCCGCCATCACTTCGCCGTCAACCTCGCAACCGCGATCTGACGGCGGCAAAGCCTACGGCCAGCTACGAGTTCGTGCAGCCTCAACGACCGAGCGAATCGCAGCGGTAACCTCGTCGGGCGCATCAAGCTCCATGTTGTGCCCGCTCTGCACCGTCACTAGCTTCCCTTTCGTTGAGAGCAACGCCAGGTTAGCCTGTCCCTCCCTGCGCTCCTTCTCAAGTTGCGCAGCGGGGACGTCCAGATCATCCCCGTACCCACCCTGTGCCCGCATCAATACCACCAGAGGAATGTCCCCCAGCGTGCCCTTCTGTGGTGTCTTCAGCCACATCGCAAAATACTCCTCCGACCACTGCCGTTGACTCGCCTCCGCGTAATCCGTCTTGGTGAGAGACTGCGCCCAAACCTGCATCCTCTGTTCCGCCGGAGGCAGAGGATTATACATTGGGTCCAGCGTTCCCTCTCGATTGCCCTCTTTTGGTGCCGGCGGCCTGTCAGCGTCCGTCATCTCCTCTCGCGGCGCTGGAATCGCACGTCCCTGCGAGTTCTCCCCCAGCCGAATTGTCTTCTCGCCCCCAACCCCAACCCGCTGACCTTCGAACGCCGAATCCACCAGCACCATCCCCGCAACCTCACGCGGATACGTAGTCGCGAAATTTCTCACTACCGGTCCCCCGAACGAGTGCCCAACCAATACATATGGCCCGCGCTCACCCAGCTTTCCAAGCGCATCTTTCAGTTCAAGATTCAACTGTGCAAATGTGCGGGGCATCGGCCCGGAATCGCTCCACGCATATCCTGCCCGGTCATAGGTACAAATGCGCGTGAAGCGGGAAACATTTGATTGCACCAGGCTCCAGTCGAACGAAAAATCTCCCAGCCCAACTTCGACAACCACAACCGGACGACCTCTACCGGTGCAGTTCACGTGAAGGCGATAGCCGCCAAGATCAATCAGCTTGCCCGGTGGCGCAGGTGCAGAAGCATTCGCTGCCACGAGACACGCAGAGCAACAAAGCATGAAAAAGCACCTGAAGAATCTGCCTGTCTTCGGCATGATCTATCCCTGGAGTGAGGATACGCGACAAAAAACAGTCTTGTTCGCAACAAATCTTCGAATGCAACGGCCGAGCAAAAACTACCGCAGATAATCTCCGCTCTTACCCCCGCTCTTTCGCAGCAGCACAACCTCCCGAATCCGAATTCCCTTATCCAGCGCCTTCGTCATGTCGTAGACCGTCAGCGCCGCCACCGAGGCCGCCACCATCGCCTCCATCTCCACCCCGGTCCCGGCAACAGTCGCTGCTGTCGCTTCAATCGACACCCCGCCGTCAACAACTAACGCCTGCACATCAACAAAACTCAGCGGCAACGGGTGACACATCGGTATCAGCGCAGAAGTCTGCTTCGCAGCCTGAATCCCAGCAAACCGGGCCACCTCCAGCGGATTCCCCTTCGGGTTCTCAGGTAGAGCCTTCAGAACAGCCTCCGACAACTCCACAAACGCCGACGCCACAGCCTCGCGCCGTGTCTCTGCCTTGGCGCTCACGTCAACCATGTGCGCCTGTCCCTCTGCGTCGAAGTGCGAAAGCTTCGTCATAACCGCCTCACCTCTAGCATGATAGCCAAAGCCTTCCGGGCTCCTATCGCAGCAGAACAGAGATTACATCGCCCGCAGCCAGACCCTGCCCGTCCGGCAGCACTGCATAGCAGTTCGCCCGCGCATTTGCCGCCAGATCGCCTGAGCCCTGCCAACCCACTAACCGCACCTCCGGCCGAACTCTCTTCGCCGTTAACCGAGCTGGAAGAACCCGCGTCAAACCCGCCTTACTCACAACGTTCTCCGTCAAAGTAGCCTGCGCAAACCTTGGCCCCTTTATCTCCGCTCCCGCCAAAGCTCTCACCATCGGCGCCACGAAGCAATGAAACGTCACCTGCACCGAAACCGGGTTCCCCGGCAATCCGAAAAAATAACACTCCCTCGCTCCATCACGCGCGGGCAGCCTCCCAAATACCACTGGCTTTCCCGGCTGCATCTTCACCCCTGTGAAAAAAAACTCTGCCCCAAACTCCGTCAACACCTCCTCCACTAGGTCATACTTGCCCATCGAGACCCCGCCGGAAAGGATAAGCAAATCCCGAGTACGCCCGCGCGACACACGCTCCTGTATCTCCTCCTTTCGGTCCCGCGCCACCTCAAGCCTCTCGGGCGAACCTCCCGCCTCCGTCACCAGCGAAGCAATTCCGTAGCTGTTCGAATTCCGAATCTCCTGCAGCATCGGAGACTGATCTATCTCTACAAGCTCGTCCCCCGTCGCCACGATCGCCACCCTCGGCCTCGCAAAGACCTTGAGCTCTGGCTGCCCACAAGCCGCGGCCAACGCAATCTCCGCCGCGTCCATCGTCGTTCCCGGAGGCAACAAAACATCTCCCGCTCTCGCCTCGCTACCCCTCGCCACAACATTCTCCCCGGGGTGCAACTCCCGCCCCGCATGCAGCCGGATCGACCCCTCCTCCGTATCCACGTGCTCCAACATCGCGACTGCATCTGCGCCATCAGCCAATGGGGCCCCGGTCATAATCTCGACAGTCTCGCCCTCCCGCAGCCGTCCCCCGCGCCACTGCTCCCCGGCCCGCACCTGACCGAGAACCTTGAGCATCTTGCCGCTGGCAACATCCTCAGCCCGAACAGCAAACCCGTCCCTGGTCGACCGATCAAATGGCGGCTGATCCCGATCGGCCAGGACCGGCTCAGCCAGTACGCGTCCCAGGCACTCCAGCAGAGGAAGCGTCTCAGCTTTACCCGGAATACACCAGGAGCCTGCCTCCAGCAGCACTGCTGCCAAAGCCTCATCGAAATCCAGGACGCGATTCACTCAGCCTCCTTTTGCTACGCAAAAACAAAGGGCCCCGAGCATCCGCGCCCGAGGCCCTCACTCTTATTGCCGCCGACCTACTTCTTCTTGGTGGTGGCTTTGTAGCTCGACTTCACCTCAGCTCCGATGCCCGTCAGGATGCCCTTCACCTCTTCGGCACGCGGACCCTCGGGAGCAAGCTCCAGATACTTCTGATACGCCTCTACGCATCCCGGAGGAGCCACGATCTTCTGTGTCTTCGGGTCAACCGTTGCCTTGGGAATCAGCGCCTGCGCCTTGATGTAGTAAGCATCGGCACGGTTCGGATCTGCAGCGATCGCCTTATCCGCTGCGGCTCCCGCCTCGTCCAGCTTACCG
>Ga0126381_100004431_pt1 | contig 15296 bp, 3 predicted proteins | sample PanSoiMetPlot_28_FD_96465 | JGI IMG/M metagenome (GOLD analysis project Ga0126381, IMG submission 96465) | Tropical forest soil microbial communities from Panama - MetaG Plot_28 | ecosystem: Environmental > Terrestrial > Soil > Tropical forest > Bulk soil | place: Panama | collected 2016-02-17 | reverse complement strand
CGGCGCGGGTGCTGAAGACGCTGACCGACGTGCTGAACGGGATCCGGGCCATCGCCACGGCACCGGACTCGGCGATCCCGCCGGACCTGCGCGCGGACGGCTTCCCCGCCCTGTTCCCGCGCCAGCTGCTCGACTACCTGCTCGTGACGTACCTGCGACGGTTCCATCCGCGCATCGCGTTCGCCCTGCGCGCGCTCGGTGTCGTCCGGTCCAGCTACGCGCCGCCCGCCGGAGGGCGCCCCGGGTACATGCAGGTTACGTTCGACCCGGCCAGCCTGCCCCAGGCGCTGAAGGACCCGTCGGTGCTGCTGGCCAACGCGTACGGGTGGGGTACCCAGGACTTCGACTTCGCGACACTGGCCTCAGAGGTCGACGACCTGCTCATGGCCCTGGGCCTGCACGTGCACATCGACGTCCTCTCGGCCGATGACGCGGCCCCCATCCAGGGCGCGCCGCCCGACCCGTTCGCGCCGCCGGCCGAGGCGGTGGCGGTCAACGTTCTCGACACCGTCATCGCCGACGCGCGCAGCACCGCGGAGGTACGGCTGCTGCCGCTTCCCGCGGCGGGCCAGGCGGCCCCCGGGCTCGCGCTGCTGCCCTCGTTCACCGGCACCCTCGGTGAGCGCATCGACCTGGGGTCCGATCTCGCCGTGACCATCACCAGCGACCTCGACCTGCAGGGCGGAGTCGGCCTGCTGGCCCGGCCGGGCCAGGGACTCGACGTGATCGTCGGGTTCGCCGCCGGCGACGGCGTGCCGGTGCACCGTACCGGGTCGATCGACGCGCTGGTCGAGCGGAGCGGTACCGACCGCGAGCCGGTGCTGCTGCTCGGATCCCCCGGCGGGACCCGGCTGCAGTTCCGCGCGGTCGCTGGCACGGGCGGGGTGCGGCTTGACGGCGACAGCGTGGACGCCTTCGCCGAGTTCGAGCTGCGCGGCCTGGAGTTCGTGTTCCGTCCCGACGACGCGGACAGCTTCATCGCCGCGATCTTGCCCGCTGACGGGTTCAGCGCCGGCGGGGACCTCGCGGTGGGCCTCTCGCACCGGTCCGGCTTCTACTTCCGCGGCACCTCGAACCTGGAGATCCAGCTCCCGGTACGCCAGCAGGCCGGCCCGGCGGAGATCCAGGGGCTGAGCGTCTCGGCGGCGCCGTCCGACGGTGCCGTACCGGTCGAGCTGGGCGCCTCGTTCAAGGTCACGCTGGGCCCGGTGACCGCCGTGGTGGACCGGATCGGGTTGACCGCCCGCTTCACGAGCCGGCCCGACCGTGACGGCAACCTCGGCCCGCTGGACGTGGCCCTCGGCTTCAAGCCGCCGACGGGTGTCGGGCTCTCGGTCGATGCCGCCGCGGTCACCGGCGGAGGATTCCTGGCCTTCGACCCGGTTCGCGGTGAATATGCCGGGGCCGTCTCGCTGGAGTTCGCGAACTTCCTCCAGCTGAGCGGCATCGGCCTGGTCACCACCCGCACCGCGGGCGGCTTCTCCCTGCTGATCTTGATCACCGCCGACTTCGGTACCGGGCTCGAGCTGGGCGCGGGGTTCACCCTGCTCGCCGTCGGCGGCCTGCTGGCGCTCAACCGGGGGCTGAACCTGGACGCGCTGGCCGCTGGGGTACGGACCGGTGCCATCGAGTCGGTGCTGTTCCCCCGCGACGTCATCGCCAACGCTCCGCGCATCGTTTCCGACCTCGACACGTTCTTCCCGCCCAGGGCCGGTACCTTCCTCATCGGTCCGCTGGCCAAGATCGGCTGGGGCACGCCGACCCTGGTCAGCATCTCGCTAGGCCTGATCATCGAAGTTCCCGGCGACGTCGCGGTACTCGGCCTGCTACGCGCCGTGCTGCCGCACCCAGAGGAGCCGCTGCTGGTGCTCCAGGTCGCGTTCGCCGGCGCGCTGGAGCCGGACAAGTCCCGGCTGTGGTTCGTGGCCCGCCTGTTCGACTCACGCGTGCTCACCATGCCGCTCGACGGCGGCATGGGCCTGCTGGTGGCCTGGGGCGACAACCCGGACCTGGTGCTCACGGTCGGCGGGTTCCACCCCTCGTACCGGCCGCCGGCGCTGCCGTTCCAGGTGCCGGACCGGCTCTCCGTGGACCTGCTGCACCAGTCCGGGCTGCTGGTACGGCTGTCCGGGTACTTCGCCATCACCAGCAACACGGCGCAGTTCGGGGGCAGCGCCGAGGTACGGCTGGGCTTCAGCCACTTCAGCATCGAGGGTCACCTCACGCTGGACGCGCTGTTCCACTTCTCCCCGTTCCAGTTCACGGCGGCCACCAGCGGCAGCGTGTCACTCAAGGCGTTCGGCCACGGCCTGTTCCACATCGACCTGCGGTTCCAGCTCGAAGGCCCGGCACCGTGGCGGGCGAAGGGGCGCGGCTCGATCGGGTTCTGGTTCTTCGAGATCTCCGCGGACTTCGACATCACCTGGGGCGAGTCGCGCAACACCACGCTACCGCCGGTCGCCGTCCTTGAGCTTCTCACGGCCGAGCTGCTCAAGCGGGAAGGCTGGCAGACACACCTGCCCACCGGCAGCGGCAAGCCGCTGGTCAACCTGCGGCACCTGGAGGAGACCGCCGACCTGGTCCTGCACCCGCTGGGGACCCTGTCCGTACGGCAGCGGGCACTGCCGCTCAACGTCCGGGTGGACCGCATCGGGGGCCAGCAGGCGAGTGACGGCAAGCGGTTCACGGTCGCCCCGGCGCCCGGTACGGGCTTCGCGCAGTCCGCGGTCACCGGCGACAAGTTCGCCATGGCCCAGTTCCAGGACATGAGCGACGCGGACAAGCTGTCCCGGCCGGCGTACGAGACGCAGGACGCCGGGCTGGAGCTGACCGCGGCCGGGGCCAGCCTCGCCTCGGCGCGTGTGGTACGCCGCAGCGCCCGGTACGAGCTGCACGTCATTGACGGCTCCGCCCCGGCGGTCGCGTCCACCGCGGTCGCGTCCCCTGCGGCGGGCCTTCACCCGGCCATCTCGGCCGGCGCGTCCCTGATCAAGCGGTTCCACGACATCAACCCCGCGGTCTTCGACCGGCTGTCGCAGGGCAGCAGCACCCGGCGTTCCGCGATCTCGCGGCACGAGGCCACCCTGCGCCAGCCGTTCGCGGCCAGCGACACGGTACAGGTCGGCGATCAGCGGTTCGTCGTAGCCTATGTACGCAGCAACCGGCAGGCCCTCCCGCCAGCGGCGGCGCACGGCGCCATCGCCACGACGTTCCGCAGCCCGGCCACGGCCGCCGACGCGCTGGCCGAGTACGTGGCCGCCGACCCGACGCTGGCCGGCCAGCTGCACGTCATCCCGGCCGCCGAGGCCGCCGCGGAACCGGCTGCCTCCGGTACCTGGACCGCGGTCGGCCCGCTGCCCGCGGCGGCGGCCGACGTAGCGGCCGTACCGCTGCCCGACGGCCGGATACTGGTGGCCGGCGGCGCCGACGCCACCGGCACGGCGCTGGCCGGCACGGCGGTCTTCGACCCGGCCGCCGATGCGTGGGCGCCCGCCGCGCCGCTCGCCGTCGCCCGGCAGGGACACACCACCACCCGGCTGCCCGACGGCCGCGTCCTCGTGGCCGGCGGTACGAACCACGGCGGCGACCTTGCTTCGGCCGAGGTGTATGACCCGGCGGCGAGCGCGTGGGCCGCCACCGGGGCGCCGATGGGTACCGCCCGCTCCGGGCATTCGGCGACCACCCTGCCCGACGGCCGGGTACTGCTGGCCGGCGGCATGGCGGCCCGCGCCGGGCACGGCTCGGGCGCGCTGTCCAGCGCCGAGCTGTTCGACCCGCGTACCGGTACCTTCGACGGCGCCGCCCCGATGACCGATGCGCGCACCGGCCACCGCGCCGTGGCGCTCGGCGACGGCAGGGTCCTCGTGGCCGGCGGCACGCTGCCCACCGGCGACGGCGACATCGCGCTGACCCTGTGCGAGCTGTACGACCCGGCGGCCGGCCGGTGGGCGCCGACAGGAAGCCTCGCTACACCGCGCCAGGGGCACCAGGCGACCCTGCTGCCGGACGGCCGGGTACTGGTCACCGGCGGGGACACCGCCGGCACGCTCGACGGCGACGGGTACCGCCCGCAGAGCCTCGCCACGGCCGAGCTGTACGACCCGGCGACCGGCCGGTGGACCGGGGCGGCCACCATGCCCGGGGGCCGTACCCGGCACCGGTGCCTGGTCAGCCAGGCCAGGGGCGTGCTCGTGCTGGGCGGTACGGCCGGACCCGAGCTGACCGCGGGCCTGCGCGGCGGACTGCGGTACGACCCGGCCGGCGACAGCTGGATCCCGGTCAGCGGCCTGGTCACCGGCCGGTCCGCCTTCGGCGTAGCCGAACTCGGCGACGATCGCGTGCTCGTCGTCGGCGGGGTCACCGCGGCCGGGGCGGCGGTACCGGTCACCGAGGTCACGGCCGATCCGCTCGAGGTGTCCGCGGCCGCCGAAGTTCTCATTCCATGACGAAGGGTTTGCCAGCCATGACCATCACCGTGACCGCCGCCACCAGTACCTGGACCACCGCGGCGGACCTGCCCGCCGCGGCCACCTGGTCCGGCCAGCACGACGGCGCACTGACCCTGGCCGACGGTACCGTGCTGGTACTGGGCGGCGCCGACGCCACGAACGCGGCGGTCAACCGGACCGCCATCTTCGACCCGGTCGCCGGCACCTGGCATCCGGCGGCCCCGATGGGGTCACCCCGCCAGGGGTACACGGCCACCTTGCTGACCGACGGCCGGGTGCTCGTGACGGGCGGGGTCAGCGGGTCGGCACCCGGCACGCCGCCGGTGGCCACCGCGGAGCTGTACGACCCCGCGAAGCAGCAGTGGACCGCGACGGGCATGCTGTCCGATCCCCGCGCCGGGCACAGCGCCGCGCTGCTGCCTGACGGCACCGTCCTTGTCGCCGGGGGTACCGCGGTGCGGGACGGGCAGACCACGATGGCGCTGCGTACGGCCGAGCGGTACCACCCCGACACCGGGCAGTGGAGCCCGGCCGCCGCCATGACCGATGCCCGTACCGGGCACACCGCCATAGCGCTGGACGGCGGCGCGGTGCTGGTCTGCGGCGGTACCGTGCCCGTGGGCACCGACGACGACGCGGCCCTGGCCTTCTGCGAACTCTACGATCAGGCGGCCGACCGCTGGGCACCCACCGGCAGCCTGCACCGAGGCCGGCGCCACCACCAGGCCACGCGGGTCTCCGGCGGGACAGTACTGATCACCGGCGGCACCGCCCCCGGCGCGCCCGGCGGCGGCCCGTTCGATCCGTTCGCCCAGCGCACGGCCGAGCTGTACGACCTGGCCAGCGGCACCTGGCAGGCGGTCGCCGACATGCCGTCAGGCCGGGGCCTGCACCGCGCGGTGCCACTGGCCGCCGGCCAGGTCCTCGTGGTGGGCGGAGCCGCGAGCGACCGGGACGAGGCGGGGTACCGCAGCGCCGTGCGCTACGACGTGACGGCCGCCACGTGGACCCCGGTCGCCGGACTGACCACCGGCCGGTGGGGCTTCGCGGCCGCGGTACTGGCCGACGGACGGGTGCTGGTCACCGGCGGCATCGCCCGGTCCGGGCTGGCCGCGGCCGACCCAAGCGGCGTGGAGCTGACCACGCAGACCGAGATCTTCGCACCCGGGACCGCATCGTGACCACCGCCAACTCCTACACGTTCCTGCCCTGGCTACGGGCCGGCATCACCACCCAGATCAGCGGCGACCCCGGCACCGCGCCGCGGGCGTCGGTACCGGTCGCGCTGCGCGTGTCCGGCGACCCGATCGCGGGCGGCCCGCTGGTCCAGGACATCTCCCGTACCGTCGAGCTGTACGGACCCGGCGACGTGGCCGGGATCGACCAGCGGGCCATCTCCCGTACCGAGCCGCCGGCCGGTGCCACGAACTTCGAGCCGAACTTCCTGGCCCACATCGAGTTCTACGACGAGGACTTCCCCTGGCGGTACAGCCCGGCCGGGCCGGACGGCACCACCCGCCGGCTGGCGCCTTGGCTCGCGCTGATCGTGCTCGCGACCGGCGCCGACCCGGCCGGCGCGGACGCCGAGTTCACCGAAGGCGGCCCGGCGGGCGCCCCGCTGCCGGCGATCACGGTACGGGACCCGGGCACCCTGCCCCTGCCCGGGCAGCTCGCCGCGTGGGCTCACGTGCACGTGGGCGGAGCGCTGGATGATCCGGTGGCCACCGACAGCACGGCGACCGCGCTGGCCGCCCTCGACGAGGTGCTGCACACCGACCCCGACCGGAGCTGCGCCAGGCTGCTGTGCCCGCGGCGGCTCGCGCCGGACACCGGGTACACGGCGTTCCTTGTGCCGGCGTTCGAGACCGGCCGGCTGGCCGGGCTGGGCCTCGATCCGGCTGGCTCGCCTGGAGCCCTGTACTTCGCCTGGGGGCCGCCCTACCCGAACCGGCCAGCCGACGGGCAGCTCCCTTACTACTTCCGCTGGTCGTTCCGCACGGGCACCACCGGTGACTTCGAGTCCCTGGTCCGGCTGCTCCGGCCGCAGCCGGCGGATCCGCAGGTGGGTCGCCGGGACATCGACGTACATCGCTCACCCGGGCTCGGCCTGCCGGGTATCACCACGCCGGCGGCGATCGGCGGGGTCCTGCCCCTCGGCGGCGCGCTGAAGGTACCGCAGGCGCCCGACGCACCGGTCGACCCGGCGGAGAACTGGGACAACTTCGATGACGCGCCGCCGCCGGCGGCCCCGTACCCGCACCCGTTCGAGCAGGCCCTGGCCGGCCTGATCAACCTGGCCGACGACTACCAGGTGCGCGCCCCGGCCGCGGCGCACGCGGCGCTCGGGCCGGCCACGGCTCCGGGCGCCCCCGCGCCCGGCGCGGCCGATCCCGTGCTCACCCCTCCGCTGTACGGCCGCTGGCACGCGCTGACCGCGCGGCTGCTCAGCGACAGGGACGGCACCGCGGTACCGGCGCCGGAGAACCACAACTGGGTGCACCGGCTCAACCTCGATCCGCGTTTCCGGGTGGCGGCCAACTACGGCACCCGGGTGGTGCAGGACCGGCAGGAAGAACTGATGGCCGCGGCGTGGGCGCAGATCGGCGACGTGCTCGCGGGCAACGCCAGGATCCGCGCCGCGCAGCTCGCCCGCGAGGTCGGGCACGCGCTGCAGACCCGGCACGTGGACCCGCCCGCCGGTACCCAGCTGGCCACCGCGCCCTCGGGACGCGCGCTGCGGCTGACCGCGCCGGCTCACCCGCGTGTCACCGCCGCCCCGTCCGGCGTACCAAGCGAACCGAGTGCACCGAGCGAACCCGGGGAGCTGGTCGCGGTCGGCTTCCGCGTCGCCACCAGCCAAGTGGCCGCCGCACCGCTGTCGGCCGCCATGCGGCGGATCACCCGGCCCGGCGGCCGGCTGATCAGGGGATTGCCGTTCACCGCCGACCAGCCACCCGACGGGCTGCTGGTCCGGATGGACGCCGCCGTGAACCCGGTCACCGCGGCGGCGCCGAAGGCCGCGCCCGGCGCGCTGATCACCGTGGAACTGCTGGAGCAGGCACTGCACGGGCCGCCCGTCCCCGGTGCCGACCCGGTCGGCAGCCTTCCGGACAGCCCCGACTTCGTGCTCCGGGACCTGGGCGACCCGGTGGTACCGACCCCCGGCGCCGTCGACAGCCCGGAAGCGGCCCGGTTCAAGACCGCGCTGCGCGAGCTCTACCAGGCACTGGGCGTCGCCACCGGGGTCGGCCGTACGGTGCCCCGCCCGCGGCTGGACGTGCCGGATGCCACCGCGTCCGTACTGGTCGGGCTGCAGTCCGACCAGACCGTACCGCGCAGCCTGCTCGCCTCGGTCAGCGTGCCGGACCGGCTGCGCCCATTCGCCGACCAGTTCATCGAGGCCATGGCGTACCCCGTGTTCGACCTGCCCGTGTACCGCCCCTTGCTGGACCTGTCGGTGGATGCTTTCCTGCCCAACGCGAACCTGCTGCCTGCCAACTCCATCACATTGCTGGCCAACAACCGCCAGTTCATCGAGGCGTACCTGGTGGGCCTCAACCACGAGATGGCCAGGGAACTGCTGTGGCGCGAGTTCCCCACCGACCAGCGGGGTACCCCGTTCCGGCAGTTCTGGGACCCCCGTACCGTGCAGGCACTGCCCGGTGAGACGCCCGGCCAGACCCGCGAACGCGGGTACGACATCCCGCCGATCCACACCTGGCCGCGGGACGGCCTGCTGGGCGGCAACGTCAACCGCCCGCCCGGTACCCCGCCGCGCCAGGATGACCTGGTGCTCGCGATCCGCGGCGAGCTGCTGAAGAAGTACCCGACGGCCGCCGTGTACGCGCAGCGGGCGCAGTGGCCGCTCGGCGCCGACGGCCTGCCCGACACCACCCAGCAGCGGGTCCCCGTCGACCTTCCCGACGACGGCGCGCTCACGCCGGACCTGGTCCGGTTGCCCCTGTACGAGGCGAAGATCGATCCGGACATCTATCTGCTCGGCTTTGACCTTTCCGCCGGTGAGGCACGCGGTAATCCGCCGGCCGACGCCGGCTGGTTCTTCATGCTCAAGGAGCGGCCGGGCGACCCGCGCTTCGGCGTGGACGACGGCCCGCCCACCCCGGTCGAGGTGTGGAACGACCTGACCTGGGATGACGTCGACCCGCACCACGCCGGCTTCCTCGAACTCGACCCGAGCGTCACCGTCGAGCTGGCGGCCTTCGACGGCTCCCCCGACGACGCGGAAAAACAAGCGCAGCGCGGCGAGGACGAGAACCTGCCGTTGTGGTTCTCCGGCCTCAGCTCCGCCGACCTCGCCTACATCCTCTTCCAGGTACCGGTCCTGGTGGCCGTACACGCACAGGAAATGCTCCGAGATGACCCAGCTCAGTGACGACTTCCCGGTCCTGCTCGGACCGGTCCGGTTGGAGACCAGGTTCACCGACACCGAACTGCTGGTCCGGGTGTTCCCGGACGAGTGGTCTATCGAGAAGTTCGAGCCACAGCCGACCGCGGCCGAGGTGGCGGCGCTTGACGCGTACTGGACCGCGCGGTGGGCGGCCGCGGGTGACCAGGCCCGGCGCGACGCCGCCTGGCAGGAGATGGTGACCAGGGTGCCCGCGGGACGGGCCACCTGGCTGCTGCAGACCCGGGTACCGGCCGACCCCGGCGACGAGCCGGCCGGACTGCCGCCTGGTACCGCCGTCCTGGTCGTCGTCACCCCGCAGCCGGTGGCCGCCGCCGATAAGGCGCCCACGGTCACGTACTGGACCGCCGTCTGGCGAGCCCACGGCGACCAGCAGCTGCTCCAGCAGGCCGGCGCCGCGCTCCAGGCCGCGGTGGGGGCGACGCGGGCCGCGACGATCCGGTCCCAGCGGCCGGCCGGGGTTGATGCCGCCCCGGTCGCGGTGGGCGACGCCGTGGCCGTGGCGTTCCTCATCCTGCCGCCGGCGGCGGACGCCGATCTCGCGCCGGCCTCATGGACTCAGGGTGGCCGGGCCCGGTTGCTGCCCGATCAGTTCCAGGTACGCGGGTACGTCGGTGACGTACAGGTTTTCGCGGCCACTGGCGCACCGGTCCCGGCCACGCTAGGGGTCAGCCCCGATCCCGGCGCCGCCGACCAGCTTTCCGTCGACCCGGCCACCGGCGCCCTGCACGTACCGGACGACCTGCTCTGGCTGACCGACTTCGACCGCGCCGTACAGGATGGCATGGGGCTGCGCATCCCGCTCACCGACCAGTTCCGCGGCGGCCTTGACCGGCTGGTCGTCTTCGGCCTGCGCGGACAGGCCGACCCGGTGACCTCCGCCGCCGACCTGGCTGATCTGATCACGCGGCAGCAGCGCGGGCCCGGCGGGTACAGCCTGCTGCCGCAGGGCACGCCCACCAACAACACCGAGCAGGCGCCGGCCGGCCAGGACCCCGCCGCCGAGGCCCAGGCCGCGCTGCGCGCCGCCGCCGCGCCGGCCCGGCCGCTGGCGGCCGGCGCCGACTGGACCACCCGTACCGACGGCGACCAGTTCGCCGACCTGCTGGGGCTGGACCCGGCGGTACTGGCGGGCCTGCCCAACGCCGACGGCACCGACGTACGCGACGCACGGGCCGCGAACACCGCGCTGTGGCCGACGACCTGGGGCAACTACCTTTCCAGCATCATGCACCCGGCCCTTGACGCGGCGACCGTCGCCCAGACCAGGGACTTCTTCCTGCGGTACGTGTCCGGGCGCGGCCCGCTGCCGGTCGTGAAGATCGGCCGGCAGCCGTACGGGCTGCTGCCCACGACCGCGTTCTCCCGGCTCGCCTGGCCCGATACACCGCCGGATACGGGGCCCGATACGGCGGTCCACCGGCGCGGGCTGAACCGGGTGCTGTCGGCAGCGGCCGCGGACTGGCAGGCGGCCACCGCCCAGGTCGCCCGGCTGGGCGCCGACGGCGACCCGCATCAGCTCCTGCTGGACATCCTGGCCCTGCACCCCACGTCGGCCGAATACCACCAGCGGTACGCGCTGAGCGTCGAGGACCTGTTCAACCGGGAGAACCTCGGCGGGCACGGTACCACCGTAGAGCCGGCGCTGGACGCGCTGGGGCTACCGGGACCGGTGCGGGCGCTGCTGTCCCGCTTCGGCTACACCGGTACGGACCCGGACCTGCTGCGCCGGCTGTTCCTCACCGAGCAGCAGCCGATGCTCGCCCCGCTGGTCGACGACCGCCCGGTGTCGGAAACCGACCCGGTACGCGGGTCCACCGCCGATGGCCGCAACTACCTGCGGTGGCTGGCTGACCTGGCCGGCACCGACCTGGATACGATCCGGCTGGAACTCGGTTTCACCGACGACGCCCCGCCCGCCACGCTGCTGTATCTTCTGCTGCGGCATGCCGTGCTGCTCGGCTGGGCGGAGGCCGGCCGGGGCCTGGCCGTGGCCGCGGGGGTGGCCGACCCCGCCGAGCTGGTCACCGAACCGCCGTTCATCCACGTGCACCTGCCCGAGCCGGGTCAGTCACTGCCCAGCGAAAGCCGGTACCGCCGGCTGTACACCCCCGAGCCCGCCATCACGGGCAGCCCGGACCAGCTGATCGTCGACTTCATCCCCGGCGTGCTCGGCCAGGCGCCGGCCACGGCCGAGCTGGCCGAACAGGTCCAGGCCCTCGGGCTGCTGGCCGGCCTGCCGACGGCCCGGCTGGAACGGGTCCTGGCCGAGCACCTCGATCTGAGCACCTACCGGCTGGACGCCTGGCGGCTCGGGCTGGCCACCGAGCGCCTGGCCGAGCTTCGCTTCGGGCCTGACGGCAGCATGCCGCCAAGCCGCGGCCTGCATCTCGGCGCGTACGGCTGGCTGGAGGACGTCCGGCCGCGTACCGCCGCGTTGACGCCCGTATCGCTGACCGGGCCGGTGGCGCAGATCTTCGCGGGCGATCAGCCGTTGCTGCACGACCCGGCGAACACCGGATACGTCCACGCGCCCTCGCCGGCGCACGCGCGGACCGCTGCCGTGCTGCGCTCGGGGTACCTGGCCAACGCCGGTCCCGACCGGCCCGGCACGTTCGCCGTCAACTTGCGCTCTGACCGGGTGCGGGTCGCGTTGCGCCTGCTCGACGGGCTGCGCCAGGGGCAGTCGCTGGGGGCGCTGCTCGGGTACGAGCTGGAGCGCGGCCTGCACGACCGGCACGGCCAGGCCGAGGTGGACAGCTTCATAGCCGCGCTGCGGGCGGTGTTCCCGTTGCGGGCCGGCAAGATCGCGCAGACCGCACCGGATCCCGGCCAGCCGGTGCCCATCGATCAGGTAGAGGCGCGCAACGTAGTGGACGGACTGGCCCTGGTACGCCACGTGACCCGCACCGGCGCGCCCGACGCGTACCCGTTCGGACTGGACGGCACGCTGCCGGCGGCGACCGCGGCTCAGGCGGACGCGATCACCGCCGAGGTACTCAACCTCCTGGACATCACCGACGCGCTCGCCGACCTCGCCGTGGCCGAGGGCAGCCACCAGGCGCTGTCCGGCAACGTGGAGCGTGCCTCGGCGACCCTCGACGCGTACGCCAAAGAAGGCTTCCCCCCGGCCGACCCGGCCGTGGTCAGTACGCCGCGCAGCGGGATCACGCTGACTCACCGGTTCGCGCTGCGCTTGACCCCGGGCCTGGCGCCGGGTACGGCCAGCCCCCGGTCCCAGGCCGAGCCGGCCGTCAACGCCTGGCTGCCGCGCCTGCTGCCGCCCGCGAACACGGTGGGCGCGCTGGTCACCTGGACCGACCCGGTGAGCGGGCAGCCCCGCAGCCGCACGGTCACCCAGGCCGACCTGGGGCTCAGCCCGATTGACCTGCTGTGGACCGTGCGGTCGGCCGCGCAGGCCACGATGACCGAACTCGACGACCGGATCATCGCGGTCGTGATGGAGACCGACCATCCGCGCCCTGACGCCGAACTGACCATCCAGTACACCCAGCGGATCTCCGGCGAGGTGACCTTCTTCGAGCTGTCCCCGCTGATCGGGGCGGCCCGTACGCTGCTGACCACCGCGCGGCCGCTGCGCACCTCCGACCTGGTGCCCGCGGCCGGCACCGTCCCGGTCGACCGGAGCGCCGACGACGCGGTCTCGCTGCGCCGGGAACGGCCGGCCGCGGTGCGCGCGGCGCTGGCCACGCTGTCCGGCTCGGTGGCCACGTACGTCAACGACCTCGGCGCGCTGTACCCGGCGCCGCCGGCGCCGGCCGGCCGGGCCGGCGTGCTCAGCGGCATCGATACCTTCCTCACCCGGTACGGCGACCTGATCAGGACCGCGGCCGGATTCGGCATGCTACGCAGCGGCTGGAGTGAGCTGGCGACCTGGCGTCGTCAGGCCTACACCGACGTGCTGGCGGCGGCCGCTGCCCTGGCCGCCCGGATGACCAGGGCGCTAGCCGATGGCGACGCGCTGCTCGCCCAGTACGACGCGCTGCCATCGACCACCCCCAACGACACCCGGTTCCAGCTGCTGCTCAAGGCCGAGCGGCTGCTCACCACCACGCCCACCACACCGCTGCCGCCCACGCCGGCCCAGTACCGGACGATCGTCGGTACCCGGCGCACCACCTTCAGCACCCGGTTGACGGCGCTCGGTTCGGAACAGCAGACCGCGCAGAACACGCTGAGCGGATTGCTGACCGAAGTGGCCGCGAAGCAGCCGTTCACCGACGTCGACCCGGCCGGGCTTGACCTCACCTCGATCCAGGACCGCATCGTGGCGTTCGGCGCCGAGCTGCTGGACCGGGCCCGGGCCCTGCAAGCCGAGATCGCCACCCGGCTCACGGCCGCCGACGCCGCGCTGGCCACGTACGACCAGGCGCTGACCGGACCGGACCGGGTGGCGGCCGGCATCGACGCGCTCAAGGCGCTGCTGGGCCCGGACGTCCTGGCGGTACCTGAGTTCGCGCCGCCCCCGGATGCCGCGGCCCAGTGGCGGGCCGCCCGCGTCGACAGCCAGAACCTGCTTCACCACCTCACCCAGCCGCCGGTCAGCCGGGACTTCCCGATCGACGACTGGCTGCACGGGGTGGCCCGGGTACGGGACATGCCGCGGCTGTGGGAGCAGCTGATCATGCTGAGCAACGCGCTCACCGGCCCGTCGACCGGACCCATCGTGCCCGATCCGGCACCTCCGCTCGAACCCATCCAGTTGCCGTTCCAGGCCGGCGACCACTGGCTTGGCCTGGAGTTCGCGGCGGGCGCCGCCATCACCGAGGACCGGCTGCTGTTCACCGCGCACTACGCGGTCGAGCCCACGACCAACCCCGATGCCGTGCACTGCGGCCTGCTGTTCGACGAGTGGACCGAGGTGGTGCCGGCCGACCAGGAGACCACCGGCATCGCGCTGCCCGTCGACCGGCCCGACAGCGAGCCACCGCAGGCGATGCTGCTGGTCAGTCCCCCAGTGCGCACCGGCACCTGGGACGTCGAGGACCTGGTGGCGGCGGTCACTGAGACCTTCGACCTCGCCCGTGCCCGCGCCGTCGAGCCGACCCACCTCGACGACACCGGGTACGCCCAGCTGCTGCCGGCCGTGGTGCTGTCGGCGACCAGCCAGCCCATCACCATCAGCACCGACCTCGCGACCGCCAACGTGCGCTGGAAGGCCACCCATGACTGACATCCGCATCCCGGATCTCGCGACCGCGCTGCGCGACCACACCCACCCGGCCGTCGGCCTGTGGAACAGGCTGGAGGGCCGGCCCCGTACCGTGGACTTCGACCAGGCACTGCGCGCTGAGGTGCGCGATCCGCTCTGGATGCTGAGCCGCCAGTGGCAGCTCGGCGAGTTCCGCGGCGCCGATGCCGGCTCGCCGGTGACCGTCACGTACGCGGTCAGCACGAGCACGCCCAGCCGGTTCCAGCCGGGAAGCGGCACGGCCGAGCCGCTTCCCGCCAACCGCCCGCTCCAGACAACCGCGCAACGGCGGGCCATACCGTTCGCGTTCGGCACCGAGCCGATCTCGTTCGATCTGCGGCTGGCCCTCGGCCGCCGGTGGCTGCGGCTGCTCGGCCAGTCGTCCACGCTGAACATCCCCGCGATCCGCCAGCAGTACCTGACGCTCTACCCGATCGCGCTGCCCGACCCCACCGCCGACACGGACCTGCCCCAGGTGGCGCACCCCGAGGTATGGGCCACCATGCAGGCCCTGGCAGGCAGGACGCTCGACGGATACCTGCTCTACCAGCACATCAAGGGCGGCGGACGGGCATCCGACGGGCTCAACGCGGTCGGCCTGGTGCACGCCGCCGAACTCAACCCGCTCGGCCTGCGGCTGGTCGCCTGGTTCGATCAGCTCATCGACCAGCCCGCCGGGGACACGACCTGGGACCCGCGACGGCTCGAACACAACTTCGCGGTGTCGACCGCCGGTGCGGTGAGCGGCGAGACGGTGCTGCGCGCGGAGGCTTATCCCGGCGGCGAACTGGACTGGCACGCGTTCTCGGTGGATCCGGGCGGCTCGCTCGGCGGTACCGACCCCACACCGGTACCGGCGGGCCGTACCGTGTTCCCCACCCCGGTACGGTTCTCCGGAATGCCACTGCCGCGCTGGTGGGCTGTTGAGGACGGGCCGACCAACTTCGCGGCGGTCACACCGGACAGCACCGACCTGGCCCGGCTCATCTTCCTGGAGTTCGCGCTGGTGTTCAGCAACGAGTGGAGCCAGCTCCCGTGCGACCTGCCGGCCGGCACGCTCGCCTCGATCCAGGGATTGGCCGTGACCGACGTCTTCGGCCAGCGCCGGTGGATCACCCCGGCCGGTACCGGACCCGGCCAGGACTGGCAGCAGTGGTCGATGTTCACCCTCGCGGGCGCGGATACCGCGAATACCCAGCCCGCGCTGCTG
>Ga0126381_100004430_pt1 | contig 15298 bp, 10 predicted proteins | sample PanSoiMetPlot_28_FD_96465 | JGI IMG/M metagenome (GOLD analysis project Ga0126381, IMG submission 96465) | Tropical forest soil microbial communities from Panama - MetaG Plot_28 | ecosystem: Environmental > Terrestrial > Soil > Tropical forest > Bulk soil | place: Panama | collected 2016-02-17 | reverse complement strand
GCCGTTTGCCGATTCACAGTGGATTGCCGGGACTCACATTTCCGAGGCAGGTACGCTGCGGACGGTAGCAGACAGGCTCTGCCGATTCCCGAGTTCCACCTGAGCAAGAGCATGGCTGGCTATCACAACCACTGAGAGATCAGTATGTTAGCAAATATACGCCGGTTTCGGAGGCGTTGTCAACGTCCCTGGGGACACCTCGGACTCGGGAAAGTGCGCTTTCCCCTCCTGGCGCGGGCTAATCCCGCTTTCGGCGCCTCCCGTGGAGCGGCAAGCGGATTAGTTCGGTGCGATTCTCCGCATCACGGATTTCACCTTAGCCGCGTAATCTGCGTCGGGGTTGTAAGCCAGCAAGACCGTGTCGACACTCTTGGCACGATAACGGTCCGAATGCGAAAGCTGATATCCAACATGGTGAATGGCTTGGACTGGACTGGCGAACGATGCCTTACCCGAATCCCAGCCGAAAAAATTATTGTTTCGGGCGAACTTCCCGCCCGTCGATTCCACGTAAGAGATGCTGGGGAGCAGTCGCCAATCCAGCTTGTATACATCGGCGGCTTCCAGGAACACGCTGGAATAATACAGGGCGGGGCAGCCCGCTTTGGCGAAGAAATGCTTCAGTGCCGAGAGACGGGGGTCGCCACGAAGATCGGGAGGGGCCGTGCGAGTAGTCTGTACACGGGAAATCGGAGCCGGGCTGCACACCACTCCCGCCAAAACGATCCCCGTGGAAAGCATTTTCATCATGAATCTGAACTCCTTTGTTTGGATTTTGGCGCTGCGCGGGCGCGGGGCCGGGCAGCGAGGGGTTCGGGATGAGAGGTGAAAGAACCTCTCGTTGATGATGGGCTACGGGACAGGCATAAGTTGGAATTATATCAGGCTGGGAATATTACGTGTCAGGTGAATTCCTTACATTGCGTACTAAGCAATGTGTGAACTTGTACCGCTGACCCGGGCAAGTATGTTCTCGATTTTACGTAGTTCGTCTGTGCTGAAATCCAGGTTTTGCAGGGTGGCGAAGTCCTGATCCATCTGCTCCACCCTGCTGGTTCCAACCAGCACGCTGGTAACGGCAGGGGACCGCAGCACCCATGCCAGAGCCATCTGGGCCAGGCTCTGGCCGCGCGTCTTCGCCAGCTCATTGAGCGCGCGCGCCTGGGAAACGTGCGCCTCATCGACATCTTTGGGCCGTAGAAAAGCGCGCGGCCGGGCGGCGCGTGAATCCGCGGGAATGCCTTCCAGGTACCGGTCGCTAAGCAGCCCCTGGGCCAGCGGCGAAAACGCGATTCCGCCAATGCCCTCATCGCTCAACGTCTGAAGCAAGCCGTCTTCGGGCGTGCGGCGGAACATCGAGTAAGCAAACTGGTGGATCAGGAACGGCGTCCCCTGTCGGCGCAGAATAGCGGTAGCTTCCGCGGTGCGGTCCGGCGGGTAGTTCGAGATGCCGGCGTACAGCGCCTTGCCCGACCGCACAGCCTGGTCGAGCGCCCCCATGCTCTCCTCCAACGGCGTTTCAGGGTCGGGCCGGTGATGATAAAAGATGTCCACGTACGCCAGCCCCATCCGGCGGAGGCTCTGGTCGAGGCTGGAGAGCAGGTATTTTCTCGAGCCCCAATTTCCATATGGACCCGGCCACATGTCATACCCGGCCTTGGTCGAGATGATGAGCTCATCACGGTGCGGCGCCAGGTCGAGCTTCATGACGCGCCCGAACGTCTCTTCCGCCGACCCATACGGCGGCCCGTAGTTGTTGGCGAGATCGATATGCGTAATACCCAGGTCGAAGGCGCGCCGCAGCATCGCGCGGCTGTTCTCCATCGAGTCGACGCCGCCAAAGTTGTGCCACAAGCCCAGCGAGACGGCCGGGAGCAGGATACCGCTGCGCCCGCAGCGGCGGTAAGTCATGTGCTCGTATCGTTCGGCTTTAGGGAAGTACATAGCTACCAGGGTAACGCTGGCAGTCCTGCCGCCGGCGAGTCCTGGACCTACTTGATTATGCTCACCGATCCGCCGATTACCCACCAGCGTACGCCGGCGCCACCGCCACCCTTGCCGCCGCCGCCGCGCGAATAGTAGCTGTAGGCGTAAACCGTGAACTGCATGGTAAAGTTGGCCCCGTTGCTATCCACGCCGGAGCAGGAAGCAGTGATCTGTGTCGTACTTCCCGCAGGAGCGCCGCCGCCCGCCGGTCCGCGGGAGTACGCTGCCGAATCGCAATGATAGGTATCGACCACCGAAAAGCCGTTCGTCCACGAGTACACGTTGAAGATCTGCCAGCTCTGGCCGTTGCTCCCCTGCTCCTCCCAGAGCGAGAAGCTCTCGGCCGGACCGTAAATAATACAGTTGCTGATGTTCACACAACCGGCCGGGGGAAGCGTATATGTTGTGGTTTGGCCGGACAGCGGTAGCGCCGGCGCCGCGAGCAGTGCAACCCAAACTCCGAGTGTTTTCATGCGCACAGCTTATACAAGTGTTACTTGATTGGGCAATCAGGCTTTTTCACGGTCGCCGTACGATAAATCACGGTATTCAGTCGCCAGCCAGAGCGCCAGGAACCTTCGCGCTGGATGTTGGCTGACGACTGTTGACTGATGACTGACGACTGATAGCTAGAAATTCAGCTTCAGCGCCACCTGCACATTGCGCGGGTCGTTGCCCTGAGTATTGCCTTCCAGCCCGAAACGCGCGTTTCCCAGCGATGTGTTGGCCAGGCCGAACCACGGCGTGTTGAACGTGTTGAATGCTTCCATACGGAACTGCAGCGCCAGGCGCTCGTGAAGCGGGAAGGTCTTGAACACGGACGAGTCCATCAGGCCCGGCCGCATTTCGCGCCGCTGCGACCACTGAGAACCGTCCACACGCAGCGTGCCCGATGGACGTTGGATCCACGCCACCGCCTGTGTCGCAGTGGCGCAATTTTGGCGCACGCCGTTTGTGTTCAGCGTGCAGGCGTTGAAATAGTAGCCGTTGGGGTTGTAAGGGCCGCTGGCGAACTGATCGGCGCCGGTGGGGTACCCATCCACCCCGGCAAGCTGCCGTCCGGACTGGAACAGCGCGATCAGCTGTGCCTGCCATCCGCCCAGAAGCACTTTCACAATACCCTTGGAATGCGCGAAGAACGGAATCTGGTACCCGCCCGCGATCGACATGCGATGCGGCAGGTCTTCGGATGCCCGCACGCTCTCGAGCTGCGTGTCTCCGAATTGCGGATTGAGATAGCTGACCGACTGCATCGTCTCCGAGTATGTGTAGTCCACCAGCAGGTGGAAGCCGTGCGTGAGCCGCTTCTGCATCTGCACCTGCAGCGAGTTGTACCAGGCGCGCCCGTTCGGGTAACCCGTGCGCGTCACGCTCAGGAACTGCGGATACGGCAGCAGAAGCTGTTGGCGCTGCACGGTAGAACCATTGATCGAGGTTCCCGGCAGCAGTCCCGCGAACGGGTTCGCGACCTGCGCCGTGAGGTATGGCTGGCCAAGCGCGAGTTGCGCCGCGGTGATCGAATCGATGTTCTTGGTCGTCCCCAGCTCGCGCGTACGGCTGCCCACGTACGAAATATCCAGCAACACGGCGCCCGGCAACTCGTGCTGGAATCCGAAGGAGAACTGGTGGATGTAAGGAATCGTGCGGCCCTGATAGGCGTACGTGACGCCCTGACCCGCGAATGTTGCCAGCCCCAGCGAGCTCCCGGTGGGCGGCAGCATCCCCGAGGGGAACGGATTCGAGAGGTGGCCGACGGGAGTGATGCCGCCATCGAGCGACGCCACGAAAGGAGTCGAGGTGCTGAAGCCCTGCGTCTGCGGGCTCAGGTACGTGGGCACGTAGGAGAGCCCGTAGCCGGTCCGGATCACGGTTTTCGGCAGCACATGCCACGCCAGACCGATTCGTGGGTCGATGTTGTTCACGTCGCGCTTCCACGCCAGCCGATTGCTCGAAGAGGCGAACAGCAGTCCGCCGCTGACCGCGAGTCCGGGAACCTGCAGCGGGCTGGGGCTGGTGAGATCGAAGCCGGCATTCTCGCGGTTGTAGCGCTCCGTAATCGGCGATTCGTACTCCCAACGTCCGCCAACATTGAGCGTGAGCTTGTTGGTGAGCCGAATATCGTCCTGCACAAAAATGCCGGCCGCATGATAGCCGAATGCCGGCGACGCATTATAGGGCGAGCTGCCCGAGTTTGGGATCCCGAGCAGGAACGATGCGAAGGCGTTGCCGGAGAGCGCGTCTGCATTGAGGGCGTCGCGTTGCGTCCAGCCGTTCGTGAACGCGAAATTAGCAAACGAATAGTTGGGCTGGTTGTCGAACATCACGCGGAATTCGCCGCCCACCTTAAGCGAATGTTTGCCCATCACCTTGTTCGCCACTGCGGTGAAGTACCAGTTGGTGCTGGTATCGGAATTGTTGCCCGCCTGCCCGAAGCCCGTATAGTTCGTGAATGACAGACTGGGGAAGAACTTGCCCTGCGCCTGCGCCACCTGGCTCGCGGGGAAGCCAAGCTGCGTCGGGTCGAACCCGCCGCCGTTCATGTAATTCAGGAAGATGTGCTCGGTGAAGCCGAAGCGCGTGGTGAGTACGGTCGTAGGCGAGAGCGTCGAGGTCAACTGGGCGTTTGCGCCCTGGTTATAGCGCTCGAAGTTGTTCGGCCCCTGCGCGGGAGTCTGCCAGCCGTAGTACGGCCCGGTCTGCCAGCGCTTGTTGGTGACGTAGTGGATGGAGAACCGCTCATTCTGCGTAATGACCTGGTCGAACTTGATGGTGTACGCGTTGTATCGCTCCAGCGTCTCGATGCCCGGTCCGGTTGGGTCGTAGTTGTTGAAGCCGGAGGAATCGGCCGGGAAGTTCGGCTCGGGGATGTAGCTCATCAGCTTCACTGCCACCGGGTCGATGCGGTTTTGCGGAATCTTGTTCCCGGGAAACGGCGAGCGGATGTAGTTGTTGCCGGTGAGTGCAGTCGTAGTGGGATCGTAAATCGTGATCGCCTGTCCGCTGGAGGTGTGAGCGGAAGAGAAATCGCCCTGGCGATTCGCGTCGGTAGGAACCGTCTGGAACAGGTAGTTCGGGATGTTCTGGTGGATCGTCTCCCAGGAGAACAGGAAGAATGTTTTATTGCGCCCGTCGTACAGCTTCGGAATGTAGACCGGCCCATTGGCGGTGGCGCCGGGCTGGTTCCATAGAAAAGGCCCGCGCGGCTGACCCGCAAAATTGCCCTGCCAGGTGTTGGCGTTCAAGATCTTGTCGCGATAGTACTCGTACATGCTGCCGTGCAACTGGTTGGTGCCGCTCTTGAGCGACGCTGAAATCACGCCTCCGCCGGTGCGGCCGTATTGCGCGTCGTAGTTGTTCGACTGCACCGCCATCTCTTCGACCGCTTCCGGCGGCGGAACAAAGCTGAGGCTGTTGACATTCCCGCGCTCCACATTGGTGTTCGGAGCGCCGTCGAGCAGGTATTCGTTCGTGAACGCCTGGCCGCCGTTGATCCGGATCGCGTCCATCCCGCCGTTGTCGTACGGCCGGTCGGTGATGCTTCCCTGCGGGTTGATGTGCAGCACACCGTTCGCCTGGTACGCCAGCGTGTAGGTGTTCTTGCCCAGCAGCGGCAGGTCGGAAATCTTATTGGAGTCGAACAGCGTCCCGCGGCTGGCATCGGCCGTATCGAGCATCTCCGTGGAAGCGCTTACCGTCACCGCCTCCGAAACCTCGCCCAGCTCGAGCGTGAAATCGATCTGCCGCCGCTCACCCACGTTCAGAAGCACTTCATTCTTCACCGAGGTCTTAAAGCCCTTGGCGCTGACGGTCACGGTGTAAGTGCCGATGTTGAGAAACGGCAGCACGTAGACGCCCGAATCATTTGTCTTAGTGGGTGTCTCGAGATTGGTGGCCCCCTGTTTGGCGACGACCTCCGCACCAGGAATAACGGATCCCTGGGGGTCCATCACAGTTCCGGTGATCGTGCCGCGCGATTCCTGCGCCAGAAGCCCAGCGGAAGTAAGAGAGAGCAGAAGCAAGACGGACGTGGTGATGCGACGCATAAACAACTCCTCCAAGCAATATCTGGTTTATGCTGCCTCAGGTTCCCGCGGAGAGAAACCGAATGTTTGTAAAACAGACGGGTTTTGCAGTGTGGAATCTCTGCGGATAGACGGATGTCATTGGAAGATAAGGGTGTTGATTGCGCCTCATTTCCAAAATAGGTGCGGCTGCATCCGTCCAGGAATTTCGCGATGCGGAACGGTAACGCCGACGATCTTGTCGTCGGCGAGTAATCGCCCGCTACTCGCTCACCAGGAACATCGCCGAGAGCGGCCCCAGCGAGAGGTGCACCGACGTCACGGCCTGCCCACTCGCGTCAGCGTGGCCGCACTCCGCCGCCTGCTTCTCGCCAGTCTGCGGATTCCAGAGCGCGAGCGTCTTGTTCCCCCGCAGCACCACCTTCGTATCCACCGGCGCCTCCTTGGAGTTGGCGAAGAAGTAGATGTCGTGCCCGTCTTTCACCTTATGGATGTAAGTCAGGGCGCCATCGTATTCTTGTGCCATCTTGACCGGCCACATCGGCGGCTGCTGGATGTCCACGTCCAACACCGGAAGCACTTCCTTCAGCACCGCCGTGATCTGTTTCAGGTCTGGCTGCGGCATGAAGTACGATCGTCCGCCGGCGGCGTTGTGGTTGGCGAAATAGTTCTTGAAATCGTCGATCATCGGGCGGATCTCCGCGGTCATAGGGTCGTGCTCGGGGAAGCCGAACACCTCGCCCACCATCTCGCGCACCTCGCGGTCGCGGCCGAGCTCGGCGGCCTTCGTGGGCAGTTTGTGCGTCGCGATCACCGCGCCGCCGGATCGATAAAACTCCACGATCTTCTTCGCCGCGTCCGCTGACAGCGTGTCGCCCCCCGGCACGATCAGCACGCGGAACTCCTCGCGATTTTCTTTGTTGTCAAGCGCGATCGTTCCCTTCGCGATCGTCGACCGGCCCGTCAGCACCTCGGGATGCAGGTAGGTGTAGTCGATGCGGAGCGCGCGGTAGAGCATCTCACCCAGGTCGATGTAGTCGTTCTCCGGCGGAATCATGCCGCCTTCCAGCGCCCAGTAGAACCACGGCGCGCTGCCCGGGCGGTTGGTCGCTGGCGGTGTGGCGAAGTAATAGTCGGCCTGCAGCGACGCGATCGGGTACAGCATCGCGATATCGGCCACGTGGCGGCCATGCCGCAGCAGATAGGCCGAGCGCGCAATAAACGCATCCAGGTCTTTCGCTATGTCCATCGGGCGGTTGCCGATCTGCAGGTTCACGCCCATCGCCATCTGGTCCATAGCAGTTCGATATGCCTTCGCCGGCGTCATCTGCCGATACGCTGCGTACGTCTCAGCCATCGTCAAAGGCTTGTCCCAGTTGAACGCGGACGACGTGACCAGCTTATACGAGACGTTCGAGCGGCCCGGGTAGTAGATATCGTCGATGCCCGGAATCTGCTGCTCCTTGAATACCTTCATGATGTCGCCGCTGATCGCCACCGGGTTGCGCACCTCTTCCTGATCCTGGTGACCCGACATGTCGATGCCGTGCGCCGCGCACCAGGCAGCCACACGGCCAATGTAGTTCTCCGCGTACATATCGGTGCGGAAGCCGAACAGTGCGTTGCGCGCCGCCGCCGTCTCGGGCCCGATGTCGTACCACAACGCCGGATAGTATTTCATGGGCGAGAAGCCGTACTTCTTCTGGAACGCCGCGTTAAACCCCGGCGTCCACATGCGCCCGTTGACCATGTGCATCGAAGGCTCGTCGTAAAAGGTCATCTGGATATCGGGCCCGAAGTAGGGTTTCAGGTGGTCGTAATACGCGTCGAACGTGAGCTGGATAAAGTGATCGACGGCGGACGCGCTCAGGTAATCCATTGCGCCGCCCTTCGTCGAACTCGGCCGGAACGCCGGGTCGAGATAGAATAGCATCGCTTTCCAGTTGCCCTTCGGCACATCGCATGCGACGCCATTGGCGGTCTTCTTGTCGCTGATGTCGATCCGCTGAAAGTCGTCGCGATTGAAAAGCACCGCGCCCACATAGATGCCGCCGGTAATGGGAATCTCCAACTGGACGCGCGCCGGTCCGGCGACGTTCTTCTCCACCTCTTCCAGGCTCTTCTCGGCCTCGTCCGGATATTTCGTGTAAAGCAGACCGCCCGCCATGCCGCTCGGATACTGCAGTTCGTCATAGAGCGTCCGCAGCGGCAGATGCACCTTCTCGCCCTCTTCCAACGCGAGCTTGTACAGTCGAAAATACTCTTCGCTCAGATACGCGATACCGCTATCGCTTGGCGGACGCCGCGAGCCCTTCATGTACGCCTCTGAGAGTGCGGTGGTCTTGCCACCGTCGGGCGTGATCATGAACGAGCCGTACGCACCGCTCGCGGCTGCCTGATCGATGGTCGCCAGCAGGCTCGCATCGGTGGCGTTCGCCAGCCGCAGCGTGATCCAACGAGTGCCGTGATAATCGCTCGGCGGATTCTGGAACGTGGCGTAGTTGACCGTGAGGTCGGTGGGGTTCTGGCTCCGTGATGCTGCAGCGAGCGGCGCGGCGGCCACAAGTATCCAAACGATAGAGCTGCAAGCAGTGCGGCGTAGCATGTTTTGAGAGTAGCGCAAAGCGCTATGCTGGATACTCGATGTCGATGCGCCTGGAAGTGGAATGTTACAGCGGCCGGAAAGCGGATGAGCGGCCGGTCCGCTTCCAGATGGGCGAGCACGTCTACATTGTCGAGGAACTTCTCGATCAGTGGTTCGGGCCGGACGACATGTATTTCAAAGTTCAGGCGGACGACGGCAATCTTTATATTCTGCGCCGTCGCACTTCGACCGGTGAGTGGAACCTCGAATCGTTCCGAAGGGCCTGAGCTTTTCCATGCCGAAAGAATATGATCTGACGCCGAAGCACGTGGCGCGAGTGGAGACGCCGTTCCGGCGCATCGTCACGGACTTCCCTGTTCCCGAATCGCTCGAGATCCTACGCAAGCTGCAAACCTACGAACCCGCCGCCATGCGCGGACAGCCGCCCGTGGTCTGGGACCGCGCCGAGGGGTTCCAGGTATTCGACGCATGGGGCAACTGCTGGATCGACTGGTCCAGCGGCGTGCTGATTACGAATGCCGGGCATGGACGCAAGGAAATCGCCGATGCCATCGCCGCGCAGGCATCTGCGAAGCTGCTGACCAATTACTGCTTCCCCAGCGAAATCCGCGCGCGTCTCGTGGAGCGGCTGGCCGGTCTTCTGCCGCAGCCGCTGAAGAAGATCTTCCTGCTCACCACTGGCTCGGAGACGGTGGAATGCGCCATCAAACTGTGCCGCACCTATGGCGCCAAAACCGGCGGCCGCACCAAGAACGTGATCGTCTCCTACAACCTGGCGTTTCACGGACGCACGCTGGGCTCGCAGCAGGCCGGCGGGATTCCCAGCCTCAAAGAATGGATCGTGAATCTCGATCCGGGCTTCGTGCAGATTCCGTATCCCGACGGTTTTCGAACCGCCGATAGCAGCTTCGAAGCCTTCGAAAATGCGCTGCGCGAGCGCGGCGTGGAGCCGCGCAACGTCGCCGGCGTCATCCTCGAAACTTACCAGGGCGGCACCGCGGCATTCGCGCCGGTGAAATACATGCAGGCGCTGCGCCAGTGGTGCACCGGTCATAACGCGCTGCTGGTCTGCGACGAAGTGCAGGCCGGCTTTGGCCGCACCGGCACACTCTGGGGCTTCGAGCACTACGGAATCGTGCCCGATCTCGCGCTGTTCGGTAAAGGCATTTCCGGTTCGCTGCCGCTCGCGGCCGTGGCGGGCCGCGCCGATGTCATGGATCTGCATCCGCCAGGCAGCATGACGTCGACCCACACAGGCAACCCGGTCTGCTGCGCTGCCGCGCTGGCCTCCATCGATCTCGTCGTGAAGGAAAACCTCGCCGGAAATGCCGCCCGCCTCGGCGCCTTGCTGCACCAGCGGCTGCGCGCGCTCGCGTCGCGGTTCCCGCAGATCGGGCATATCGCCGGCAAAGGCCTGGTCGCGGGCATCGCTTGCGTGATTCCCGGCACTAAAGAACCGGATGGCGCGCTTGCGTCCGACATCGTGGAACGGTCCGTGGAAAAAGGGCTGCTGATGTTCAACCCTGTCGGACCCGGCGGAGGCACCGTGAAGATCTGCCCGCCGCTGGTGATCACGGAAGAGGCGATTGCCGATGCTGTCTGCGCGCTGGAAGAGGCGTTCTCCGAAGCTGTCACCGTGCGGGCCGCCAGAGCTCGCCGATGAAGCCCGAGATTCTGGTGGTTGGTGGCGGCATGATCGTGCATGATCAGCTTCTGCCTTCGCTCTACCAGATGCAGCGGCTAGGCAAGATTGGTGAGATTGCGGTATGCGCCCAACGCGCAGCTGCCATCGCATCGCTGGCGACAGCGCCCGATCTGCTGGAAGCCTTTCCCGACCGACGTTTTCACGCCTACCCCGAAGGCGGCGATCACGACTCTCCTCAGCCGCATCTGTATCGGGATCTGCTCCAGCGCATGCCGCCGCGCAATATCGTCGTCGTCGCCGTTCCCGATCAGCTTCATTTCGAGATCGTCATGGCGGCGCTGCAGCACGATCAGCATGTCCTTGTGGTGAAACCGCTGGTGCTGCGTCATGCCGAAGCGCTCGAAATCGCGCACGAAGCGCACGCGCGCGGTCTGCTGGTCGCGGTCGAGTACCACAAGCGCTTCGACGATCGCAGCCGGATGGCGCGCCGCAAATACCGCGCCGGCCAGTTCGGCGAGTTCAAACTCGGCACCGCCTGCCTGCTGGAGAAATGGTATTACCGCCGTTCGAACTTTCAGAACTGGATGACGTGCGACAACTCCGACGCCTTCACCTATATCGGTTGCCACTATGTCGATCTCGTCCACTTCATCACCGGCCTTCTGCCCGCAGCCGTGAGCGTCTACGGTATTCGCGATCGCTATCCGAACGGAAACGAAGGCTTCCTGTGGACCGACGCGCGCATCATCTGGTCTAATGGCGCGTGCCTGAATGTGCAGAACGCGCTCGGGTTTCCCGATGCCGCGCCCGGCACGAATACCCAGGGCCTCACCCTGTACTGCAGCGGCGCCGCCCAGGGCGCCTGGCTGGCGCACTCCGATCAGTACCGCGGCTTGCAGTACTGCTACATCTCCGGCGATTATGCCGAACCGAGTCCCGACTATTTTCAATACGTCGAGTACGGCGGGCCCGGTCTCTCACCCGTCGGATACGGATACCGTTCCGTCGAGCACATTATCGAAACCGCCATCCGAATCGAAACCGAATGCGCCGATCTCCCGGTACGCCAACGACTTCTGCACGACATCGACGCGGCGGGGATGATCGCCACGCCCGCCAACAGCGCTTATAACGAGCAGGTAATCGAGGCCGCGCGCGAGTCGATTCTCAACAGCGGCAAGTTAGTGAAAATCGCGGCTTAAGGTGAATTCCGTATGACAACGCCCGCATCGGCGGGAGATGTGTAATTTTCGACGCAGGAACGGCCCGCCACGAAGTACAATGGGAGAAGGTTGGTCTATCGTCTTTCGCGCATTTCGCGCAGAAATTTCCTTCAAACCCTCGCAGCCGGAGGTGTAACTATCGGAACCATGCCCTCCCTGCACGCCGCCAACACCCCGCCGAAGGGCGCCAGCGACAAGCTGCTCGACGATTTCGAGCGGCGCGCCTGCCGCTACTTCTATGAGATGGCGGACCCCAACACGGGACTGGTCCGGGACCGCGCATCCGCCAATGAACCTTACGCCCCCAGCGTATCGAGCATCGCGGCGACCGGTTTCGGGTTGAGCGCGATGGCCGTCGCAACGGGCCGGCGCTATCTCGACCCGGCAGTGGCCCAGGCGCGCGTGCGCACCACGCTCAAGTTCTTGTGTGAGCACGTCGACCAGGAGCACGGGTTCTTTTATCACTTTCTGGATTCCGGCAGCGGCAAACGCATCTGGCGCAGCGAGGCATCGTCGGTCGACACGGCGTGGCTGCTGTGCGGCGTCTTACACGCCAGCGCTTACTTCGATGATCCGGAGATTCGCAAGCTCGCCTCCGAGCTGCTGAATCGTACCGATTGGCAATGGATGCTCGATGCCGACCAGACGCTGTGCCATGGCTGGATGCCGGAAACGGGCTTCCTCCAATATCGCTGGGACAGCTACTCCGAAGGGCTCGCCATGTACCTGCTGGCGATCTCATCCGAAAAGCATCCCATCGACCCGGCGTGCTGGCAGGCTTTCAAGCGGCCCATGCGCGATTACGAGGGAATCTTTTTCATCGACGCGGGCGCGCCGCTATTCGTTCATCAGTACTCCCACGCATGGTTCGATTTCCGCGACCGCCGCGACCACTTTGCCGACTACTTCCATAATTCGATCCGCGCCACCGAAGCCCACCGGCGATTCTGCCTTTCATATTCGCATGAGTTTCCCTGGTATCAACCGGACATGTGGGGCGTGACCGCCTCCGACTCACGCACTGGCTACCGTGTTTGGGCGTCGTCGAACGTGCCTCCCGACGGCACGCTCGTTCCATGCGCCGCCGGGGGATCGCTGGTCTTCATGCCGCAGACGTGCGGAACCGTACTGCAAAACATGTTCGACCGCTTTGGCGACAGGGTTTGGACGAAATACGGTTTCGTGGACGCCTTTCATCCGAAAGACCAGTGGTTCAGCCGCTACGTGCTCGGCATCGATCAGGGCATCCTCCTTCTGATGGCGGAGAACCTGCGCAGCGGCTCGGTCTGGAGCGCCGTTATGTCCACACCCGAGGCCAAACGGGCCATGGACGTGGTCGGTCTGCGGCCGTACGTTTCGCCCGACACCTCGGCACCGCATCCCGAATAGAATCGGCGTATGGACTCTTCTTTGTGGGTCGCCGCGGGAACACTGCTCGCGGCGGCCGCTGTGCTGCGTGCGCAACCGCCCGCCGAGGTGGAACGTCGCGTGGAATCCCTCCTTACGCGCATGACGCTCGACGAGAAGATCGGGCAGATGTCGCAGTCCACGCAGATGAAGACGCCCATCTCCGAGCAAATCAAAGCGGAGATCCGTGCCGGCCGCTGGGGATCGTTTCTCAACGCTGGCAGCCCGGCGGACCGCGCGGAGGCGCAACGCATCGCGATCCATGAAACCCGCCTGGGTATTCCGCTGCTGTTCGGCCGCGACGTGATCCACGGGTACAAGACGATCTTTCCCATTCCGCTCGGGCAGGCCGCCAGTTGGGACGCCGACTTGATCGAGCGGGCGGCGCGCATGGCCGCGCGCGAGGCCACCGCCGAGGGCATCCGATGGACGTTTGCCCCCATGATCGATATCGCACGCGATCCGCGCTGGGGCCGCGTGGCGGAAAGCCTCGGCGAAGATCCATATCTCGCGAGCGCGCTGGCCGTGGCGATGGTGCAAGGATTTCAGGGCAGCAAAGGCCTGACGGATTCTGCCTCGCTGGCGGCATGCGCCAAACACTTCGCCGGCTACGGCGCGGCCGAGGGCGGCCGCGATTACAACAGCGCCTGGATTCCCGAGTTGCTGCTGCGCGAGGTTTACTTCCCGCCGTTTCGCGCGGCGCGCGATGCCGGTGTCGCCACCTTCATGACGGCCTTCGAAGCGCTCAATGGCGTGCCGGCGACCGCCAATCGATTTCTGCTGCACGATATTCTGCGCGGCGAATGGAAGTACGACGGCATGGTGGTGAGCGACTACGAAGGCGTCACCGAAATGATCCGCCACGGCTTCGCGCGCGATGCCGCCGACGCGGCCCGCGAGGCGGCCACAGCAGGAATCGATATGGAGATGGTCAGCACGGCATATCACGACCATCTGAAAGACCTGGTGGAAAGCGGCACGGTAAAGGTGTCTGACATCGATAACGCGGTGCGCAACATTCTGCGGCTGAAGTTCCGCCTGGGGCTCTTCGATGAGCCGATTCCCGCTCCCGCTCAGGCGCAGCCGTCAGCGGAATCGCGCGCACTGGCAGAACGGGCTGCGATCGAGAGTGCGGTGCTGCTGAAAAACGAAGGCGGACTGCTGCCGCTAGGCAGCAGCGTCCATACCGTTGCCGTCATCGGTCCGCTCGCCGACAGTGGGATAGACCAGATGGGCACGTGGAGCATGGACGGCCGGGGCTCCGATGTCGAAACGCCGCTCGCGGCTCTGCGCGCACTGCTTGGCGCGGACCGCGTGCTCTATGCGCGCGGCTTGCAGAACAGCCGGGACACAACCCAGGCGGGATTCGCCGCGGCCGTCGATGCCGCGCGCCGCGCCGATGTCGTGCTGCTGTTTTTAGGCGAGGAGCACATCTTGTCGGGAGAGGCGCGGTCCCGAGCGTTCCTCGATCTGCCGGGCGCACAGGAGGCGCTGGTCGAAGCTATGGCGGCAGCGGGCAAGCCGATGGTGGCGGTCATCATGGCCGGGCGTCCGCTGACGTTTCATCGCGTAGCCACCCACGCGGGCGCGGTGCTATATGCGTGGCATCCGGGCACGATGGGCGGTCCAGCGATCGCCAAACTGCTGCTGGGACAAGCGGCGCCCTCCGGACGGCTGCCCATCACTTTCCCGCGAACCGTCGGCCAGGTCCCCATCTATTACGCGCACCTGAATACGGGCCGTCCCCCGGCGGAAACAGAGCTTGGTATCCCGATGGGATCGCCGATAAACCCGAAGGACTACACCTCCAGGTACATCGACGTGGACTTCACGCCGGAATATCCGTTCGGCTTCGGTCTGACCTACACGACCTTCCAATACTCGAACCTGCGGGTCTCCGCGCCGGCCATGCATGATGGCGAGCGGCTGACGATCTCGGCCGAGATCGTCAATCGAGGCACGCGCGAAGGCACCGAGACGGTGCAGTTCTATATCCGCGACATGGTGGCCAGCGTGGTGCAGCCGGTTCGCAAGCTGCGGGGCTTCCAGCGGATTACCTTGAAACCCGGGGAGACCAGAACTGTGAGCTTTGCGCTTTCGACGGCGGACCTGGCTTTCTACAATCAGCAGATGCGCCTCGTGACCGAGCCCGGCAAGTTCCAGGTCTGGATCGCGCCAGACGCCGTACACGGCCCCATGGGCGAGTTCGAACTCCGCCACTCGCCCTCCGCTCGCTAACGTTCGCGGCTCTGGTGGAGCGTACAGCCGACACGGAGCCGCGAACGTAAGTGAGTGCCCCATGCGCCGGCTGGCGCACCGAAGGGGGATGAAAATGGCTGCTAGGGGCGGTAACGTATACTGCGGCGAGGGATGGAAGAGGTCGTTTCCGCTCTGGAGCAGTCGAGTCCGT
>Ga0126381_100004429_pt1 | contig 15300 bp, 6 predicted proteins | sample PanSoiMetPlot_28_FD_96465 | JGI IMG/M metagenome (GOLD analysis project Ga0126381, IMG submission 96465) | Tropical forest soil microbial communities from Panama - MetaG Plot_28 | ecosystem: Environmental > Terrestrial > Soil > Tropical forest > Bulk soil | place: Panama | collected 2016-02-17 | reverse complement strand
GCCCTCTTCCAGCACCAACAACTGATTGGCAGCAACATCCTTGAACGATTCGATCAGGCCCAAGAGCCAGTGCACTTAGTCGATAGCCATGCGCATGGGTTGAGTTGTTATCAGAACCCCTGTTTGCGGATAATGCCAGCTCCCTCGCGGATGACCACCAATTGGTCGACGGCGACCTTGGACATTGTCTCCTCCTTGCCATTCGTCCATCGAATGGTTAGATCGGCCGAGGTTTCCGAGCCTAAGCCGAAGTGCAGACGCCGATCGCTTGCCGAATAGAAACTCGATTGAGCCAGCACTTCCTGCGCCTGACGCCGATTTCCATAATGGGCAGTCACACGTGAACCAATGGCACTGCGATTACTCTGAACTCCCACGAGTAGCACCTTGAGCCAATGGCCCCCGCTTGAAACATCGTTCCGCAATAGAGACGGAGGTTCGTTCATGTTCATCACCAAAATATCCACATCACCGTCGTTATCAAAGTCGCCGAAGGCGCATCCGCGGCTGGCGTGCGCTTCCGCTATTCCGGGTCCGGCTTCTTCGATCAGCTCTTCGAACCGCCCATTCCCTAAATTGCGAAACACCAGGCGAGGAGTGTGAAACGGGTAAGTAGGAAACTTTTTTTCCACTTCCGGATAAACGCTGCCCGTCGCCACAAATATGTCTGGCAGACCATCATTATCTAAATCGATCATGCCCGTTCCCCAGCCCACATAACGAGTCTCCACTCCCAATCCGGAAAGGATCGTAACGTCATCAAAATTCCCCTTGCCGTCATTGCGATAGAGTACGTCGGTATCGTCGGCGAAGTTGGTCTTAAAAATATCTAGATTTCCGTCCAGGTCGTAATCGCCCACTCCGATGCCCATGCCGGCTTGTTCCATACCATCTTCGCTGAGCGCTATGCCCCGCTCGAGCGCTTCTTCACGAAACGTGCCGTCGCGCTGGTTAGAGAACAGCCAACTTGGGGTGGAATCGCAGGCGACGTAAATATCAGCCCAGCCATCGTTATCGTAGTCGGCGGCGACGGCCGTCATCGGGTAGGAACTTGATGCTGAGGCAATGCCAGCTGCCTTACTGACGTCAGTGAAGGTGCCGTCGCCCTGGTTATGAAACAGCTGAGCGTACCCGGTAGGAAGGCCGCGAGGGCCGCAGTTGACGGGCACTCCTTTCCAGCTGCAGTCGGGATTCTCACCTGGCTTAGGCAACTTCTCAATCACTGTGTTGAGGTAATTGGCCACAAAAAGATCGAGCTTACCGTCTCGATCGTAGTCTACCCAGGTGCATCCGGAACCGTATCGAGTCGCGCTCTGTGCAAGTCCGGCCTTCTCCGTCACGTCGGCGAAGGTGCCGTCGCCATTGTTGTGATAAAGCACATTGTGACCGTAGTAGGTGATAAAGATGTCGTCAAAACCGTCGTTATCATAGTCTCCTACTGTCACTGCCGACGCCCAACCGGTGCGCTCGAGCCCTGCTCTTTCGGTCACATCCGTGAAGGTGCCATTACGATTGTTCTTATAGAGGCGATTCGTCGCGCCGGCCGGAGCACCCTCTAGACGCGTCCCACTAAGGACAAATAGGTCCAGCCAGCCATCGTTATCGTAGTCGATGAAGGCAACGCCACATCCCACCACTTCGACGATGTAGCTTTTGACCTCGGCAGCGCCGTAGACAATGGGCTCCGTGAGGCCAGCCTGTCTAGCAATGTCGGTAAAGCGCGCCAAAAAGGGGCGACCCGAGGGTTTCCCGCGAGGCTGCGGCTTTACCCCGCGGGAGGAGATTCCTTGCCCGAGAACAGAAACTCTCGTCAGCGCTGCGCCGGCAGTGCCGGCCACCATGGAAATCAATCTGCGCCGAGTAATCATTCGACCAGAAAAGAGCATGCATGAAACCAGAGGCGTTTTCCAGCGCAGACCAGGAAGGCGAGCCAAGCCACAGTGCGGCTGAAGAGCGTGTCAGTCCATGGAATCATACTGCGAAACACCGAACCGTGCTGGTGCGTACGAACGGTTCGATTTCGGGCCTCTCCGGCCAAACGATCCACTATATAAAGGAATTGATTCCTTGTTCGAGGCGTCATGGCTTCCGGACAGCAGAACCGTGTCCTTCCACCAAGGTTGTATATTGGTCGATGGGCAGGTCAACAAAGCGCTCAACACGCCCGCTGGGCTCGGGCCACGCCACCTCGACCCAATCAATCTTGGGCCGGGCGCCAATTCCGAGAATCAATCGCGGATCATGAGAGGCGAGGTAGCTTCCCGCCCCTGTCTTTGACAACGAGCGCTTCAGATCTCCGGACTGCCAGGTAACCAAGGCCCCGACGGCATCCGGATTTGCACGCCTTGGCAGCAATTTCACTCCCAACCAATGGTTATGCCGGCCGGCTAGATTCTTGAGCAGCAGCGGCGCATCATTGTTTATCGCCACCAAAACATCCAATGCTCCGTCGTTATTGAAGTCTCCCACGGCGAGTCCTCGCGCCGCATAAGCCTTCTGAAACACTGGTCCGCTGCCGGGCGATACGTCCTGGAATCGTTTTCCATCCCCCCGAAACAGCAGCATGGGCTCCAGGTATTTGACCTCGCTTGAATGCTTTTCTATCTTATCGTCGGGGTGACCATTGGCAAGAAACAAGTCGAGATTGCCATCGTTGTCGTAGTCCAAGAACTTCACTCCCCAGCCGCTCATGAGCCCGGTTGTCTTGGCAATACCATTGGCTCCCGCCATATCGTCGAAGCTTTCATCGTGGTTGTTGTGGTAGAGCGAATATTTTTCGTGATCGATATTGGAGACGAAAAGGTCGATCCAGCCGTCCTGGTCATAGTCGGCGGCATCGACCCCCATTCCTGACCGGGCGTGGCCTTCACCGCTATAGCCTACGTTTGCTTCTACGCCCATTTCTTGAAACTTGCCTTCGCCCCGGTTTAGAAACAGGAAATTTGCCACCGTATCGTTGGCCACGAAAAGGTCCGTCAAGCCGTCATTGTTGATGTCACATGCGACCACTCCCCAGGCTTTGCCGCGCGACTTCGCGATGCCTGAGTCTTGGCTGGCGTCTGTAAAGGTGCCGTCCCCGTTATTGTGGAATAACCAGCTGGGTGCGGGCTCGTAGACCCGTGGAGTGCAATACCAGCGAAGACCGCTCTCGCGATCGCCGCAGAACTTGTTCTTGGCTCGGTCAAAGTCGACGAAACGGCAGATGAACAGGTCCAGTCTGCCATCGTTGTCGTAATCAAACCAGACCGCGCTGGTTGCCCAGCCCGTGGCCGGCAAACCCGCTTTTCGAGTGACATCGGTGAAGGTACCGTTCCCGTTATTGTGGTACAGAATGACCCCGTTATACTGGGTAACCAGCAGGTCGGGAAAGCCGTCACCGTCATAATCACCCACAGCTGCCCCCATTCCGTAGCCCCCGCCGGGAACCCCTGCTTTCTCGGTTACCTCGGTGAAGGTGCCATCGCGGTTATTACGGTAGAGTGCATTTCTGAGCGGCGAATTGGGATTGAAGAAGTCGCACGCGCCGCTATTCACGAGGTAAATGTCCATCCAGCCATCATTGTCATAGTCCAAAAACGCACATCCCGCGCCCACCGTCTCTGCCGGGTACATCTCCGGCGAGCGTCCATTCCGGTGTACCCATTTGATACCGCTCGCTTGGGGGGAAACCAGTTCGAAGGGAAATTCAGTGGCGGCTTGCGGGGAAACGAGGAACGCCCGCCCAACCTGCGGAAAACCACTCAAAACCAGTCCTCGTGCAATATCTTTGAGGAAGCTGCGGCGGCTTGGAAGGTATCCCTCTGTAAGTTTGGCCGAATCTGCCATCTCGTGCCGCATATAATAATGACTGACATGCGTAGCCTTAGTCAGCGCATAGAGTGCGTTCCGTGTCGCATTCGCTGCGTTCGGCGCCCAGCCTTCGGGTGCGCAATGTGCCTGGTACTCATCATCTCACGGCTCCTGGCTGCGCAGATTAACCATATTCAGAGCGCGGCTCGCCTACTAAACGAAGGTCAGGTGGTCCGAGCCGAGGCCGAGGCGCGGCAGGCGCTTCAAAGCCCCAATACACGTCCCTTGGCACTCGCAATGCTCGGAACCATTCGGCTGCAGCAAGGCAAGTATAACGAGAGCACAAACTTTCTCACCCAAGCCCTCGCGCTGAATCCCAATTTAATCGGAGCACGTACTACTCTGGGCGATGCCTACCTGGTCCAGGGCAAACTCCAGCTGGCCGAGAACACGTTCCGCGAGACGCTGAAACTTGAGCCATCAAACTTCAATGCCCGGTTTGATTTGGTTAAAGTTGAAACCTCACTCGGCAAGTTTCAGGATTCGCTCGAGACTGCGCGGCCCATCTTACCCAGATTGCTCAAATCTGATGAAAGTATTCTGGTGCTGGCCACCGACTATGGGGCATTGGGAAACAAAGAAGAGCTCAGAAATCTGGTTGAGGACTGGCAGCGCCTGCCTGAACCAACCAATGAATCCTCGCTTGCCTTCTCCGAACTGCTGAAGTTTTATGAAATGAAGGAGGAGGCCAGAGATATTTTGGATTTGGCAGAAACACGCATTGCCGCCCACCCGACTTCGGCACTCGCACTGAGACTCGGAAATGACTACTTGGGCTTGGGAGTTCTCGCTCGCGCGGAGCGATATTCAAACCTGGCGCTGTCGCTAGCCCCCGATTGCACCGCCTGCTATGAAACCCTGGCGCAAATCGCGGAAAAACAGGATGACTCTGAGAAGGCCTTGGCCTACCTGGTGGCAGCGAAGAAACAAGATCCCGAGAACCCCGAAATCCTGTTCGAGTTCGGTAAGGCGTGTCTGAAGCGAAATCTGGTGGACGATGCTTTAGGCGCCTTGACCAAGGCAGTAACCCTCAAGCCGGACCAGGACTCCTATGTTTATGTGCTCGGTTCGGCTAACGTCGCCCACAACAATCTTCCAGGCGCAGCCAAGCTTTTCGGACAGCTGCTTCAAAAGCACCCTCACGACGCCGTCCTGAACTACGCCCTGGGAGCCGTGTATTACCTGCAGGGTAAGTACGCGGACTCTGAGGCCTCGCTCAAGCAAAGCCTCGCAATCCAGCCAGACCAGATTGCCGCGTCCTATTACTTGGGGTTAACCTACGAAGCCACCGGCAATGAGGAGCACGCAATTACCGTCTTTCGCGGCCTGCTGAGCCGGGATCCGCAGCATGCTGCGTCGTACGTGAAACTGGGCGGCATACTTATAAGAAAACACGAGTATGATGAGGCCCGACAAGATCTGGAACGTGCGGTTTCACTCGACCCTGAATCGGTAGAAGCGCATTATCAGCTGGGCGTGTTGCTTCGTCGCCTGGGCAAAAACGAAGAAGCAGAAACCCAGTTCGCACAGTCGCGCAAGCTGGAGGCAGAACAGCGCGAGCAGAAGGACCTTCGTCTGCGGCTTCTGCTGCCTGACTGACGCTAAGGATTCGTAAGTAGAAAATAGGAACCTGGTGAAACCATTGCGAGCAGACTTCGGGCCTCCGACTAAGCACCGCTCGCGCAAAGGCTCTACCTCACTGCCGCCGATTTCGCGGCGCGACTTCCTCCGTCAAATCGGCTGGCTCGGCTACTCGATACCGGGTTCCGCCCTGCTTCCGGGCCTGCCCATGGCAGCAGCCCTCGAGAGCCCTAAGGGGAGCCCGCGAACAGAAAGCTCGAGCGCTCGACCTTCGCGTGCTGGCTTCACGTTCACTGACGTAGCCGCCCATGCCGGTATTGTCGGCGCAATCAATTTCTTCGGTGACATCACACGGAAGCGGTACATTCTCGAAGAAACCGGCTGCGGGGTAGCTTTTTTCGACTACGACAATGACGGGTGGCTGGACATCTTCATGGTGAACGGGACACGACTAACGGAATTGGGGGAGCACCATCGCCCATCCAATTTTCTCTTTCATAACAATCGCGACGGCACTTTTACCGATGTCACGGAAAGAGCGGGGCTGGTTCGTACGGGATGGGGACAGGGGTGCTGCATCGGCGACTACGATAACGACGGGTTTGAGGATCTGGTCGTCACCTATTGGGGTGAAGTCGTTCTCTATCACAACAATCGCGACGGCACCTTTACCGACGTTTCCGAGAAAGCAGGCCTGGTACAGAAAGCTCAGCCGCCGCGCTGGAATACCGGTTGCTGTTTTGTCGATTATGACCGCGACGGCCATCTCGACTTGTTTGTTGCCAACTACGTGGCTTTTGATCCCGAAACCACTCCCGAGCCCGGCAGCAACCAGTATTGCCGCTATTTTGGTTTATCGGTGGGGTGCGGTCCCCAGGGCCTGGGCGGAGGCACGAATATCCTTTATCACAATCGCGGGGACGGAACGTTCGAAGACGTCTCGGTCCAAGCTGGCGTCGCAGTCCCCCGGGGGCCGGTGAGCCGCACAGAGTTTGTCAGCGATCAGTGGATTCCGGTGGGTTCTTATGGCTTGGGCGTTTCGGCGGCTGATTTCGACAACGACGGCTGGCCCGACATTTATGTTGCCTGCGATTCCGTGCCTAGCCGCTTCTATCACAACAAGGGAGACGGCACGTTCGAAGAAGTTGCCCGCGAGGTTGGTTGTGCCGTCAATGAGAATGGCTCCGCTCAGGGCGGCATGGGAGTAGCGGTCGGGGATTATGATTGCGACGGCTGGCTGGATATTGTCAAAACCAACTACTCGGACCAAGCCGCAAACCTTTATCACAACAATGGGGACGGCACCTTTTATGACGCTGTCTACCAGGCAGGCCTGGGCGGAAATACCAAGTACTTAGGTTGGGGCGTAGGCCTTTTTGACTTCGACAATGACGGCTGGCCGGATATCTTCATGTCCAATGGCCACGTCTTTCCCGAGGTCGACACCAAAAAGCTGCATCTCACGTTTAAGCAAAGAAAGATTGTTTACAAGAACCTGGGTGACGGGCGCTTTGTCGATGTTAGCTCGAGTGCCGGCTCAGCGGTCATGGAGCCGCGTCCCAGCCGGGGAACCGCATTCGGTGACTTCGATAATGATGGTGACATCGACGTGGTGGTCATCAACATGAATGAAGCGCCGTCGCTGCTGCGAAACGACTGCCCGGCCAAGAATAATTGGCTGAAAATTAAGTGCATAGGCACGAAATCGAACCGCAGCGCCATCGGAGCTCGCGTACGGGTGGTGACCGGGCGGCATTCCCAGATGAATGAAGTCATGAGCGGCTCAAGCTATATTTCCCAAAATGACCTGCGCTTGCACTTTGGCCTGGGGCAGGCGAAACGCGCAGAGCTGGTTGAGGTGCGCTGGCCCCTGGGCCTGGTCGAGTCCTTTAGAAATATTGACTCGAACCAATTGCTCGTGCTCGAAGAGGGCAAGGGGATCGCTCGACGGGAGAAGTTGGCGAAGGGCTAGCTACGCTAGGCCGTGTAGATATTCTCACCCAGAACTTAACCACAATATCTCGCGGGCGACAGCGGTTGAAGCAAAAGCAGCCTTCTTCAACTCGTTGCTCGAAGGAAACGAGTTCGCTTCAAAATGACAGAAAAGAGCAAGGATGACCCGCAATGCGGATCATCCCTTGAGTAGCGCTGCATGTCAGAAGAACAATTCTAGCGCGAGTTGCAGTCGCCGCGGAATATTGCATTGGCTGCTGACAACCCCGAAGCTCGCGGTGCCAAAGGTCGTGTTCGATGCCTGCTGGCCGTAGCAGAAGTAGTGACGGTTAAAGATGTTGCCTGCATCCGCGTGGAAGCGCAGGTAAACTCGCTCGGTGAAGTAGGTGTCCTTCGCCAGTGAGAGGTCTTCGTTGTAGTACGGGAACCCGCGTACGTTCTCATCCTGCCGAGGCGCATTGCCCAGGGCCGGAAGCCCGTTCGAAGCAGTTCCTGGGTCTGACCAGCCTGAGGCGTTCAGGTACAGCTGAGTATACGGGTTGCTGAAGCTCGTGTTCCGGCCGCTTCCCGCCTTGTTGGGATACCTGGCCTGGTTGAACAGGTATCCAGAAAGACTGTTTGGCATGACGATGTGAAGTGGTCTTCCGGACGAGTAACTATGGACCCCGGAAACCTGCCAGCCACCGACAAGTTTGTCCACAGCACCGGACGAGTTGCCCAGTACTGCTTTGCCTTTGCCGAATGGCAGCCTGTAAACCCACGCCAGGGAGACCGTATTCGGTACATCATCGGCGCTTACCGTATTGAGGTTCTTGATGTTGGCCGGATCCTGTACCGCAGGGAGGCCATTATCGCCCAGACTGCCCTCCGCGCCGTTGTTCACCAGTCGGGCATAGGTGTAGGACGCTTTCAACTGCAGACCCTGAGCCATGCGGCGCTCGAACGCCAATTGGAAGGCGTTGTAGCGACTAGAGCCGAACGGGAAGGATCGCCAGAAAATCTCCTGGTACTGTGGCCAAGACCGGAGTGCCTGGGCCACGTCGCCGGTGAATGTTGGGTATGGTGGGGTCTTGAATCCTGCCGCGATTGCCGCCGCGTTGGGAACGCCATTCGTAAACTGTCCACTGGTAAGGACAGGGCCGTATTGCAGCACACTGGCCGGGTTCATATTGTCGAGAACTCCGCCCGAGGCGCGCGAATCAAAGAGTCTGGTGCCGTGATTACCCACGTACGCGACATCGATCGCCATGTTCGAGCTCAGTTCTCGCTGGAACGAAACGGACCAGTTCTGATATCGCGAAGGGTAGTAGGTCTTAGGCCATACCGCCCTCGGATTACCGCCATTCGCGACATTCGCCTGCAGCTGCGGTGGGAGAACAATTGTACCGGCAGGCCACATGCAGGAAACGCCTAGTGCCTGCTCCTTCGAGCACCCGTTCCCGTTAGCAATCGAGCTGTTCGCGCTGCTGAAATAGAAGGCGGGAAATTGTCCGTTCGTAATGTTTGAAGCGGTCGGATTGGTCTGATAACCGTCGACCGGGTAAGGATCCCAGGAATCGGGTGGCGCTCCGGCATAGTAAATGCCGTATCCGCCGCGAAGCACAGACTTCTTGTCCAACGAATAGGCGAACCCAACGCGCGGGCCTACACTCCAGTTACTCTGGCCCGTCGCCAGAGACGCATTGAAGTTCGTCGCTCCAAGACGGCCCACCGGGTTCTGAAGGTTGGGATCGAATGTGGAGAAGCGGTTGTACTCCTCAGACACGCCTGAGGTCCAGTCAAACCGCAACCCGAGGGTCAGGTTCAACTTCTGGGTGAGTTTGATGTCATCGTTAATCCAAGGAGAGCTGTATTTCATCTTGGGCATGTACTTGATGGGGGCAGTGAAGTTCGCACTGTAAACCTGACCGAGAATAAACGAAGCGAACTCATTTCCAGTCGGCCCCCCGTTTAGGACCGCTCCGGCTGCAGTGTAACCAGCGGTGCTACGGTCGTCAAAGTTGAAGTTGCCACCGGTATTCACCGCCCACCCGGTTTGCGGGAAGGTCATGTAGCGGTATTCAATTCCCGCCTTGATTGTGTGCTTGCCGGTATTCCAGGTCACATCATCGAGGAACTGGTAGCGGTTGTTGATGTCAGCTCCTTGGCTCGCCCACGGAGTTCCGTAGTGGGTGAAGCCGTAAGAACCGTTGAAATTCAGCTGCGGGAACCCGGCGTTATTGAAAATTTGTGCATTCGGGAGGCCGAGTCCTAACTGCTGGTTCCAGCCCACTCCGCCGGATAGCTGGTGTCCGAGCATCTGCCAGCGATCGTATGCCAGTGTCGTATGGTTGAAGAGGTTATTCTTAATAACCCAGTTCATCTGGAAGTGTTCGAAGTGGTTGGTGATGCGCTGGTAAAAGCCCTGCCCGATGTAAGTGTTGTTCTTGTCCGACGCCGTTTCCCCGTCATTTACCGTGTTGCAACCACCCGGGCCGCCACAGTGCGCAATTCGCGGTCGCACGTTCTCGTAATACGTGTTCGCGATCGAGAACTTGTCGTTAAATGTATGGTCAACTTTCAGCAACCATGTTCTCACGTTAATCTTGTTGTTGTCGTCCGATGTTCCGCCAAAACCGTTCGGCTGTCCCACAGGTTTGACCGCGTCAAGCTGAGGAATATTTGGAATCACTGCCGTTGCCAGGGGACTCCGCAAGGGATCGTTGGCAGGGATGATGTTGGCCTGCCCAGGAATCGGAAGGCCGGTCACGGTATTGAATCCGTAGCCGTCGCGAACCGGCACGCCGCCGACAACCCTTGTGGTTGCAGGGTTAAAGATCTCGCCCTTATACATCGGCCTACCCAGCTTGTCAGTACCTACCACTTTCGTGGTGTCCAAGTACTCGCTGAAGTTACCCTGTCTCGTCAATGTGGACGGCAGGATGTTGACCAAACCGGTATTCACCGTGCTGTGATAGTCGAGGCCATCGAGGTTAAAGAACCAGAAGGTCTTTTTGAGTTTGGGAATGGGGCCACCGACCGCGAACCCCCAATTGTTCTGACCGAGAGGAAGAGTGTTGTTCAATCCGTGGCTCTGCAGAAGTGGCCCCACGAAATAGTTGGACGCATCCATCTTGTTGTTGGTGTAGAAGTCGTATAAGTTCCCATGGAATTGACTGGTACCGGATTTCGTGGCGTAGGTGATGAAGCCGCCGCTGGTGTGGCCGTATTGCGCAGAGAATGTATTTTCGACGACCGTCATTTCCTGCACTGACGGGTACGGAATTGAACTCTCCTGCGTTTGCTGGTGGCCTTCCGCATATCCGAACGCCGCGCCATCGAACCAGTTTTCCGTGGCCAGCTTCTGGCCGCCGTTGATACGTGATTGAAACTGGCTGCCACGGAAGATGGCGTCGCCGTTCGGCTGGACGGGAACGTAGCCAGGCTGTAACTGAAGCAACGACTCCGCCAAGCGGATATCCGCGCCCATAACTGCGGGCAGTTCTTTGTAGTAAGTAGAGCCGACCGTGTGCGAAACCGTCGCATTTTCCGTATTGATCAGTTCCGTAGCCCCCGTAACTTCGACGGTTTCCGTGACCGCGCCTACCTCAAGCTTCACGTCCTGTCGATAGGTCACGGCGCCGGTTAGTACTATGCCGGGGCGGCTAAAGGTTTTGAAGCCCTGCTTCTCGACGTCCACACGGTAGCTGCCCAGGGTCAAAGGCGGCGTGCTGTAGTTGCCGGCACTGTTGCTGCCGACCACGGTCTTCGCGCCCGTGCCCTCATTGGTGATGATAACTTTGGCGTCGGCCATCGCGGCACCGCTCGGATCGGTGACTACCCCCGTAATGACGGCTCGATCCGCAAACTGCGCGTATAGGCCTTGCCCGCTGAATGCAATCACTGCAAGAAAACAAGACACGGCCGCCCATATCACCCGTTTCATTTCGCGCCTCCAGCATGAGCTAACAATCACATTCCGGGCACAGATCAGATTTGAAAAACCCACGGATGTGGGTTGTGAAACTCGCCGCAACTCCGGACTCCGACTCAAATCGAGCGACAAAATTTCCTCTGCAGCCAACCGCCGCCGTAATCTTCGTCGCAGACCGAATTTAGAGAAAACCTTTTCTCAGCTACTGGGCCGTGCTTGTACTACGCACGCCGCGAAACTGTCAAGATAATTCTTTTATACTAGAAAACAAATTTCGAAGCGCGAAATCTAAAGCTATGCAGGATTTCTTAGAAGACAAGGACAGCCGGACTACTTTGTTCATGTTAAAGTACTTACATCATACTTGCAAGATGCGAAGAAGGCGCTGATGGGGTCATGGGCGAGCGCTTTCTTCCCACATTCCATACCGGGGACTAGAAAGCGAAAAATCGGCCGTTCCCCGCGATGGCATGGTCCAGGATCCAGATAACCGGTCTTTAGAGGGCACTTGTTGGAAAGGTAGTGGTAATCGTTTACTCCGGTTCAATCCCCAAAGGGACAGGCATTTTGCCGGCAACTCGAGGGGCTTTGGAGTGGAATGGCATGGCTCAAGCGCCTGAAACTGCCACGCGCTCCACATCCGAAGAGGCAATTGCGTGGAAATCAGGACGCAGGTTCGACGACCTTGAGGTACTGTCGCGCCTTGACGTTCTCTAGTTTCTGGACAACTCCCGAAGGCCAGTGGATTTCGATCAGCTTAGCCATCGAGTCTGTTCCTAGGCCGGCAACAACTCGCCTATCGCTGGCTGAAAGATAACCCACGGCGGTGTTGACGCTGAAGAATTGCGTCAATCCGGAAGCCGAGATGATTTTTATGCGGGCGCCGATCCCGTCACGATTCGACCGCGTGCCGACGGTTTCAATTCCGATCCAGTTATTGCGGTTCCCTCCGTCGTTGCGCAGCAGGTATGCCCTTTGTGCCAGGTTGGTTACGACAATATCAATGTCGCCATCGTTATCGAGATCGCCGAAAGCAGCACCGCGCCCAGCCCATTCACGCTGAAACACCTCCCCGGGGTGAACTCGAACAAAGTGCCCGGAGACATTGCGCAACAACAACGGAGGCTCCAAATACCTCAGGTTGGGAGAGGTTTTCTCGATCGTATCCATCACGTGAGACTGGGCGACAAACAGGTCCTTCCATCCATCGTTGTCGTAATCGAAGAGGTGAGTGCTCCAACCTGAAAACGCGAGCGTTGCGTTCCCCAACCCAGAAACATTGGTGACGTCACGAAACGTGCCGTCACCGTTGTTACGGAATAGAACATAGCGTTCATTGGAGAGGTCGGTGACCACGATGTCGGCGAGACCGTCGTTGTCGTAATCGGCGAAGTCAATTCCCATGCCGGCAAAGGTCTTGCCGTCCTCGTTGTATCCCACCCCACTAAGGAGCCCGACATCGGTAAATGTGCCGTTGCCGTTGTTGTGATACAGGAAGCACTGAACGGAGTCGTTCGCCACAAAAATATCCGTAAATCCATCACCGTCATAGTCAGCAAACGCCACTCCTAATCCTTTCCCGTGAGGATTGGCGATTCCCGCCTTCTCCGAGACATCGCTGAATGTGCCATCGCCGTTGTTGTGGTATAGAACATTGGCCACTCCGTCGTAGTTATCGGGGTGGCAGTAAGCTCGAAACCCCGGTCGCTTTTCCCCGCAATAGCGATTGCTTTTAAAGGTCCAGTCCAGATAGCGAGTGACGAACAAGTCTAATTTGCCATCGTTGTCGTAATCGAAGAACCCGGCGCTGGCGCTCCAACCACCGGCTCGAACGCCGGCTTTCTCGGTCACATCCGTGAAGGTGCCATTGCCATTGTTGTGATAGAGGATGTTGCCGCCGAACCCGGTGACATAAAGATCTTCAAAACCGTCATTGTCGTAATCGCCAACCGCCACGCCCATGCTGTAGTAGCCCTGCGGCATCCCCGTCAGACCGGCCCGTTCGGTGACATCGGTAAATGTCCCGTCGGCATTTTGATGATAGAGTCGATTCCAAAATTTCTTGTCGGACTTATCTGGCATCGCGCCATCGGGCATGGGATCTCGGATGAGCGCACCATTGGTGAAAAAGATGTCTAGACGCCCATCGTTGTCGTAGTCGACGAGCGCCACCCCCCCGCCCATGGTCTCAATCAAATACTTACTTGCAGTGGCAGAGTTCTCGTGTGTGAAGGCGACACGACTCAGCTCCGTGATATCAGTGAAGGTTACATCCGCAGGTGTATCGGCGAGGCTAAACAACGCGAGTCCCACAAGAATAGCAATCCGAAGAACTGTTCGTAAAGACTGCCCACAGGATGGACGAGGAGGCGAACCACTACTCACGCTCGCCTCCAGGATGTGGTGCAACCCTGGTTCTCGACATATTGCGTCGCATCTTCTCGAGCTCGTTACTTTGTTGATCTAGGCGGGAAAATGAATCCAAGGCCTGTTTGCTTTCCTCGATTTTACCCAATCTGCGGTAAACTCCCGCCAACACGTAGTAATACGAAGCCGAGCGCGGATTGAGAGAGATTGCCCGATTGAGCGAATCGACGGCAGCGTCGAGGTGTCCCTGCCGCTCCTCTGCCCTAGCTTTCTGAAACCATGCGGGATCGCATTTGGGGTCAAGTTCTAATGCCCGCCCGGCATATTCCAGAGCCTTTTCGGAATTATTGTTTCGCTCGTAATACGCACTTAAGCTGACGTGCGCCGAGACGAACTTACCGTGTTGCTGATCATTCAATGCGATGGCTTTTTCGTAGTTGCGAACCGCATCGGCGTCGTTGCCTAAGGCCTCAAGGGTAAAGCCGAGGGCATCGATGGCTTCGAGATAATTGGGGTTAATACGAAGTGCCTGCTCGAACTGCGAACGAGCTTCCTCCCAGTCCTCCCGAAGAGAATAGAGTTTGCCGAGATCGTAGTAGTTCTCGGCTGAGTTCGGAGCGTAGTGAATGCCTTGCTCAAATTCGGTCTGTGCCGCATCGAACCTGCCAATGATCATCAGGTCGCGTCCCAAGATCTTGTGCGCGTCGCCATTCTCCACCTTCAGGCGAAGCGACTCGGCGAGCGATTGAATGGACGGCCCAATCTTTTTCTGCGCGAATTGGCTGTAGCCCAGCGCGTACCAACCCCAGGACGAGCTCGGATGTTGTTTCACATAATCGGCCAGCAAGGGCTCCACCTCCTCGAACCGGCTCTGGCGAAAATAGACCTCGAGCTCGGAGACCTTGGCGGGATCATCTTCTGTCCCATTCTCCAGCTTGCCGGCAGGCTTTGGATTCTCGGGAGCAGTGAGCCTTTCGAGACTTTGTCGGGCAGTGGGATCTGCGGGACTTAGTTCGACGGCCTTTTGATACGCATCGAGGGCGCCAGGGCGGTCCCCTTTCTTCTCTAGAACAACGCCTAAATACCGCTCAGCGGTCGAAGAATTAGGTTCGAGCTTAATTGCGTGTCGAAATTTAGTCTCCGCCTCCTCCAGTTCGCCCTTTTCCAGCGCCGCACGCCCCTCGGAGAGATCCAGTGTGGCATTCTGGTTTTGCTCCTCGGCGGAAGAAAGATCGCGACTCTTCTTGAGTTCAACCGTGGCATCTTGTTGTTTCCCGATTCGTGCCAAGGCCAGACCTAATTGGTAGTGAGCCTCGCCACTGCCGGCGTCGAGGCGGGTTGCTTGCTCAAGCTCCGCCACTGCCTGGTCGGGCTTCCCCTCGTGCAACAAAGCCTTGCCCAAAGCCAGGTGTGCGCGGGCAAAGTCAGGGGCGATCGAGATCAGCTTTTGCAATTGTTCGATCTGCTTCGCCGATCCATGGCTCGGACTGCTGCCGTAAGCTTCGGCCAAATTGAACTGGGCGGTTGCCGAAGTGGGATCAAGCGACACCGCTTTTTCTAGTTCGACGATGGCTTCGTCAACATCGGAAAGCATCAACGCGGCGCCCAGGTTGGCATGAGCCTCGGCATAATCGGGC
>Ga0126381_100004428_pt1 | contig 15300 bp, 15 predicted proteins | sample PanSoiMetPlot_28_FD_96465 | JGI IMG/M metagenome (GOLD analysis project Ga0126381, IMG submission 96465) | Tropical forest soil microbial communities from Panama - MetaG Plot_28 | ecosystem: Environmental > Terrestrial > Soil > Tropical forest > Bulk soil | place: Panama | collected 2016-02-17 | reverse complement strand
CGGTTGCTTTTGTGCGCTGCCTGGCCCCCCCATCGTCCGTCTCAGAGCCTCAAGTTTATCCGGCTTGGCTCAAAGGCTTCGAGCCCCGGCGCAACGACCTTGTTTTCGATGTGCTGCAGGCGTCCTGCTATTCCAATGCTGAATTTTCCCGCGCCATGGACTATTCGAACGGCGATTTCGTGATCGCAGGCTTGTTCGCGGAGACCACATGCCTCCCTACCGCGGTGGACGCCTATCACCGCCATCACGGCTTCATCTATCTTTCCGACGCGTCGGCGTGTCGTCACAATGGCGCGATTCCTATGGAGCAGTTTCATGACGCGGTTGACCAGGTCATATCTCTCTACGGACGAGTCGCAGAAGGGGGCGAATGGAGCCTGGGCCAGAAAAATCAAGTGAAGCGTCTGTTCAATAACAGGACGGCGCATTCTGAAAGACAATAATTTAGGAAATCCCGTGGCTGCGATATATTTCAATCTCACGGCTCAGGCTTGGGCAAGGCTGCGCAGGTCGTGGCACCTTCCGGTCACTGCACCGCTGTTGCTGCAGACCTATTTCTACGGGCCTCTGCGATCCGTTGCGGCTGCGATTCAATCTCTCGTCGTGGGATCGGCGCCGATGGCGGACGCCGAAGCTATTTTTGTGTTGGGCTTCTGGCGTTCCGGCACCACCCTGATGCATGAGCTTTTGGCGGCCGACAAACGTTTTTGCTTTCCCTCCAACTATGCCTGTTTTCACCCACATCACTTTGTCTTCACCGAAAAGGCCGCCTCGACCCTCAATACGGGAGAAGTTCGCCGCCCGCAGGACAACATGACCACCGGCTGGCGCACACCACAGGAAGACGAATTTGCGCTGCTCTCATTGGGTGCCCGCTCGCCCTATGAGGGTCTGGTTGCGGCAGGTGATTTTGGCCGGACGTTGATGCTTGCCGATCCTGAGGATCTTCGAGCAGAAGAGCGAAAGAAGTGGGAGGCGGCCTTCGTTCAATTTTTTCGGGCGGTGCGCTTTGCCAACGGCGGAAAACCGATGGTCTTGAAATCGCCTCCTCACTCATATCGCGTCCGGACTCTGCGGAGATTGCTGCCCAGGGCGCGTTTCATCGTAATGGTGCGCGATCCCTCCGAAGTGTTCGAATCGATGATGAAGACCTATCGCGCCTTTACCTTGCGCTACGGGTTGGTTCCGGGGCTCCCCAATCGCGACTTGCGGGAACTGATCCTAAACGAAAGGCTGCGCTGCGAGGAGAAACTTCAATCCGGCCTTTCCGGGCTCGGCGAAGACCGGCTTGCGGTTGTCAAATTCGAAGACCTTACCGCGGCGCCGGTCGCGGTGTTGGAAGGGATCTATCGGCAATTCAGTTTGGGGGATTTCGAGGCGTCACGGGCCGAGCTGGTGAAGAAAGCCGGGCGAGGCTGCGGCTCCGGCTGGTCCGCGTCATTACCACCGCTGCACTGGCAGGTACGGCTTACGATTGCCTGGTCGGACATTTTTAGACGTTACGGTTATCAACCCCGATGCTGACGATTGGCCTGGAGCGCCCCTTTGCACAAGCCAGCGTTTCGCACAAAGAGTCCTGCCCTATGATGTCCTGTTCACCGGAAATGGATTGAGAATGAAAACGCAATCGGTCGAGACTTATGTCATCGCTCTGCTCAACACGACATTTCCCAGCCCGAGCCGAAAGCCCATCACGCGGAACACGGACCTGATCGCCGATCTGGATGCCGACTCGATGGCGATGGTATCGCTGATCTTCGCAATAGACGAGGAGTTCGCCGTGGGAACCGACCAGTTGGGCGAGCTGGTCGTGAATTGCCGCACCGTGGGAGATCTCGTCGCCGCCACCGAGCGTCTTCAGCGGGAACGTGCCTGACGCCATGAAGTTCGAGCGGCTTCTTACGGGTCTTTCCACCAAGAAGGGCGCGATCTTTGTCTTGTCGGACGGTAAACCCGTGCGGCACAGCCATGCCGGCCTTGCGGCCGATGTCGCGCGCGCGCAGGAACAATTGTCTCGCTGGAATGTCAAAGCTGGTGTCAGGGTTGGCATGTTCGCGCCCAATTCCTACACTTATATCGTCTATGATCTCGCTTTGATCGGCCTAAACGCGATTGCGGTTCCCTTTACCGACGATTTCGCCGGCTTCCTCAATCCCGAACTGGTCGAAAAATACAGTCTTGCCCTCCTGCTGCTTTCCAAGAACGCATCGCATTGCTTCGACCGGAACGACCGCTACGTCGCCTTCCTTGGCGAGGAGAATCAAAACGTTCGCGCTCTGGACCGGACTCCCTACGGCAGCGACGAGGCAGATGATCTTTGCCTGGCATTTTCGTCCGGCTCGGCCGGCGGGCTCAAAGGACTGTTGATCAGCAGGAGCGGCGCGGAATCGACGCTTCCGCCGGTCGTAGAGGCGATCGGTGTCTCCCATCGGGACCGCCTGCTCCTGTTCCTGCCCATGTCCAATTTCCAGCAACGCATGATGTATTACGCTGCCATCTGGTACGATGTGGACATCGCGGTGACCGATTACACCCATCTCTATCCGGCGATGAAGGTCCTCCAGCCTACCATCTTGATTGCGCCTCCGGTTCTCTATCAGCTCATCCACACCCGCTTTTCGGCGGCGCTCAGGAGCGGGTGGAAACGGCTTGCGGCTCGGCTGATCCCGTGGCTGCCCGAACTGTCGCTGCGCCAAAGGATCGCCCGGCACCTGTTCAAGGACGTGTGGGGAATTTTCGGCCCAAGGATGCGACTTCTGATTTCGGGAATGGCGCCCCTCAATCGCAACACCATTTATTTCTTCGATAGTCTGCAACTGCCGCTCAGCGAATCCTACGGGATGGTGGAGGCGGGCTCGCTCGCCTACCGGCCGCCCTTTTCGAGGAAGTACGGCTCGGTTGGAAAACCGCTCCGCGGTGTCACCATGTCGTTCGAGGACGATGGCGAAATCATCATCCACCGCGAGAAGTTTCTCAGCCGCAGATATTTTCAATGTGCGCCTGGCGAGAACGAAAATACCTTCATCGGCGCGGCGCGGCTCGCCACCGGTGATATCGGGCAATTCGATGCAGATGGCTTCCTCAATCTTCTGGGCCGCAAGAAGGAGCTCATCATCACCCCGGGCGGTTACAAAATTCATCCGGAGGTTCTGGAAGGCGAAATCAATGCTTGTGTCGACGTTGCCCAATCGGTGATTTTTCAAAGGCAGGGCGTGTCGCATTTGACCTGCGTGGTCGTCCCGGGTCCGGACCGCTCAGACGGCGTCGCCGCGCGCATCCGCAAATATGTGGAAGACTTGATGACAGGTCGCAAAATCCGGATCGGCGAAGTCTTGTTCGCCGAGGAGCCATTCTCTGCCCAGAATGGGATGTTGCGTCCCAATCTCAAGCTGAACCGCAAGGCCATCACCGCAAAATACGCGGCAGCGTCTTGACGTCATGCCCGACATCTCGAAGTTGATCGCTCGGGCCGTGGAATACGGCATGCCGGCCTTCGAGATGGCCAGGCTGGCCTATGATTTCAGTTACGATCCCGGCAATCGGCGGAGAATCGCCGTCAACAGCTTCGCCCATCGCCGGATCCTGTCCGATCACCGCCACCGCTTGGTAACCACACCAAACCACGACACGCTTTACTCCAGCGCGGTGGTCGACCTCTCCCAAGGCCCGGTGGCTCTTGCGGTGCCGTCATTCGGTCGGCGTTATTATTCCGTCGCCTTGATGGATGCGTATACCAACAATTTCACCTATATCGGCACGCGCGCTACGGGCGGTGGGGGCGGGTCGTACCTGATCGCCGGTCCCGGGCGTCCAGTGGAGCCGGCCGGGAGCCGGCTGATACACGCACCCGGCAACCATATCACAATCCTGGCCCGCATCCTGGCGGATGGTCCTCCGGACTACGCCGAAGTTCACCGGCTTCAGGACAGGTTGATCCTCTCGGGCCCCACGCCATCGCGGCCGGATTTGATACGTCCCGTCGCTGGTGACGCGGAGAATTTCGTCGCGGTGCTCAATCAGGTGCTCCGGGATGACCCGCCCCCCGAAGCCGATATGCCGCTGTTGCGCGAACTGTCGGCGGTCGGTGTCGGCCCCCGCATTACGTCGCTGACGCCGGAACAGCGCCATTGGTGGTCGACCGATTTTGCAGCCGCCAGAAAGCACTTGATCGCCCGCGCCAGGGATATCGGACCCGCCGTCTTCGGTTGGCAGTATTCGCGGAATTCGGTGGGAAATTTCGGCACTGATTACGAAACGCGTGCCGTCATTGCCATCCAGGGCATGGCCGCCAACATTCCCGCAGAGTCAGTCTATGCTCTGGCGTTCGTGGACGCCGATGGCCGGGCGCTGGATGAGCGCCACCGTTACCGGCTTCGTTTCGTTCCTGGCGCGCCGCCGGTTGACGGATTTTGGTCCCTTTCGATCTACGAGGTGATGCCCGATGGAGGCCTTTATTATTCCGACAATGCCCTTCACCGTTACGCCCTGGGCAGCCTCAGCCCCGATCTTCATCGCAATGAAGATGGCGGCCTCGATATTATGATCCAGAAGGAACAGCCCGAGCATCTCGTCGCCAACTGGCTACCAGCGCCCTCCGGTTCGTTCGCGTTGATGATGCGTGCCTATCTGCCGCGGCCGGACATGCTGGATGCGCGGTTTCGCTATCCGGGAATTGAACGGCTTACTTAGGATTCAGCCCATGATCCGGATGGCGGCGAAGAGGGTAGCCGCGCCCAGAAGCGTGGCGATGGTGGTGAAAAGGCGCGGATGCGCGTGATGGCTTTCCGGCAGAAGGTCGCTCGCCCCAATATAAAGGAAAAATCCGGCAAACAGCGCCAAGGCCAGTGAAAGGATGTTTCGTGGGAAGATGAAGAAAAGGCTGATGCCCGCGCCAATAACTGGCGCGACAGCATCCAGCATCAGCCAGCGCAATGCCATTTTCCTTTTCCCGCCGCTTGTGATCACGACGTTGACCGTATTGAGGCCATCGGAGAAATCATGCACCAACACAGCGATGGCCACGGTCACACCCACGGCATAGCCGGCCTGAAAGGCGACACCAATGGCAAAGCCGTCCAGCACGCTATGAGCGGAGAAGCTGCCGGCGCCAATCCAACCGCGGGCCGCGTCGCCCTCGGGGTCGCCGTCATGACTGTGCAACAGGACTAGCCGATCCACCAAGGTGTACACAAAAAATCCCAGCGCACTTAAAGACAGGATGGCGCGTGGGCCCCACGCACCGCCCGTTTCCATCGCTTCCGGCAGAAGATCGAAGAACGCCACGGCGATCACCGCTCCGGCACTGAAGCCCAGTACGAGGTGAAGGCGGTCGCGCAATGATAGTGCGAATAGCCCTCCTGCCATCGTTGCCAGAAAAGCGCCGAAAGCGATGGGCATGATGATCGCGGCGTTGGGCATTCCTTCCCCGATGAAATGCTGTGGACTTGTTTTGGCACCTCTCCGGAAATATGCAACCGGCGGGCGCAATGTCGGGAGATTCCTTTAGCCGGCGCGCTGGCCCAACGCTTTGACCAGCCCAACAATGTGCCGGCGCAGGTGAGGGTCCTCGATCGCCAGGAAGCCGTGGATCAGGCTTCGTCCTTCCGAAGTTCTGGCAAAACGCGCGACGTCGCTACGTGCGACTGCCGAGCTCTTTCCGCCCTGCTTGCCGTTCGATGCAAGCAGATCGGCTATCGAGATATTAAGGAAGCGGGCGATCTTCATCAGTGACGCCGCCGAGATTCGGTTGGTGCCGTTCTCGTACTTCTGCACCTGTTGAAACGAGACACCCAGGTGCCTGCCCAAAGCGGTTTGGGAAAGGTTGGCCCGTTGGCGATACAATTTCAGGCGTCCGCCGATCGCTTTGTCAATCGAATGCGAATTGGCCTTTGGCACGACACAACCCCAGCAGGCAACGCCAATACACGGCGCCGCCACCAGAATAGGGCCTATTGCGAGGGCTTGTCCATATCCCCCCTATACAACGACCCAACGATGCTTGATTCAAGGGCACGTACGGCGTCACGGGCTGAGTTGCGGGCGGGGCCAGCTTTGCGAAAATGGCCCATAGATTCCATACGAGAGTTTACCGCCCGCCTGGCGCGCGGATTCTTCGATCAAAACTATCGGTTTTTTCGGGTCGATATTCGAGATCGGGTTCGTGCCCTTCGGTGACGGAACTATCCGGGCAATACAAAAGATGCAACCTATGATGGAGAATTAATCCGATTGCCCCGTGCCGCATTGATCGCAGATAAGTTCAGATAGTTCCATGCTTACAAGGGGCGCTGATAGAATCCCTCCGATGGCAGGAAAAATTTGCGGCCGTCGGAAGGCTCCGGTGCGGCCCAGATCGCCATGCCGGAAGAACCGCATTTCTCCAACACGCGCACATTAGGCGATCTGGCGCAGCGCATTGGCCAATTTGCCAGCCATGGTTTCCATGTGCTGGCGTTCCAGGATCAGCGGCGGGGACAGCGCGATGATGTCACCCGTGACCCGGATCAGGAGCCCGTCATGGAAGCATTTGAGATAAGCTTCATAGCCGCGAGCGCCCGGTGCGCCGGGGCGTGGCTCAAGTTCAATGCCGGTCACCAAACCCAGGGTGCGGATGTCCGCGACATGCGGCAGGCCTTTCAGGCCGTACATCAAGGCTTCCCAGTCCGGTGCGAGCTTGGCGCCCCGGCTGAGCAGATTTTCCCGTTTGTAGATATCCAGGGTTGCGAGACCCGCCGCGCAAGCAGCCGGATGGCCCGAATAAGTATAGCCATGGAACAGCTCGATCTGGTCTGGCGGTCCCTGCATCAGCGCATCATGCACGGTGCGGCTGACAAAGACTGCGCCCATGGGGATTGCTCCATTGGTGAGCCCTTTGGCGGCAGTGACCAGATCGGGCACCACGCCGAAATAATCGACCGCGAACGGCGCACCCAGCCTGCCAAAGCCGGTGATCACTTCGTCGAAGATCAAAAGAATGCCGTGTTTTTTGGCAATGGCGTGCAATCTTTCCAGATAACCCTTGGGCGGAAGAAGCACGCCGGTCGAACCCGCGACGGGCTCGACGATCACAGCGGCGATGGTTTCCGCTCCGTGCAGCGCCACCAGACGTTCCAGATCGTCGGCAAGCTCGGCGCCATGCGCGGGCAGGCCACGAGAGAAGAGATTGCGCGCCGGATCATGAGTGTGACGCAGATGCTCAGCGCCCGGCAAAAGGGGAAACATCCGTCGGTTGTTGACTAAGCCGCCCACCGAAATTCCGCCGAAGCCCACGCCGTGATAGCCACGTTCGCGTCCGATCAGACGGGTGCGAGTGCCCTGGCCGATGGCCCGCTGATAGGCGAGCGCGATTTTGAGCGCGGTATCCACCGCTTCGGAACCGGAATTGGCAAAAAACAGCCGGTCCAACTGGGCCTTGGGTCCGCCTGGCGCGATCGCCGCCAGCCGTTCGGCGAATTCGAATGCGCCCGTATGCCCCATTTGGAATGCCGGGGAATAGTCCAACTTCTCAAGCTGGCGCGCCACGGCCTCAGTGATCTCTGGCCGGCCGTGCCCCGCATTGACGCACCATAGGCCAGCCGCGCCGTCCAGAATCTGATTTCTGTCGGTGTCACGATAGTACATGCCCTGCGCGCTCTCGAGGATGCGCGGCGCTTTCTTGAATTGCCGGTTCGCTGTGAACGGCATCCAGTAATGATCCAAATTTCGCGTATTTGGGGCGGCCGACATTCCGCTACTCCTGTTTCAGCGCGGCGCGCGAACGTGCCCGGTCCGCCGCCGCATCCAAGGGCAATGCCGGTTATATCCCGCGATGATCGGCCCGCAATAGATTTATGCGGATATTTTCTTCAGCGCGCCTGCCAAGCTGTCCAGTGCCGCTTTCAGGGTTTTGCGCGAAGTGGCGAAATTGACCCGCATGTGATTCTGGCCGCCCAATCCATACATGCTCCCCGGATACATATGGACGAAGGCGTTCTTCGCGAACCAGTGCTGTACCACTTGCTCGGGTGTGACCTTGCGCGGGTCCTTGCCGCCGCCCGATGCCCGGTTGGCCTCTTCCGCGGCCTCCTTGGCGCCTATCTTTTCCGCGACCGAGGAAATGTCGATCCAGGTCAGGTAGGTGCCCTCGGGCTTTTTTCCCACCTTGATCATGGGAATATTGGTCCGGATATAGTCATGGGCGAAAGCCTGGTTGCCATCCAAATAGTCCACGCATTGGCGCATCCATTCCTCGCCTCCGGCGTAGGCCGCCTGTGACGCGATCATGCCCAGCGTGTTGAGATAGGCATGATTTTCGTCGGCCGCCGCCCGGAACAGATCGGGATTGGTTGAGAAGAACCATGCGCATTTCATACACGCAAGCGAAAAGGATTTGCTGGTCGATTTGAACGTGACGCTGTTGTTGACGATTGCCTTGTTCTCCAGCGTGCTGAACGGCACATACGCACTGTCCTTAGCCAGGATGTCGCAGAATATTTCGTCCGCCAGCACTACAATATTGTGTTTGAGACAGAGCTCGCCGTAACGGGTGAGCTCTTCCCGCGACCAGACCCGCCCTACAGGATTTTGCGGATTGCATAGAATCGATACTTTGACCTGCGGCGTCATGCGGCGCTCAAGATCTTCCCAATCGATTTCGTAGCGCCCATTGACGAATTTCATCGGGCTTTCTTCTGGAACTGCCTTGCAATAGCCGATGTCGCTATAAAAGCCGTTATAGATGGGGGCCGCCAACAGCACCCTGTCCCCGGGTCTGGTGAAGGCGCGCATGGCCGCCTGAAGGCCCGGATGGACCCCGGTTGTGATCTCCAGATTGTCTAGCGTGATCTGATCGATGCCGTAGCGGCGCTTGTTCCATTCGATGATGCCGCGCTTGAACGCCATGGGACCGGCGGAATTCATGTCGGTCTCACCCCAATTCTCATGGCGCACCCGGCGGGCCAGCGCGGCCGTGATCACCGGCGCGCATTTGAAATCCATATCCGAGATGCTCATCCCTGCGATGAGATGATCCACATGCTCGGTGCGTATGGCGCCATCCCATTTCTCGTCATCCCAGCCGATGCGGCTATAGGGTGTATCGAAGTCGAATTTTTCGTCGTTTGGCGAGGCCGCCCCACTGGCGAGGGATGCCGCCAGCGGCCCGAGCGCCAGCACGCTGGCGCCAATTCCGGTTTTTGCGAGCAACGATCGGCGATTGACACCCCGTTCCATGCTGAACCTCCCCGTAGGAATTTCTGCGAATTTGGAATTACTTAGAGTGCTGCCCTAGATTCCTGCCGGAAGGGACGGAAGTCAATGAGAGCGGGGCTTTGTTGACGCCCTAAGGACGTCCCTTCTACACTCATTTGCGTTCTCGTCCCGCCAAGATGCCCGATTTCCGCGCACTTCCTTTCGATACCAACGCGATGCTGGCCGCGCTGCGGCGATTTGTGGAATGCGAGAGTCCCAGCTATGACGCCGCTGCCGTCAGCCGGATGGCGGCCCTGGCAGCGGCCGAGATGGCGGCAATGGGTGCTTCGGTGGAGCGGATCGCCGGGCTGGGCGGTTTTGGCGATTGTGTGCGCGCCCGCTTCGTCCAACCCACACATGGCGACAGCGGAATCCTGGTTATTGGTCATCTCGACACCGTGCACCCCCTGGGCACGTTGCACGAACTGCCATGGCGGCGCGCTGATGGTCTTTGCTACGGCCCCGGAATTCTGGACATGAAGGGGGGCATCGTAATCGCGTTGGCCGCGATCAATGCGCTTGGTCAGGCGGGCATCGGCACGTCTTTGCCGGTCACGATGCTGTTCAACTCCGACGAAGAAGTGGGAAGTCCCTCGACCAGGCCGCTGATCGAGGCGGAAGCATCGCGCCATCGCTATGTGCTAATTCCCGAGCCAGCACGCAGAAGTGGCGCAGTTGTGGTGGGCCGCCATGCTGTGGCCCGCTACAAGCTGGTGACGCGGGGACGGCCCAGTCACGCGGGATTGCGCCTCAATGAAGGCCGTTCCGCCATTCAAGAAATGGCGCATCAGGTGATCGCAATCGACCGGTTGAGCGAACCCGACTGCACCTTTTCAACAGGGGTCATCCACGGCGGCCAATGGGTCAATTGCGTGGCCCGGCAATGCGAGGCCGAGTTGCTGTCCGTCTCGACCAGCGAAACGGCGCTCGAACGGGGCCGCCGCACTCTTCAGGGCCTGCGCCCAACCGCTCCTGGGACGGAAGTAGAAGTGGTACCGGGCGTTGTGCGGCCATTCTGGCACGCCGCCAGCCATGATCGCGCGCTTTTCGAGAAAGCATCGCGTATCGCCGCCGATCTGGGCTTCGACCTCGCTGGCGAGGCTTCGGGGGGCGGCTCGGATGGCAATTTTACCGGCGCCCTGGGGGTCCCTACTTTGGACGGCCTGGGTCCGCGGGGCGATGCGCTTCACACCCTCGAAGAACATATCGTGGTGGAAAGTCTTGCAGAACGCGGTCGGCTCCTGGCCGGCTTGTTTGCGAGCCTGGATTGACGTCGAAGCAGTCTCTCATTCAGGCCAACCCTCCGCGCCGATCAAGGGTACAAAACGGACCCCGCCCAGATCGTCTTGCTGGAATTCCTGTTCGCCCTGCCGGCGGATGCGCAACAGCCGCTGCTCGCTCGCATCGCCGACCGGAACGATTAATCGCCCGCCGTTCGTCAATTGCCGTTTTAACGCTTCAGGAGGCAGAAGGACTCCGGCTGCCACCAGGATCGCATCGAACGGTGCCTCTTCGGGCCAGCCCACGCTGCCGTCGGCGGTTTTGAAGGTGATATTGTCATAACCCAAAGCCTGGCAGCGCTTGCGGGCTGCCACTGTCAGGCAGTCATGGCGTTCGACGGAGAAAATCTGGCCGGCCACCCGGCTCAAGATTGCTGCGCCATAGCCCGAACCTGCGCCCACTTCAAGCACGCGATCCGCGGGCAGCAATTTTGCGGCTTCGGTCATCGCCGCCACGATATAAGGCTGGGAAATGGTCTGGCCTTCGCCGATCGGGAGCGGATTGTCCTGATAGGCGAGTTCTTCAAGCTCCGCGCCGACAAAGGCTTCGCGCGGGACGCTGCCCATCGCATCAAGCACCCTAGCGTCGCGCAGGCCGCGGCGCGCGAGCTGGTTAATGACCATTTGTTTGCGCGCCCGCTCGAATGCCATGGATGCACCCCCGGCCTGGGATTCCTAACAAATGATGCGAAGCATGCGGAAAGCAAATGCGCGGCTTCGCAACGTATGTCTTGATTATGCGTTCCCGCGGAGAACCGCTTGCCCGCATAATTGCCATGCGCAGTCTGATCCTGCTCCCCGCTTCGGTATTCACCAAGCTGGCATTGGCGGCGAGCGCAGAGGACGTCCGTGCGGATACCGAGCTTTTTTCCTGCCGCCCCATCGCGCCGCGGCTGAGCGCCAGTTTGAAAGCAGCGCAGCATTGGAAGGCATCCTTCGCGGCCATACTCCATGCGGCAGCCGGTATCGCCCATTTCCACTCCTGACCGGCCCGGCCGCGTCCTATTTCCGGAGCTGAAACGTTGGCTTGAGGCGTTTTTCCCCTGAGGAGAGGTGATGGCCAAATACAGCCGCAGCGCCAGGGTTGAACCGTCAGGACCGTGCCAAGGGAAGAAACAACGCGATCGAGAATCCGTGTGGCGCGACACTTTTCATCTTTAGCCGCGCGGCGTGCAAATCCGCGATGGCCGACACAAGGGCAAGGCCCAGCCCATAGCCCGGACGGGTACGGCTAGCCTCGCAGCGGTAAAATCGCTGGAACAATTTTTGATGTTCTTCCTTGGGGACGCCGGGCCCGTTGTCGCTTACGCTGACCATCGCATCCACACCCTCATGCCGGAGCGTGACCGACACACGCGTGCCCGGGGGCGTATGGATGATCGCGTTCTCGATCAAGTTGGAGAAGAGCTGCGTGAGCAATTCCTTGTCGCCCGAGATATGAAGTGGTCCCTCCAGCGCAAAGATCAGTTGATGCCCGGTATCCTCGGCAACTGGCCCGAACAATTCGCGTAAATGCGTGAGAAGGGCGGCCAGCTCAACTGGTGCGAAAGCCGCGCGGCGCGCGCCGGCTTCGATCTGGGCGATGCGCAGCAGGGCCGCAAACAAGGCCAGAATATCGTCGGACGCGCCGATGGCCGCTTCCAAGGCCTTATCGTAATCCTCGGTGGTGACAGCGCGTTCGCGCGCCCGCTCAAGGCGGTGGCGCAAATGCGTCACCGGTGTGCGCAAATCATGAGCAATGTCGTTGGTGACCTGAGTCACATTGTTCATCAGGGCAGCGATGCGATCCAGCATGTCATTGATGGTTTCGGACAAGCGGTCGAACTCGTCCCGCGTGCCGCGCAAGGGAATGCGCGTGCTGAGATTGCCCGCCATTATGGCACGGCAGCTCTTGACGATGACTTCGGTGCGGCGCAAGGAGCGCCGGCTCACCAGCAGGCCGCCCCCGAGCGCCAATATCAGCGCTCCGGCAAATACCCACGATAAGGTGATCAGAATTCGGCGTTGTGTAACCCGCGCGCCATAGAGGTCGCTGCCGGAAAAGACGTAAAGGTCCGGAGTCAGAAAACTGCCCACGCCCAAAAGCTGGTGTCCGGACCTTTTGGCAGGGTCTGGCAAAGTGAAAATTCCGGCCCTCGGCGGCATTGGGTTGAGGTTGCCGGCAAGAGGCAGACGCCCCCGTTCCAGAAGAAAGAAATCGGAACCGGCAGGTGCGCTCATGCGCTGCTCGATTACTTCCTTGGCTTCGGATTCGCCATTGGTGCTGTAGCCGTCCTTGACCGCGGCGATATCGGCATTGGCGAATTGCACGATCTGGTCCTGGAATTCCTCATTCACGATCAAAATGGTGATAATGGTAAGGGCAGCAGCGGAAATGGCGAAAATGGCGACGAAGATTGCCGCGATGCGGAAGCCTTCGCTATGGAAGGCCCTAATCCGCACGTAAGATATAGCCCGTGCCGCGAATAGTGTGGATCAATTCGGAGGCATGGCCGCGATCCATCTTGCTGCGCAGCCTGCTCATATGTGTTTCCACGATATTGGTGCGGGGATCGAAATGAAGATCCCACACATTCTCCAGCAACATGCTGCGGGTGACCACGCGCCCCGCATTGCGCAACATATATTCCAGAAGCTTGAACTCCTGGGGTTGCAAATCGACCAACTTGCCGGCGCGGCGCACTTCGCGCCGGATCAGATCCATTTCCAGATCGGCCGTGCGCAGCATGGTCTGGCGTTGATCCCCACGCCTGGTGATCGCGTTGACACGCGCTACCAATTCAGCCAGTGCGAAGGGCTTGGTGAGATAATCGTCGCCACCGCCTTCAAGCCCGGCCACGCGGTCGTCGATACCGCTCATGGTAGTGAGAAACAGGACCGGCGTCTGACTGCCCTCGCGGCGCAGTTGCTTTACCAGACTGAGCCCGTCCATTCCGGGGAGCATGCGGTCCACGATCAGCGCGGCGTGCTCGCCGCAGCGCGCCTTCGCAAGACCGTCAGGCCCGGCGCGGCTTTCATCCACGTCATGACCCTGCGCTCGCAACGCATGGCCGATATGGTCGGCTGTCTCCGGATCGTCTTCAATCACCAATATTTTCATGGGCCCATGTTCGGGGCGTTGGCCTGCCATGGCAAGTGTTCAAAATCAGCCGTGTGGCAAGTTAAATTGATTTTTCGTATAGCCTTTGTCGCCCTGCGGATAGGCAGCACGATGGAAGGAATAGCATGAAACGCGCGCTTTTTACTCTTTTGTTTCTATTCTCGGCCTGCGGGGTGGCGGATGCGGCCCTCGACGGTCGCGGTAGGCTCGATCCCGCGCTTATCCTGCCACCGCCACCTGCCGCGAACTCACCTTTGGCCAAAGCAGAAGTTGCCGAACTTCACGCGATCGCTCAGCGCGCTACGCCGGACATGCTGGCCGCCGCCAGGCGCGATGATAAGGACGAGCGACCCGATCTTTTCAACGGCGTCCTGGCCTTCGATCTGACGGCGCTGCCCGTGACCAGCAAATTGCTCGACGATGTCGTTTCGGAAGAAGCGGCCGATGCCAAGGCCGCGAAATCCTATTTCCACCGCGACCGGCCCTGGATCGTGGATCCCAGCATTGAAACTTGTGCCACGCACGGTCCGGGTCCCGCCAAGACATCCTATCCCAGCGGTCATTCGACTCTGGCATTTTCCATGGGAGTGGTGCTGGCGACGCTGATGCCCGAAATGGCCCAAGCCATTTTGGCCCGCGCAAAGGACTATGCCGAAAACAGGCTTGTTTGCGGCTTCCACTTCCGCAGCGACATTGTTGCCGGGCAGGAGTTGGGTGCCATCGTGGCGGTCAAGCTCATGCAGGATCCCGGCTTTGCGCGCGAGATGGAGGCGGCGCGCGCCGAATTGCGCAGCCAGCACCACGCCAATTGACTGTCGATTTGCCGTAACCCTATCGCCGCATCCCTTGATGGTTTGCCGCTCTGCAGGGAAGATGTTGCGTTTTTCGGGAGCCCCCGGCAGGCGGGGGCGCAAAATGAGAGGGGACAATGCGGACAATTCAAGCCACGCTTTTATGCACGGCCCTTTTGATCGGAGCGGGCGCTGTTGCCAATGCCCAGAACCCGCCACCGACCATGCCCATGATCTTGACCAGTTCTTCCTTCACCGATGGGGGCGTCATTCCCGATAAATTCACTCAGGCCTCGCCGTCGCCGGTGTCTCCCGCGCTTGCCTGGGAGAACACGCCGGCGGGAACTCAAAGCTTCACTTTGATCATGCATGATCCCGACGTCGCGCCGCGTAAGGGGGTGGACGATGTTCTGCATTGGATTGCGTTCAATATCCCCGCCAGCGTGCATTCGCTTCCCGAAGGTGTGCCGACCGAGCCCACGCTTCCCGACGGCACAATCCAGCCCAACAATCTGGGCGGTCATCCCGGCTTCATGGGGCCTGGCGCACGCAACGTCTATCACCATTATACGATCGAACTTTATGCGCTGGACACCAAACTGAATCTGGGACCGGATGCTACGCGCCAGCAGGTGCTGGCGGCGATGGACGGGCATATCATCGGCAAGGCGGTCATCGAGGGCCGTTTCCATCGCTGAAGCTGGCTGCAAGCTCAGATAATGGACGCGGTACCGCTGGATGTTCCGCGCCCGGTCAGGCGGTTTGGCGCGTGATGAGATTGCGCTAGCATCCACGCCGGCTGCTTCGAACCAGTGCGGGGCTTGGTGGAACAATTCGACATTGTTGTTGTGGGCGGCGGCATCAACGGCTGTGGCATCGCCCGTGACGCTGTTGGCCGGGG
>Ga0126381_100004427_pt1 | contig 15301 bp, 11 predicted proteins | sample PanSoiMetPlot_28_FD_96465 | JGI IMG/M metagenome (GOLD analysis project Ga0126381, IMG submission 96465) | Tropical forest soil microbial communities from Panama - MetaG Plot_28 | ecosystem: Environmental > Terrestrial > Soil > Tropical forest > Bulk soil | place: Panama | collected 2016-02-17 | reverse complement strand
CACTTCATTCTCGGCAGCGTCGGCGTCCTTGGCTTCCTGAGCCAGTTCGGAGGCGACATTCGGATCGGGCGGCGGAGCAACCGGCGCATAGGCGGCCGGAGTCGGCGAAGCAGCAGCCGAAGCCGGAGGCGCGGGCAGACCACCCTTGTGCGCTTGCAGATCCTTCATGCCGTTGTCGATGTTGGCGCGCATGTGGTTCTGCATTTCCTGCAAATCGGTCAACTGGACCGCGACCACCGCACCCTTGGCGCACTCCTGCGGCTTGGAGGCGAATACCTGGAGATTTGCGGCGGTGGCATCGGCGGGTGTGGGGCTGCTGAGCCGCAGCACGTCGCCTTCGGTCAAGGTGCATTCCTGGCCGGTGGCATCATCCACGGTGAGACCTGAGCCCAGTACGAAGATTCGCGGATTGGCCGCGCTCGCTTCTGCCAAAATGCGCGGAAGGCCGCTTGAGTTCGGATCGAGATCGGTCTTGCCCTGTTGTTGGGATTCAGCATTTTCGAGCGCGATCTGGCGCTGGACTTCGGCGGCAATGGCCTGTTTTACTTCCGGCGTCATCACCACCGGGCCGCCCGCTGCCGGTGCCGCTGCAGCCGCAGCAGCGGCCGCCGCATCTTGGCGTTCCTGATACGCGGCTTCGAGACTTTGGGCGATCAAATAATCGGTGAGCCAGAGCGATGCGGTGGCATACACGGGAGCGGGCGTGAAGTACCAGCCATAGGCCGCATACCAAGGCGCTGCCACGAATCCCCAGGTGTATGGCACGGGCGCTACCCACGGATTGTAGACCCAGCCGTAAAAAGCGGGCGGATAATACGCGACAGGCGCGTAGCCTTCCAGAAACACGCCATGATAAGCCCAGCGGTTGTAATATACCGCGTACGGATGTCCGTGGTAGTAATAGCTGCGCGCCGCGAACTCATGACCGTGATAGCCGAAGCGCCGATCGACGTAGCCATGACCGGCGCGATTGACAAAGACGCGATGGTCGCCGCGCTCGATCACACGTCCGCCGCGCGCGTCGTGGCGGATGGCCATCTCGCGGCCATGGCCGTCGCGGCCGCGAACCTCGCGCACGTGTCCGCCTCGATCGTAGTGGGCCTCGTGTCCGTTCGCCCCATGGAATTCGTTGCGGCCGTGGGCGTCGCGCGACATACCGGGACGCGCAGCAGCATGCTCGCCGCCCCCCCGGCCTGCGGGACCGCCCGCTCTTCCAGCCGGAGCGCCCGCTCGACCTGCAGCCGCACTACCACCGGGAGCGCCTGGGCGACCTGCAGCCACACCGCCCGGAGCGCCCGCTCGACCCGCCGCAGCGCCGCCTGGGGCGCCCGAACGTCCTGCCGCTGTACCACCGGGAGCGCCAGCACGTGCTGCGCCACCTGCCGGAGCACCAGCTCGTCCAGCCGCCGGGGCCGCGCCGCCAGCTCGTCCTGCCACCCCGCCCGCCGGAGCTGGATGTGCTGCGGCTGGAGCGGCTGGTTTCGGCGCTGCTGCTGCCGGTTTCGGAGCCGCGGCGGGAGCCGAGGGCTTCGACTTATTGTTCTGCGCGAGCAGCGCGCCAGCCGACATCAGCAGCGCTCCGGTGAGCGAAAGTCCCACGCACGAATTCGCGGTGGCCTTCCCAATCCGCACCATTCTCATGGAATCTCCTTAGTCAGGGAACGCGGTTACTGCACGTCCGAGACTTTACCGTCCTTGAAAGTGACTTTCAGATCCTTATAGAAGTAGATTTCTTTTCCCGCTACTTTGGCGATCTTCTGCGGCTGGCCTAGAATCGCCGTCACCATATCCTTGGTCTGGCCAAGTTCGATACTCGGCGGAGGCGCGGCCGGCTGATCCGGTGGCGGGGGCGGAGGCGCAACAGGAGCAAGCACAGGCTCTGCAGGAGCCGCGGGCGCGGCCGGTGGTTCGGGTGCTGCCGGGGCAGCCGGAGCGGAGCCACCCTGCTGCGAGCCCGCATCGGCGTTTTGATTCTGGGAAGTATCGATGGTGAATACCTCGCCTATGGTCTTCTGCATCGCCGCGACATCGCCGCCATTTACTGTTTTCTTGTCAAAGTCGAAAGAAAGCGTCCCCTTGTACCGAACGTTGTTATAGGCATCCGAAATCAAGCTGAACGTCACCGTGTTGTTCTTGAGCGCAATGCCGGTGACGTAAACTTTCTCGCCGTTGACGAAGGTCCGCGTATTCGTGTTGCTTACCGGATTGCTGGGAATTCCGGGAATTCCAGGAATACCGAAGCGCGAAATCTTGGAAATTGTGGCTGCCGCGCCGGCGCGAATCTGGCCATCTTTATAGGAATTTGCTACCGGCACATTCGAACTCGCGTCGCCGATTACGAGGCCCTTCTTTTGCAGGACCAGAACGGCTCCATACGTAACGATGTCCGTGTTGTCCGCCGTTGGAGTCGTGATCGCATACTCCGCCGTGAGCTGCTGCTCGACCTTGGCCCGATCCTGGGCGACAGCGTTCGGCACGATAAGTATCAGCCCGGCGAAAACCGTCAAGAGCCTCGATTTCTCGGAAAACAGATTTGCAGGAATCATACGCCCGTACCTTTCAACCTAGACTCCAAGACTGTATAACAACTTACTTTCGCCAAGAATGCCGCTCAGCTTTCTGTGGCGTCCGGAATTCGAAATATGATTTCACTCAGTATGTGACCTACTCGAGACCGTGTCAAGACGCCGCGAGCCATCCTACCGTCCGCGTAAAGGTCACGGAATAAACGAATTGTAATCATTTGTCAAAACAGATGACGCCGGTGCAACTCCTGCCTATTACGCGCTTTCCTCCTTTTCTGGGGATCGCTTGAGTTAGTTAATGGCGAACCCGAAGAACTTCTTTCAACAATCTGAAGTGACTGGTACCTACGCGTTGTTACTTCCCGCAAATAGGCGTTATTGCGAAGTATATTTCACGATCACCGAGACACGCCGGTTGCGAATGTCGGAAGTATCGGCAAGGATCAACGTTCGATGGGCATCACCACCCGGACTTCGGTGACTTGATCTCCGCGCAGACCCGCCGACAGCATGATCCGGCGAGCGCGTTCGCCCGGTCGCAGGAAAGGCTCCCAGTTGCCATCGGCTTCCAGCGCCCGATCATGAAATGAGTGTGAATCGGTATGGCCTTCGATGGCGATCGGGTTCGGGAGGTGCGAGATCTGGAGGGGCCAGCATCTCGAAAAGCTGCGCGCCGTTCGTCGTTGGGTGGGAATTGCCGGTCTCGAAACACAAACCGCCCTGTTTCTCCATGAGCTCGATTCGCAGACCTTCGCCGGTGACCGTGGACTCGACGTAGCGGGAGTTTCTGGGCGTCGGGTAGCTGGCGCATGGCCTCTTCGAGATGTTTCTTCAACTCTTCGACATTAGATGTGGTTGCCGCCATAGTTTCCCCCGAGCCGGCTTTGGCGCTGCCCGATAGCCGCTGATACCCGAGAGGATCGCGAAAATATCCGGCCACGGCTGCGCGGACTTCGCGTCCGGATCTGATCAGCCAGAGCACGATAAACAATGCCATGAGGGCGGTGACAAAGTCGGCGTAAGCGACTTTCCATACTCCGCCGATGCGCCGCGCCATCCTGGTGGGAGTTGAGGAAATCCATAACCGTTCGATTCCCTGCCCTCAGATCCCGGCCGAAACGTGGGGCAATGGAGTTATGTTTTGAGGAAGAGCAGCCGGGGAACATACTCATCGCCAAGTTCCGACTCCATTTCCTCGAGCGTCGGCCGGAGATCGAGCGGCATGGAGCGGCGTCCCAACTCTGCCGCAAGCATCGGTGAAGCGCCGCGAAAGAACGCCGCGATCGCCACGCGCATCATCCGGAAATATTCGGTTAACGCTTCCATGCGATTGGAAAGCGGACCGACGACACCATAACAAATCAGAATCCCGAAGAACATTCCCACCAGTGCCGCCGCTACTCGCTGTCCGACGTCGCGCGTGGAGCTGCCCAGTGCCTGCATAGCCACGACCACTCCCCAAACGGCGGCAACAATCTCGAGTCCCCGGCCAAGAATCGGCGACGCTTACCATGACTTGCAAAGGCTGCTGGCGCTCCGCGCGCTGGACTTCCATATCGACAACCATCAGCCGCTCCACTTCGTGGTCATTGAGACCCGGCGAGATGGCCAAGCGCAAGGAGTCACAAATGAAACGCGTGGTTTCATAGTCGGCAAGCTGACTCGGGTGCGCCTGAAAAGATTTCGCTTTCTTATGGCGATTCCACATGCGATTCGAGCAACACTCGTCCCGAGCCGCGGCCGAGGTGGAACAAACGTAGAGAACTTTCAGCGCATCCATCGACCCCTCGCGCGTAGAACTGCGTTCACACGCAGAGCGCACCGGTGCAGCAGTAAACGGAGGTTCCTGCCCGGACTGGACACGAGAATGATTCCAATTGCGTCGCCGGCAATGATCATGAGTTCGGCCGGCTGCATCAGCACCAGAGATATCCCTACTCGAACCGGCGCAGATTGAACCGCGCACAGTCAGTATTCCCTCGATGATGAGAAGCAACGAACCCGCCGGCAGCGCTCGATGCCCTTTGAAGCAAGCGGATGCGCCCGAGCACACCGGCTGTACGTAACTACACAAGACGGCTGTGCTCGGTTTTCTTATCGGTACAATCCATTCGAGTAAGAGAGCATGCGATCATGAGCAATGGGGTCCTCCGATCGTCTGAGTAGTCGTTTCTGGCGGCTGATCTCGGCAACTTTCTTAGGGTTTCTGGGGTTCGGCTCGGTCCTGCCCGCGTTGGCGCCGCACATCCGCAACGACTTGGGCGGGTCGGACCGCACGGTGGGCTTCGTAATAGGGACTTTTTCTGTCGTTGCACTGTGCAGCCGCCCGTTTGCGGGACGCCTGGCCGACCGCAAAGGCCGTAAGCGTGCTTTTCTCACCGGATTGTCGAGCTGCGCGCTGGCGGGACTGGCCTACCTTCTGCCCTTGGGGATCGGCGCAATGTACATCGGGCGTTTGCTGCAAGGAGTCGGCGAAGCGTGTCTCTACACCGGCGCGGCGGCATGGGCGGTGGAAGTTGCGGGCGTGCATCGCAGCGCCCGCGCCCTCGGATACGTCTCGAGCGGAATCTGGGGCGGCGTGGCCGCGGGGCCGCTGATGGGGCAACTCCTCGGTTCATTCGCCAACGCCGCGCGATTCCAGGTGATCGCCGCGATCACCGCGATTCTTCTTTTGAGCGCGGTTCCGGAAGATTACGTCCCCTCGGCGCATGTGCGCAAGGGAGGATGGATGCGGCGTGACATCATTCCTGCGGGGATCACTGTAGGATTCGTCAACGTGCACTATCCGGTGATTACTGGTTTCCTGATTCTCTATCTCGCGCAGCGCAGCCACGCTGGACCGGCGGCATTTTCGGTTTACGCGGGCTTCGTGTTGCTGTCGCGATTTTTCCTGGGCGGATTGCCGGATCGAATCGATCCGCGGATCACTTTTTATATCGGGATCGCGTGCATGGGAATCGGCCTCACGATCCTCGCGACAGGCCCTGTGTTCGCGCTGGCCCTGCTGGGTGCGGGTTTCCTCGGCTTCGGATTTTCGTTTCCGTGGGCCTCGGTTGCGTCGACAGTTTTGAAACGCACTCCGGACGGCGAACGGGGATCGGCGGTCAGTGTGTTGAGCGCGTTTTACGATCTCTTCGTCGGGACCAGTTCGTTCACCGCCGGGCTGGTGGCGAACGCGTTCGGATATGCGGCGACGTTCGTAATGGCGATTGTCGCGCTGTTTGCGGCGGCCATTGCAGGCCGGTTTGTTTTCGCGCGGAAGGATGCAGTGGCAAGGCCACCGATCGAGGCCGTTTCCGGCACTCACGCGGGTTGAAGAATTTTACCGATTGCCGCAGCGACGCGCTGATACCGCTCGATTTCAGCGTCCAACTGTTTGCGCCCGGCGCGCGTGACCCGATAGTAGCGGGCGCGCCGGTTGTCTTGGGTCCTGCTCCATTCGCCTTCGATCCATCCTTGCAAGAGCAGGCGCTGAAGAGCCGGATAGAGCGATCCTTCCTCCACCACTAAGACGTCGCCAGAGCGCTGCTCGATGAAATTTGCGATTTCAAACCCGTGTCTGCGTCCGTGCGCGACGAGAGTCTGCAAAATGAGCATGTCGAGCGTGCCTTGCGGGATGGCGTCGTGCTGATCGCGCCTACTCATCGCGCAAAGCCGCAAGCGGGTCGATCCGCGATGCCCGGTACGCCGGGAGTGCGATGGCGGCGAGTCCCATCGCGACAAATAACATCGCGACGCTCAACAGCACCCGTATGTCCGCCGGCTTGATTCCGTATAGCAAACTCGAGAGCAGGCGGCTGAACGCAAAGGTACAGAGAATCCCACCGGACATCCCCAGCACGATAGGGGCACCGCCTTGCCGCAACACCAGCCACAGCACGTCGCGCGGTTGCGCGCCAATCGCTTTTCTTATACCGAACTCTGAACGTCGCTGGGCGACTATCTGAGACAACACTCCGTTGAGACCCACTGCGGAAAGCAGCAGCGCAGTCAGGGCGAAGAAGCCGAGTACCGCAGCGCGAAATCGAGGGTAGGCCAGAACTTCAGAGATCGCCGTTTCGACGGGCTGCACTCCGTTGATCGGCACCGATGAATCCAACCCGGAGATTTGCTCTTGGACTTCGTGCTCGAGGGCGCGCGGCGAGGACGTACGGATGGCGATCTCGATTCGCTGCGGCGCCGTCTGGTACAGCGGCCGGTAGAGGACGGGCGTCGCAATCCAGGTCATTTCGTTCATCAACTCGGGGTGTTTCAAGTCACCTGCCACGCCAATGATCGTCAGCCACGGCATCTCCTGGTTTCTTGGACGCGAGATGCGAACTTGCTTGCCAAGGGGGTTTTCATTCGGAAAATAGTCGCGCACGAGTGCCTCATTGACAATCGCTACGGGTAGAGAGCTTGCCGTATCCGACATCAAAAATTCCCGGCCCTCGATCAGTGGAATTCTGAGAATCTCGAAAAAACGCGGGCTCACGGAATTGTTCAATCCGACGTCGTGGCCGTGTTGATCGGGCGGGGCGGATCGCTCCTGAATCTCGAGCGCATCCAGACCGCCATCGCTCGGATAGGGCGGAATGCGCGAAGTGATGGCAGAGCCCGACACTCCGGTCACGCGATTCAGACGGTCGAGCAGGCTTTTGTAAAACTGGATTCGCCGCTCGGGTTCCCGATAGCGGGGCATCGGAAGCGAGGTCGGCGTTTGATACAAGTTCGTAGAATTGAACCCCAGCGGCTCGGTGCCCATCCGTAGCGCGCTTCGCAGCAGCAAGCCGGCGCCGATCAGTAACAGAAACGATACGCCCATTTCCACGGAAATCAGAACGCTCCGCGCACTTGGCCGTAGCGCGCCGGCGACGGGCCCACGCCCGCCCGTTTTCAGGCGGTCGATCACGTCGATACGGCCCGCCTTGATTGCTGGAAGCAGCCCGAACAGCAGCGCCGTCGCCAGTGCAACGCCGATCGCGAAAAGAAGAATTGGGAGATGAATGCCGACATCGGCTCCGACGGTGAGCTGGATCGGACTGGCGTGCCGAAAGTAGCGGAGTGCCGCATAGGCCAGACCGATTCCGACCGCCGCACCGATGGCTGAGAGCAGCAGCGATTCCGTCAGCACTTGCCGCACCAATCTTCCCTGCCCCGAACCAAGCGCCGCACGCACAGCAAGCTCGCGCTGACGCTCGGCCAGCCGCGCAACCAGTAGACTCGCTACGTTCAAAGCGGCGATCAGCAGCACCAAGAGAACTGCCGCGAACGTGACGATCAACGTGATTCGGAGCGTCCGGCTAGCCAGGAACGTAAATTCGCCGTGCAAGTCGTACACGGCTGGTTCGAAATCGTGCCAAAAACCACTCGGATGCGCCGCCCGATGCAACGCCGCAATCTCCGCTTGCGCCTGTGCGCGTGTTACTCCCGGCTTCAGCCGAGCAAAAATCCCGGCTGTCGCCTGTCCGCGCGGCGGTTCGAAATCAGGACCAAGCAGAATCCAGAGCTGCGTCGCAGCGGGATAGAAGCTGAAGTTTGCAGGCATGACCCCGACCACCGTGCATTCGCGCTGATCGAGCGTGAGGCTTTTCCCGACGATGCCAGCGTCCGCTCCGAGGCCATTTGCCCACCATCCGTGCGACAAGACAACCGCGCAACCGCGGCGCTCGTCGTCGGGGGTGAAGGTGCGGCCCAGCGCCGCCCGAGCTCCCAAGGTTTCGAAGAATGACCCGGTCGCGGGAATCGCCAGCAACTGCTTGGCCGGGCCACGGCCAGCGAGGATGCGCGAGGGCGAAAACGCCCAGGTGGCGGCCGTGATTTTCTCGAACGATCGGGCGTTTCGCTGCCACTCTTCATAGTCGGTGTAGGGCGCGAAAACTTTTTCCATGCCCTTCTCGCGCAGCGCGCGATCCCAAATCGCGACCAGCCGGTCAGGATCGCGATACGGCAATGATCTCAAGAGCACGGCGTTCACGATGCTAAAGACCGCAGTAGTGGATCCGATTCCGAGCGCGAGAGTAACTGCCGCAACCGTCGAGAATCCGAGTTTTTTCTTGAGAATTCTTGTCGCAAATCGTAGATCGATCGCAAAGTCTTCCAGCCAGCGCCAAGTCCAAACATCGCGGCTCAAGTCACGCAGCGCCGCCGGGTTGCCGAATCTCCTGCGCGCAGTGGATGGCGCTTCCGCTATGCCCCGGGCTTCCAGTTGCTCCGCACGCAGTTGCTGGTGCAGGCGCATCTCCTCGCCCAGGTCATCCTCGAAACGGCGGCGCCGGAAGAAAAATACGAGCTTTCCCAGAAAGGCGCGCATACCTTCTCAGTTGACATAGACAGTCTATGTCAAGATACGCCGAGGGGGCAAGTGCTCACGCGACCACGGCTGCGACGGCCTTGACCGAATCTTCCCCGAAGATCTGCCGGAATCCGCTCAGAGTGTCCATGTACTCGCGCATTTCCGCGATCTTGCCGTCACGCACTTTGAAGACGAAGCAATAGTCGTTCTCGTACGGTTTGCCGCTCGGGAGCTTTGCACTGAACCGCTGTTCGACGATCACCGTGTCGCCGTCGCCATAAACGCCTTTGACCTCGATATTGACATCAGAAACAAACACTCGGCCGAAGTCACGCGCGACGAACTCTGCAATCTCCTGGCGGTTTAAGCGCTTCACGTGGCCACGCCCCAACGCCAGAGCCGTCGCATTGCGCTCCGGCACGATCCACGCGGCATCCTCCGTGAAGCATGCCTCGATCACGGCAGGATCGCGGGTCGAGAATTTTTTCCACGCCGTCATGACGACATCTTTATTCGATTGGCTCATGCGCTCACTGTACACCGCCATCGTGGGTGTGTCTCGCCGGTTTCGGACCGCTTAGGCAGTCCTGTATCCTGAAAATTCATGACTCGCGTGCGCTTTGCGCCCTCGCCTACCGGATTTCTTCACATCGGCAGCGCCAGGACCTTTATCTTCAATTGGTTATACGCGCGGCATCACCATGGCGTGATGGTGCTGCGCATCGACGACACCGACGTCGACCGCAACACGCAGGCTTCGCTCGATTCCATTTTCGAGGGCCTGCATTGGCTCGACCTGGGATGGGACGAAGAGTACCGCCAGTCCGACCGGGGCGAGCTGCATCGTAAGATGGCGTGGAAAATTTTCGAAGAGGGCCTGGCGTATCGGGATTTCACGCCAGCCGGTGCAGGGACGGAGGAGCGTCCGCACGGCGAGGGAACGTGGCTGTTCAATGCCGGAATACGTGAGTTGTCAGCTGAAGAAAGCCAGCGCAGGGCGGATGCGGGCGAGGCGTTCGTGCTCCGATTCCGCGTCCCGCGCGATGCTGCGCGTTCGATCGAGTTCAGAGACGGCGTCTACGCGCAACAATCCAAGTCAACCGCCGACATCGAAGACTTCGCGCTTCTTCGCAGCAACGGCGTGCCGACTTATCATATGGCGTCCTGCGCCGACGACATCGACCTCAACATCACGCACATCATCCGCGGCCAGGATCACCTTACCAACACGTTCAAGCACATCCTGATCTTCGAAGCGCTCGGCGCAAAGCTCCCGCAGTTCGCTCATCTGCCGCTGCTGATCGCGCCGGATGGTTCGAAGCTCTCGAAACGCAAGCACGGCCCGGTGGTGAGCGTTACAACCTATCGCGACGCCGGTTTTCTTCCGCAGGCCTATATCAATTTTCTGTGCCTGCTCGGCTGGTCGCCCAAGGACGATCGCGAAAAGATGAGCCGCGAGGAATTGGTCGCGGCGTTTTCTTTCGAAGGCATCAATCGCGACAACGCCGTAGTGAATTTTAGCGACACCGATCCGTTCGACGCGAAGGCGCTTTGGCTCAACGCCGAGTACATCCGCGAGATGAATCTGGACGATTTGGCCGCGCGGCTCATGCCGTTTCTGCCTGGAGCCGATGCAGTGAAGGTTCGCCAGGTCGCTCCACTAGTGCGCGAACGCATCAGGCTGCTCAGCGACGTGCGCGGAGTTGCGGGTTTCTTTTTTACTGACAAACTCGCGCCCTACGATTCGGGCGAGTTGATCCCACAAAAGGGCGACCGGGACATGGCGCTGAAAGTACTGAGACGGGCGCACGAGACCTTGGGGAAGACACCGTTTACTCACGATGCGCTCGACGCCGCGCTTCGCGCCGACGCCGCGCAGCTAGGCATCAAAGCCGGCCAGATGTTCCAGCCGATTCGTGTTGCCGTGTGCGGTCAGAAAGCCGCGCCGCCGTTGTTCGAGACGCTGGAAGTGATCGGCCAAGCGGGAACGCTTGCGCGGATCGAACAGGCCATTGGGCTAATCCAATAAGGAGACCATGAACCCTTTAAAAAATGAGCCCGAAGCTCCGGCCGCCGCGCCCGAGTCGACGAGCCCATCCAACTTCATTCGCGAGATCGTTCTCGACGATTTGAAGACGAACAAGTACGGCGGACGCGTGCACACGCGCTTTCCGCCGGAGCCGAACGGCTATCTGCATATCGGCCACGCCAAGTCGATCAATTTGAACTTTGGCCTCGCCGAGGAGTTCGGCGGCAAGTGCAACCTGCGCTTCGACGACACGAATCCGTCGAAGGAAGAAGTGGAGTACGTCGAGTCGATCATTGAAGACGCGCGGTGGCTCGGCGGAGATTGGGGCGATCGTCTCTTTTACGCCTCCGATTATTTCCTGCAGCTTTACGAATGGGCCGTGCAGCTGATCAAAGCGGGCAAAGCGTACGTCTGCGATCTATCGGGGGATGAAGTTCGCAAGCAGCGAGGAACGCTCACCGAGCCGGGCCAGAACAGCCCGTACCGCGACCGGTCTATCGAAGAGAACCTGAATCTGTTCGAACGCATGAAGGCGGGCGAGTTTCCCGACGGCGCACGCACGCTGCGGGCCAAGATCGACATGGCGTCGCCGAATCTCAATCTGCGCGATCCAGTGATGTATCGCATCCTGCACGCCGAGCATCACCGCACCGGCAAGCAATGGTGCATCTACCCGATGTACGACTTCGCACACGGCGAGTCGGATTCCATCGAGCGCATCACGCATTCGATATGCACGCTCGAGTTCGAGGACCATCGCCCGCTCTACGATTGGTATGTCGAACAGCTCGGGATCTATCATCCGCAGCAGATCGAATTCGACCGGCTGAACCTTACATATACTCTGCTTAGCAAGCGCAAACTTCTGCAACTCGTCCAGCAGAAGCACGTCAGCGGATGGGACGATCCGCGCATGCCCACCATCTCGGGCCTGCGCCGCCGCGGCTATACTCCCGAGGCGATCCGGAACTTCTGCCGCCGCGTAGGAGTTTCGAAGACCAACGGCACGACAGAGCTGAGCCTGCTCGAATATTTCTTGCGCGAAGACCTGAACAAGCGCGTGCTCCGCGCGATGGCCGTACTGCGGCCGCTGCGCGTCGTGATCGACAACTATCCCGATGGCCAGGTAGAGCAGATGGAGGCGGTCAACAATCCGGAAGACGCGAGCGCCGACACTCGAACCGTCCCGTTTTCGAAAACGCTCTACATCGAGCAGGAAGACTTCCGCGAAGATCCGCCGAAGCAGTATTTCCGGCTCTCACCCGGCCGAGAAGTTCGGCTGCGCTACGGATACTTCGTCACCTGCACCGGTGTGGTGAAAGACGCCGCTGGCAACGTAACCGAAATTCACTGCACCTACGATCCGGCAACACGCGGAGGCAACGCACCCGATGGCCGCAAAGTGAAATCGACTATTCATTGGGTCTCGACCGATCACGCGGTGGACGCGGAAGTACGCCTCTACGACAATCTGTTCAACGTCGAAAATCCAAACCAAGCGCCGGAGGGTCAGGACTTCACCGCAAACCTGAATCCCAACTCGCTCGAGGTAATCCAGGCGAAGCTGGAGCCGAGCTTGGCTACAGCGAAACCCGGGGACCGATATCAGTTCGAGCGCATGGGCTATTTCTGCGCAGACCTCGACAGCAAGCCGGGCAAACTGGTCTTCAACCGCACGGTGACGCTGCGCGACGCGTGGGCAAAGATCGAGGCCAAAAGCCAGACAAAGTCCGAAAAGAAGATCAAATGATCATTCTCGGTCTTGGCGGTATCCCGAACGATCCGGCGTGCGCCGTTTTGAAGGACGGCGAGTTGGTGGCAGCGGTCGAAGAGAAGAAAGTCGCACGCAATTTGAGCCCGGATGGATTGCCCGATCAAGCTGCGGCGATCGCGTTGAAGCTGGCCGCGGCGTCGGCCGAAGATGTCACTGGCCTGGCTCTGGTCCGGCCATTTTCACAGGATGTGCACCTGACCCTGCGCTCGCAATATCCGAACGCGCAAATCGCGATGGTGGAGCATCACACCGCGCACGCTGCGTCGGCTTACTATCCGTCCGGTTTCGACAGCGCCACGGTTCTCACGCTCGACCGCGACGGCGATTTTCGATCGGCCGCCCGCTGGCGCGCGTCCGGTAATCAGATTCATCTCGAGCGTGACCTATATTATCCGGACTCGCTCGGCGATCTTTACGGCCGCGTTACGGAGCTGCTCGGTTTTTCGGCCGGGGCCGATGAGCACAAGGTTCAGTGGCTTTCGACGGCGGACGAAGGTGCATCGTTCGCGGGCCTGTTTGATGAGATTCTGGGCAATTCCGACTGGCCGGCGATCGATCGCACATATTTCGACGCCGATCGCCTCACCCAGGGCGGCTTCAGCGAAAGGTTCTACCGGCATCTGGGGCTCTCGGACGGCGCAGCGATCCCTGAGAAACTGAAAGCCCCGTTGGCCGCCGCGCTGCAGCACTCGATCGAGCGCGCGGTTCTCCGCATGGCTGGAGCCGGGCCAAAACTTTGCCTGGCAGGCGGCCTGGGTATGAACGCGCTGCTGGTGAGCTCGCTCGAATCGCACAAAGAAGTTTTCGTGCAACCAGCGGCCGGGAACACGGGCACCGCGCTCGGCGCCGTATTCTATGTTTGGAATAGCATCTGCGGCCAATCGAAGCGCGCGTCACTCAACGATCTCTGCCTCGGCCCCAGCTTTTCGAGCGAAGAAATCAAGCAGATCATCGAGAATTGCAAGTTGAGGTTCCGGTACGTCCTCACGACAGACGAGCTCATCGATGACGCCGTCGCGCGCCTCAATGACGAAAAGATCATCGCCTGGATGCAGGGGCGCATGGAGTTTGGGCCGCGCGCGCTTGGCAATCGTAGCATCCTCGCTTCGCCGCAGAACCCGTATTCCACCGAGAATCTCAACATCTACATCAAGCACCGCGAGCCGTTCCGCAAGTTCGCTGCGTCTGTGCCGGCCGAGCTTGCCGATCAATACTTCGAAACCGGTCCTAATGCGCGGTATCTGGCGACCGTAGGCCGGGTTCGTGCCGAGCATCGGACAACGTTTGAAGCCGCCATCATGGGCAAGGATTCTGTTCGCGTGCACACGGTGACCGCCGAGGACAATCCGCTGTACCATCGCCTGCTACACGCAGCGGGAAAGGCCACGGGACTGCCAGTGCTTTACAACACCAGCTTCAATCTCTTCGGCGATCCGCTGGTGTGTACGCCGCGCAATGCCGTCCGCAGCTTTTATTCTTCGGGTATCGATTCGCTGTTCGTGGGCAATTTCGTTTTGGACAAGTAACTGTGCGCGGCTCGGATCGCTGTATAGCGGCTCGAATCGCTGTATACTTGACAACCATGAAAGCGCAATTGCTCGCAGTCGTGGCCCTGTCGCTTCCCGCTTATGCTCAACTGGCGCCGCCCAACGACGCCGGCGTAACCATGGGCCACGTCCATCTCAATGTCACCGACATCGGCGTGCAGAAGAAATTCTGGACGGAGTACTTCGGCGCAGTCCCTCTGAAGAAAGAGGGCCTGCAAGGTGTGAAGGTCCCTGGGATGCTAATCCTTTTCCGCCAGCAGGCGTCGACCGGCGGATCCGAGAACACGATGATGGATCATTTCGGGTTCAAGGTTCCGAGCACGGTGGAAGCGCTGAAGAAATTTCGGGCCGGGGGCATCAAGGTGCAGTCGGAGTTCAAGGGCACTGAGGGATTTCCCAATGCGTACGTCATTGGCCCGGACGAAGTCAAAATCGAATTGCAGGAAGACACATCGCTCACCGTTCCTGCCGTCGCCTATCATCTTCACTACATGAATGCGCAGGGCGACCAGATCAAATTGATGAACTGGTATGCGCAAAATTTTGGCGCGGCGATCAAGAAGCGCGGCCAGCACGACGCCGCCGACATTCCCGGGATGAATCTGACGTTCGGCGTGACGAGAAATCCTCCGACAACTCCGACCAAGGGCCGGTCGGTCGACCATGTCGGCTTCGAAGTGAAAAACCTCGAAGCGTTCTGCAAGAAGCTCGAAGCCAACGGCGTGAAACTCGATTCGCCTTATCGCAAAATCCCCACGGCGGGAATTGCAATCGCGTTCCTTACGGATCCATTTGGCACCTACGTAGAGCTAACGGAAGGCCTCGATCAATACTGAGGCACATCGATCCTGACTGAGGCGCAACCGATCCGGCACTGTTGGTCCCATTTTGGTTCCTTCCAGATATATTTTCGGCGTGCCACTGCCGAAATAGGGGGTGGTCGGCCCTTTTTACTTCGTAGAAAACACAGGTCGCGCGGCGACTTGATTCGTAACTTACTGAAATGATTCGATCGCGACGTATTGGAGTAAGATTTGCAAACTACCGTCATCGTGATGCGACAAGAAAGCGATCTTGGTAATCTCCGGCACAGTCTGAACCCCGCCGAGCTCCTGGACGCAGACACACCTGAGGGCGTCGATCTTGACGACT
>Ga0126381_100004426_pt1 | contig 15301 bp, 13 predicted proteins | sample PanSoiMetPlot_28_FD_96465 | JGI IMG/M metagenome (GOLD analysis project Ga0126381, IMG submission 96465) | Tropical forest soil microbial communities from Panama - MetaG Plot_28 | ecosystem: Environmental > Terrestrial > Soil > Tropical forest > Bulk soil | place: Panama | collected 2016-02-17 | reverse complement strand
GGCCAGGCCGGGGACGTCCCCGATCCTGCGGAGCAGGTCGTCGGCGGGAACCAGGTCACCCGACTCCACGCTGCCGCCCTCGGCGAACCTCGCCAGCAGGCCGCTCAGGTCCGCGTTGCCCAGGGCCGAGCGGAAGGTCTCGGCGATGGCCCGGCGCAGCAGGTGATCGAGCACCTCCTGCTCCCGGCCCTCCTCGCTGACCTCGAACTCGACCTTGCCGCGGAGCGTGCTCACCACGGCGGGCAGGTCGCAGACCCGGGCCACCGGCTGCCGCTCCCCGGTGATCGCGGCCCGGCGCACGGCGGAGGCCGCCACGGCCTCGGCGGCCGCGATCGCGAACCGGGCCGAGACGCCGGACCGCGCGTCCACCGCGGGCGAGGCGCGCACCAGCCGGGTGAACCTCGCGATCACCTGCACCAGGTGCTCGGGCAGCAGGGCACCGGGATCCTGGTCGTCCCAGGCCACCCGCGACTCCTGGCGGATCAGCGCCAGCTCGGCGTCGAGCGACACCGGGTAGTGGGTGCGGATCTCGGCGCCGAACCGGTCCTTGAGCGGCGTGATGATCCGGCCCCGGTTGGTGTAGTCCTCCGGGTTCGCGCTCGCCACCAGGACCAGGTCGAGCGGCAGCCGCAGCGCGTAGCCGCGGACGCCGATGTCGCGTTCCTCCAGCACGTTGAGCAGCGCCACCTGGATGCGCTCGGCCAGGTCGGGCAGCTCGTTGAGGCAGAAGACGCCGCGGTTGGTGCGCGGCACCAGGCCGAAGTGGATGGTCTCCGGGTCGCCGAGCGTCCGGCCCTCGGCCACCTTGACCGGGTCGATGTCGCCGATCAGGTCGCCGACGCTGGTGTCAGGGGTGGCCAGCTTCTCGCCGTAACGGTCGTCGCGGTGGCGCCAGATGATCGGCAGGTCGTCACCAAGGTCGGCGGCCAGGCGGCGGCACCGCGCGCAGACCGGGGCGAACGGATGATCGTTGATCTCGCACCCGGCGACCGTGGGGGTCCACTCATCGAGCAGGCCGGTGAGCGTGCGGATCAGCCGCGTCTTGCCCTGGCCCCGCTCCCCGAGCAGGATCACGTCGTGGCCGGCGATGATGGCCCGCTCCAGGTGGGGCAGGACCGTCTGGCCGAAGCCGATGATCCCGGGGAAGGCGTTCTCCCCCGCTCGCATCCGGGCGAGCAGGTTCCGCCGCATTTCCGCCTTAACCGTCGTGAACTCGTGGCCGCCGGCGCGTAGTTCGCCGAGGGTTTGGGCCGCGGAGGGAGCTGACTTTTCCGTCGTCGACTGAGGCTGGCTCTGTGGCGTCACCCTTCGACACTATGTGCATGTTGGAGAGATCTGCATCTCGGGAGGCTGGGTTTGGCTGAGCGCGAACCGGCGCTGGCCATCGACGTCGGCGGCACCAAGCTGGCCGCCGCGGTGGTCGAGCCGGGTGGCCGGCTGATCACCTGGGCGCAGGTTCCTACCCCTCGTGAGCTGGGCTCCGAGCAGCTGTGGCGCACGCTGGAGGCACTGGCGGGGCGGGTGCTCGACGCGGCCGGGATCTGCTCGCCTGCCGGCCTGGCCGGCGTCGGCGCCGGGTGCGGCGGCCCGATGGAATGGCCGGCCGGCCTGGTCTCTCCGCTCAACATCCCGGCCTGGCGGTCGTTTCCGCTCCGCGCCCGGCTGCGGGAGCGCTTCGCCGGGGCCGCGGTCCGGGTGCACAACGACGCGATCTGCCTGGTGGCGGGCGAGCACTGGCGGGGCGCGGGGCAGGGCGCGGACAACGTGCTCGGCATGGTCGTCTCGACCGGGGTGGGCGGCGGGCTGATCCTGGATTCCCGGGTGATCGCGGGCGCCTCCGGCAACGCGGGCCACATCGGGCACGTCGTGGTCGACCCGGAGGACGGGCCCGAGTGCGCCTGCGGCGGGCGCGGCTGCCTCGAGGCGATCGCCCGCGGCCCCGCGCTCGTGGCCTGGGCGCAGCGCGAGGGCTGGCGCCCGGGCCAGCCGGACGCCACCGCCAAGGACCTGGCCGACGACGGCGCCCAGGGCCACCCGGTCGGCCTCGCCGCGATGCGCCGGGCCGGACGGGCCCTGGGCATCGCCATCTCATCCGCCACCCTCCTGTGCGATCTGGAGGTGGTGTCGATCGGCGGCGGGCTCTCCCAGGCGGGGGCCATGCTGTTCGAGCCGCTGGAGGAATCGCTGCACGCGCACGCCCGGCTCAGGTTCGCGCGCCAGCTCCGCGTGGTGCCCGCGGCGCTCGGCCAGGGCGCCGGGCTGGTCGGCGCCGCGGCGCTCATCCTGGCCGGCGACCGCTACTGGGCCGGCGACTGAGCCGGTGATGCAGACTTCAAGCATGACGACGTCTTCCCCTCCGGGTCCCGATGAGGTGGCCGCGGCGCGCAAGGTTCTCGACGATGTCGTCCTGCGGACCCCGATGCTGCACTCGCGAGCGCTCTCCGAGCAGCTCGGCGGGCCGGTCTACCTGAAGTGCGAGAACCTGCAGCGCACCGGGTCGTTCAAGGCCCGCGGCGCGTACCTGCGCATCTGGCGGCTGTCCGGCGAACAGCGCGCCCGCGGGGTCATCGCCGCCAGCGCGGGCAACCATGCTCAGGGCGTGGCGTTCGCGGCCGCCCGGCTCGGCGCCCGGGCCACCGTGGTCATGCCGGAGCGCGCTCCGCTGCCCAAGGTCGAGGCCACCCGCTCGTACGGGGCTGAGGTCGTGCTGCACGGCAGCGCCGTGGAAGACGCCCTGGCCCGGGCCCAGGAGCTCGCGGCCGAGCACGGGTCGATCTTCATCCATCCCTTCGAGCACCCGGACGTCCTGGCTGGCCAGGGCACCGTCGGCCTGGAGATCGTCGAGCAGTGCCCGGACGTGCGCACGATCGCGGTTCCGGTCGGCGGCGGTGGCCTGGCCGCGGGCATCGCGATCGCGGCCCAGGCCGCGGCCCCCGCGGTCCGCGTGATCGGCGTGCAGGTGGAGGCCGTGGCGCCGTTCCCCGCATCGCTCGCGGTCGGGTACCCGGTGACCGTGCCGCCCGGGCCCACGATGGCCGACGGCATCGCCGTGGCCGGCCCGGGCGAGCTGGCCTTCGCCGTCCTGGCCGAGCGCGCGCACCGGATGGTAACCGTGTCCGAGAAGAGCCTGTCCCGGGCGCTGCTGCTCTGCCTGGAGCGTTCCAAGCAGGTCGTGGAGCCGGCCGGGGCGGCCGGGGTGGCCGCGCTGCTGGAACATCCGCAGGCCTTCGAGCCGCCGGTGGTGGCCGTGCTGTCCGGCGGCAACATCGACCCGCTGCTGCTGGCCAAGGTGTTGCGGTACGGCCTGGCCGCGGCCGGCCGCTTCCTGACCTTCCGCTGCCAGCTGTCCGACCGCCCCGGCGCGCTGGCCACGCTGCTGGCCGAGGTGGCGGCGCTCGGCGCCAACGTGCTCGACGTGGTGCACGAGCGGAACACGCCGGGGCTGCACGTGGACGAGGTCGAGGTGCTGCTGCAGGCGGAGACCAGGGGACCTGAGCACTGCGACAGCGTCATCGGCCGGCTGCGCGAGTCCGGCTATAAGCTGCTATTCAGCTGAACGCGCAGACGGCACGTGCTGGATGCCCCTGGTGTATGGCCTGGTATCAGAGATTTCCGCGGCGCGACTGTTCCCGCTCTATGGCCTCGAACAGCGCCTTGAAGTTGCCCTTGCCGAACCCCTCTGACCCGTGCCGCTCGATCAGCTCGAAGAACACCGTGGGCCGGTCCTGGACCGGCTTGGTGAAGATCTGCAGCAGGTAGCCGTCCTCGTCCCGGTCCGCGAGGATGCTCAGCTCGCGCAGTTCCTCCAGCGGAACCCGGGTATCGCCGACCCACTCGCCGAGCGTCTCGTAATAGCTGTCCGGCGTGTTGAGGAAGTCCAGGCCCGCGGCCCGCATGCCGCGGACCGCGGCCACGATGTCGTCGGTGGCCAGCGCGATGTGCTGGACCCCTGGGCCGCCGAAGAACTCCAGGTACTCGTCGATCTGCGACTTCTTCTTGCCGGCCGCCGGCTCGTTGATCGGGAACTTGACCTTGCGGCTGCCGTCGGCGACCACCTTGCTCATCAGCGCCGAGTACTCGGTGGCGATGTCGTCGCCGACGAACTCCTTCATGTTGGTGAAACCCATGACCTGCCGGTAGAAGCCCACCCACTCGTCCATCTTGCCGAGCTGGACGTTGCCGACGCAGTGGTCGATCTGGGTGAAGAACGGTCGGTCGCCCGCGGGGGCAACCGGATCGGCGGCCACGTAGCCGGGCAGGTAGGGGCCGCTGTAGTTGGTGCGCTCCACCAGGGTGTGCTGGGTATCGCCGAAGGCGGCGATCGCGGCGAGCACCACCTTGCCGTGAGCGTCCTCGAAGACCTCGGGCTCCGCCAGGCCCGTGGCCCCGCGGGAGACCGCGAGGTCATAGGCGGCCTCGGCCGAGGGGACCGTGATGGCCAGGTCGATCACGCCGTCGCCGTGCGCGGCCACGTGCAGGCCCAGGGCCGTGCCGGCCCGCACCGGCCCGCGGAGCACGAACCGCGCGGCGCCGGATTCGAGCACGTAGGCGGCCTCGTCCCGGCAACCGGTCTCCGGGCCGCGATAGGCGACGCACCGCATGCCGAACGCCGTCGAGTAGAAGTGGGCGGCCTGCCGCGCGTTGCCGACGGCGAAGACCACCGCGTCCATGCCGGTGACGGGGAACTCGTCCATGGTGAAAGCATCAATCAGGGAAATCAAGATGTGCAACTGTGGCTTGGATTGCTATGCACTTTGCAGAGTTCTGGCTCGGAAAACGCTGGATAACTGGGCACCATGCTGCCTGAAAGGAGGTACGAATGATCGATAGCCTCGATGCGCGGCTGATCGACCTGCTCACGGCCCGGCCGCGGATCGGCGTGCTGGACGCGTCCCGGCGGCTCGGCGTGGCCCGGGGGACGGTCCAGGCCCGGCTGGACCGGCTGCGGTCCCGGGGCGTCGTCACCGGGTTCGGGCCCGATGTCGACCCCGCGGCGCTCGGCTACCGGGTCACCGCGTTCGTGACCCTGGAGATCCGCCAGGCCGGCGGCCACGACCCGGTGACGGACCGGCTCGCGCTGATCCCTGAGGTGCTGGAGGCGCACACGATCACGGGCCAGGGCGACATGCTCTGCCGCGTGGTCGCGCGCGACAACGCGGACCTGCAGCGGGTCATCGACGCGATCGTCGACGTGCCCGGGGTGGTGCGGACCTCCACGGTCATCGTGTTGGCCGCGCCGGTCAGGTACCGGGTGCTGCCCCTGGTCCACGCGGCCGCCAGCGCCCCGGCCTGACCAGCGGCCGGGCCTGGGCGCGCAGCGCGGTGACCGCGTCTTCGGGTTTCATGATCCTGGACCCAAACCCGCAGATACTGCGGGTTTCAGTCCAGGATCATGGAATTGACTAGCCGCAGCGAACGCCGCCCGCTGGTCCGCGATCACCGGGAAAATCGCTACCCGCTCTCACCTCGCCGCCGTTACGTTGCGTACATGGGGCACGGACCGTCCGCGCGACACCCGGGCTGGCGGGTGACGTCGGGAGAACCTGACCCCGCCACGGTGGAACGGCTGCTGCGCAAGCTGCCGACGTGGTTCGGCATCGAATCTTCCGTCCTCGAATACATCGAGTCGGCCCGGCGGCTGCCCGCCTACCTGGCCTGGCCGGACGGTCAAGTGTCCGCCGACTATACGCCGGACCAGGCCGCTGGCGTGCTGCTCGCCGTGCGGCACTTCCCCCGCTCGGCCGAGATCTACCTGATGGCCGTGGACCCCGCCGTTCACCGCCAGGGAGCGGGCCGGGCGCTGGTCACCGCGCTCGAATCCGACCTGAACGCCGACGATGTCGGGTTCCTTCAGGTCAAGACGCTCGGCCCGTCTCATCCCGACCCGGGCTACGCGCGCACCCGCCAGTTCTACGCCAGCGTGGGGTTCCAGCCGCTGGAAGAGATCACCGGCCTCTGGCCCGGGAACCCCTGCCTCATCATGATCAAGACGCTTCAACCCCACAGGGGCTGACGTTCAAATCGCACCGGGGGTTTGTTCGATCGCGCCGGGGGCGTTCGATCGCGCCGGGGGCGTTCAATCACTGGCGGAGATGACGTCGTCGAGCCAGCCGGTGAGCCGCGCCGTGTACTCCGGGCTGATGGCGGCCAGCTCGTGCCGCCCGCCGTAGGTCGGGTGGTGCGCGGTCCCGGCGAGCTCGTGAATGGCCAGCCGGGCCGGATCGGGATACGCGGCCCGCCAGACGGCGATGCTCTCCGGCACCGGGACCCACTCGTCGGCGCCGTAGAACGCCAGCACCGGGCAGCGGAGCTGGCCGATGCTCACGGCCGGGTCGAAGTCCATGTCGTCCCAGTCCGGCGCCTCCGGCAGGACGCGGGGCACCCAGCTCAGCCCGAACCAGGCGCGGTCGGCGTGCGCGTCCACGACCCGCTGGGCCTGCGAGCGGGCCAGCCGGCCCCGCTGGAAACCCTCGTACGCGGCCCGCAACCCGGCCAGCTCGGCCAGGCACCCCGGGCCGAACCCGGCCCGCCGGAGCTGCTCGGCGGTCCCGTACCGCATCTGGCGGGCCGGGCTCACCGCGCTGCACCCGACCAGGACCAGGAAGGCGATATCTGCGCGGCGCGCCGCGGTCAGCAGGGCCACCCAGGCTCCCTGGCTGAAACCCCACAATCCCGTCGGGACCGGGCCGGTCACCTCGGCCAGCGCCGCCAGCCCTTGGGCCAGGTCCTCGGCCTGCAGCTCGTACGGCACGTCCCGGTCCGGCGGCGACGCGCGGCGGTCGTAACGGAGCACGGCCACGCCGCGCCCGGGCAGCACCCTCGCCAGGTGCTCGAACAGGAACTGCCGCCGGGACGGGTCGTCCGCCGGGTGCAGGGCCGCCACCGCCGCCCGGCACCTGCCTTCCGGGAGGGCCACGCTCGCCACCAGCCGGGCGTCCCGGCAGCGCAGGACCACCGGCGTGTCGGCCACTAGCCTTCCGAGACGCCCTTGGCCACGTCGGAGGCGATGCCGAGAATCGCCGCGGACAGCTGGCCGCGGTCCTCCACCTGGTCGACGAAGAACATCCAGCCCACGCTCACCCCGCCGAGCGCCATCGCCGCGCGCAGTCGTTCGGGCAGGCCGGCCCCGGGCTCGGTCAGCGCGTCGATCAGCCCGGTCATCCGTTCCCGGAACAGGTCACGGCGCTGCTTGGCCGAGGACAGGGAGTTCAGCGCGGCCTGGTTGTGGTGCATCATCTTGAACGCGTCGCTGCCGTCCGCGACGATCTGCACGTACCGCCGGAGGATCTCGTCGCGGGTCTCGGGCGTTCTCGGCTGAGTCTTGGCCCAGGCGGTCAGCGCGTCGAGCTGGCCGAAGTAGTCCTCGACCAGGCTGCGGACGATGTCCTCCTTGGACTTGAAGTGGTAATAGAGCGCCGCCTTGGTGACATCGAGCCGCTCGGCGATCTCGCGCAGGGACGTCTTGTCGTACCCCTGCTCGGCGAACAGTTCCAGGGCCACCTGCTGGATGCGCGCCCGGGTGTCGCTACGGGCGCGCACCTCGTGGGGAGTGCCATGCCCCTTGGCGGGGCGGCCGCCGGCCTGGTGCCCCTCGACGGGGTGCTCCTCGGCGGGGCGCCCCTCGGGACGCGCAGCCACGGCGGTCGCCATCCCGGCGACCGGCGTCACCCCGCGCACCTGCTCGTTCATCGCTCTCGTCCAGTCTCGCGGTGCCGCCAAATTTACTTGACGGCCGGTAAGCAAACAGCTTATCCTAACTTGTCGCCTGATACTAGCCGGTCGGCAAGTAGGTTGAGAAGCGCCGCGCCGCGCGCCGCTCGGAGCGCCGCGCCGCGCACCATATGGAGGGGAGTCTAAGCATGGCGGAGACCCAGTCGGCCGCAGCAACCGGGGGATCTGCGGTCAGCGGGCCCAAGCGCGAGGTCCTGGTCGTGCTGCCAGGACTGCTGCTCGCGCTCATCCTCGCCATGCTCGACCAGACCATCGTCTCCACCGCGCTGCCGCGCATCGTCGGTGACCTGGGCGGGGTCACCCACCTGTCGTGGGTGGTCACCGCGTACGTGCTGGCCTCCACGATCACCACGCCGCTGTACGGCAAGCTCGGCGACCTCTACGGCCGTAAGCGCTGGCTGATCACCGCGATCGTGATCTTCCTGATCGGGTCCGCGCTGTCCGGGATGTCGCAGTCCATGGAACAGCTGATCATGTTCCGGGCGCTGCAGGGACTCGGCGCGGGCGGCCTGATGGTCGGCGTGATCGCCACCATCGGGGACCTGGTGGCGCCGCGGGAGCGCGGCCAGTACATGGGCTACATGATGGCCTCGATGATGCTGGCCATGATCGCGGGCCCGCTGGTCGGCGGGTACATCACCGACAGCCTGTCCTGGCGCTGGATCTTCTACATCAACATGCCGGTCGGCGGCGCGGCGCTGATCTACCTGTGGACCACGCTGCACCTGCCGTACAAGAAGGTCCCGCACAAGATCGACTACCTGGGCGCGGGCGTGCTCGCGATCGCGGCCACCTCGGTCGTCCTGCTCACCACCTGGGGCGGCAGCCAGTACCGCTGGGAATCCGGGCAGATCCTGGCCCTGGCCGTGGTGGCCGTGGCCGCTACCACCGCGTTCCTGTTCATCGAGACCCGGGCCGCGGAGCCGGTGCTGCCGCTGCACGTGTTCAAGAACCGCAACTTCTCGGTGGCCACCGCGATGAGCTTCCTGCTCGGCGTGGCCATGCTGGGCGCGCTCACGTTCCTGCCGCTCTACCAGCAGACGGTGCAGCACCTGTCCGCCGTCGGCAGCGGGCTGATGCTGATCCCCATGATGCTCGGCGTGACCGCCACGTCGCTGATCGGCGGGTTCGTGATGACGCGCACCGGCAGGTACCGGTTCATGCCGATCGTCGGCGGGGCGATCATGACGGTCGCCATGCTCCTGCTGACCGGGCTCGGCGTGACCACCCCCCTGCTCGAGGCGGGCCTGTTCTACGCGGTGCTCGGCGTCGGGATGGGCTTCCTGATGCAGATCACGTCGGTGATCGTGCAGAACAGCGTGGAGCCCAAGGACATCGGCGTGGCCAGCAGCTCGAGGACGTTCTTCCAGCAGATCGGCGGGTCCCTGGGGGTGGCGCTGTTCGGCGCGGTCTTCGCCCGGCGGCTGACCGAGAGCATGAGCAGCCTGATGCCCGGGGTGCACCTGAACTCGGGAGGCGGGCAGCTCAACCCAGTCGTGGTCAACCACCTGCCCGCGCTGGTCCGGCACGACGTTTTCTTTGCCATCTCGCACGCGATCCAGGGCGTGTTCTACCTGGCGGTGCCCGCGGCCTTCGCGGTGTTCGTGCTGGCCTGGTTCATCAAGGAGGTGCCGCTGCGCAGCAGCGCGCCGCCGCCACCGTCCGAGGCCCCGGCGAGCGAGCCGGAGTTCGCGGCGTAACTCCCGTTACGGCCGAAAAATCATGATCGCGGTGACCGGACCAGGCCGGCCACCGCGATCATGAACTGCGGGCTGGGCGCCGCGCGGCTACGTCCCCACGTACGGGACGGCCTCGAGGATCTCAACGGACGTGGTCTTCCCGTTCGGCAGCGCGTAGGTCGCGGTCTCCCCGACCTTCTTCCCTGAGATCGCGCTGCCCAGCGGGGACCGGGGAGAGTACACGTCGATCGGCGCGCCGCTCTCCTCGCGGGAGGCGAGCAGGAACGTCACCTCGTCCTCGTCGCCCGCGAAGCGGATCGTGACGGTCATGCCGGGCCCCACGACACCGTCGGTGCGCGGGGGGTCGCCGACCCGTGAGTTGTCCAGGATCTGCATGAGCTGGAGAATGCGGCTCTCCTGCTTGCCCTGCTCTTCCTTGGCGGCGTGATAGCCGCCGTTCTCGCGCAGGTCGCCCTCGTCCCTGGCGGCCTCGATCCTCTTGGCGATCTCCGTGCGCCCAGTACCCGTGAGGTAATCCAGCTCCGACTTGAGCCGGTCATACGCCTCCTGGGTTAGCCAGGTGACGCTGTCGTCGCGGGTTTCGGTCACGAGAACTCCTAGGTTGGAAGCGGAACAGACGTCCGCCGGGCCCGGATTGGGCCCTGGGGTAATCATTCGAGGTTAACAAGGCTCCGCAACTACGTCGCCCATGTCAATCCACCTGGACCGGGAGCGCGAGTCCAGCCCGCCTTCTCCCGGTCCCCCCTCGTCGCCCGGCCGCGATCACGCGGGAATGCTTCAGCAGAACGGGCGTGTTGTGTAGCACAATGGCCACTTGGCGCCGGCGCATTGCGGGCGCTTGAGCCCGGGCAGGGCGGGGGCGTCCGGCCGGGTGAGTCGTCACACCATGCCTGAAGGGAAGCTCGTTGTCTGCCGTGACCACCGATCCCGCGGAAGCGACGGCCTGCACGACGACCGGGGACGCTGAATCAGTCCTGTGCGCCACCGCGCCGCTGCGGCTGATGGCCGTGCACGCGCACCCGGATGACGAGTCCAGCAAGGGTGCCGCGACGATGGCGCGCTACGCGAAAGAGGGCGTGGACGTGCTGGTCGTCACGCTCACCGGCGGCGAGCGGGGCGACATCCTGAACAAGGCCATGGACCGCCCGGAGATCCGCGCCGATCTGGCCGGCGTCCGGCGCGCGGAGATGGCCCGGGCCCGCGAGATCCTCGGCGTCCGGCAGCAGTTCCTCGGCTTCACCGATTCCGGGCTCCCCGAAGGCGACCCGCTGCCGCCGCTCCCCGACGGATGCTTCGCCCTGGAGCCGCTGGAGGCCGCGGCACGCCCGCTGGTGCGGGCCGTCCGGGCCTTCCGCCCGCAGGTGATCCTCGGCTACGACGAGAACGGCGGCTACCCCCACCCCGACCACGTCAAGTGCCATCAGGTGACCATCGAGGCGTTCGAGGCCGCCGCGGACCCGGACCGCTACCCGGACTGCGGTGAGCCGTGGCAGCCGGCCAAGCTCTACTACTTCGCCACGTTCCACCGGGCCCGGTTCATGGCCCTGCACGAGGAGATGCTGCGGCGGGGCCTGGAATCGCCGTACGCGGACCGCCTGGAGGAGTGGGTAGAGGACCACCCCGGGCATGAGATCACCACCCGGGTGCCCTGCGCCGACTTCTTCGACGTCCGCGACCAGGCGCTGCTCGCCCACGCCACCCAGATCGACCCCGACGGCGGCTGGTTCGCCTGCCCGCGGGAGGTGCAGGTGGCGGCGTGGCCGACGGAGGATTTTCACCTGGCCAGGTCGGTGGTGGATACTGAGAAGCCGGAAGATGACCTGTTCGCCGGGGTGCGAGACAGTGAGCCTTTTCATTCTCCTCTTGGCGGCCAGGTACGCTGAGCCCGAATTCGGCGGATGAAAAAGGTTCAGCCTGAGGTGGATAAGCGGGTGAGCGCGTGACCGCGCTGGCGGCGTCAGCCAGTAGCTCCGTCCAGCCGGGGACGCTGGCGTTTCTCGTGATCTTCGGCATGGCGGTTGTGCTCGTCTTCCTGTTCTGCTCGATGACCAAGCACCTGCGCAAGGTCAACGCCGCCGCTCGCCAGAACGAGAAGGACGCCGCTTCACCGCCCTCGGCCCAAGACCTCGGGGCCGGGGACGTGACCCAGGCGAGCTCGCCGGACCGGCGCGGGGATTCCTGACCCGGGCGGGCTTAGGCCGGGGCCGGCCCGGCCTGACTGTCGCCGGCCAGGGCCATCCCGTAGGCCAGCAGGGTGATCCCGGGGGCCGGAGACCAGTCACGGCCGGGAAGCCTGCGGAAGCCCGCACGCTGGTAGAGGCGCTGCGCGGCCGCCATCTCCGGCTGCGTCAGCAGCACCAGATGCCGGACACCCTGCCGCGCGGCGCGCTCGGTCACGGCCCGGAGCAGGGCGTCTCCGGTTCCCCGGCCCCGGGCCGCCGGCACCACGGCGAGCGCCCGGATCTCGGCCTCGTCCGGGCCGGCGACCACCTGGCCCGCGTGCGGCCAGGGCTGCAGCATGACGGTCCCGAGGATCCGGCTGTCGTCCTGTCCGGCCACCGCGACCAGCACCGTGCCGTCGCCGTCCAGGCCCAGGGCGCGCAGGGTTGGCGCGTACCCGGAACCCGGCGTCAGGTAGCCGTCGGCCACGTAGGCGGCCACCCGGATCTCGCCGACCTCGGCCAGCTCATCGGGCCGCGCATCGCGGACGATCACGGCGTCTCCTCTCACCCGGGGCCGTCACCCCTGACTTCGCATCCCGGCCCGCCCGCCCGTCACCTCCGGGGGCGGCGTTACCCGTAGGCTGTGCGGAAGTGATGGCAGAGGATATGAACCTTTTTCATCCTCCCCAGGGCTACCCACATACTCTGGGCGTGACGTCGACGGATGAAAAGGTTCACTATGCGGCCGGTGCCGTGAGGGAGTGCTGATCGACGGTGACAGAGCCGGGGACGCGGGCCTCCGAGGTACCGGCGGCCGCCGTGCCGGAGGGCGCATGGCTACTGGACGTGCGCGAGGACGATGAGTGGGCGGCAGGCTATGCGCCCGGCGCCTGCCACATTCCCATGGGCGCACTCAGCGCCCGCGCCTCCGAGATACCGCAGGACCAGGTCGTCTACGTGATCTGCCGGTCCGGGGTGCGCTCGGCGCACGTCGCGCGGGCGCTCGCGGCGGCCGGCTGGGAGGCGGTCAACGTCGGGGGCGGCATGCAGGATTGGGCCGCGGCCGGCCGCCCGATGGCCACCGACTCGGGAGCCGAGCCGTTCGTGGCCTGACCGCCGACGGCTGGCCCGGCCATTGCGCCTTCTTCATCCGCCGATCTCAGCCTCCGAGCACGTGGGCAGCCCAGGGGAGGATGAAGAAGGCTCATCTTGTCGGTAGCCCGTGGTGAGATGTGCGCTAGCGTGCTGAATGGTTGGTCCAGGCCGTTGCTGGGGTGTCCGCCATGCTGGTGATCCACGGGATCTGGGCCTACGGGGCGCTGAGCCTGTGGGCCGAGGACTCCGAGGGCCCGGCCCGGGTCCAGCCCCGGCCGGGCCGGCCGTCGCGTGCCCCCCGGCCGCACCCGTTTGCCAGCGGCCCGGACGCCCTCGCCGATGCGGTCGCGGAACTGGCCGGCTCGGCGGCGGACCTGGCCCGCAAGGCCATCGAGGACGAGCTGACCCTGCGCCTGCCCAGCGCGGCGGACGGGCCGCTGGCCTCGCCCGCGCTGATCAGGGAGCCGGACGCCGCGCCCGCCCGCCCGACCGGGCGACCCGGGCTCGCCCCCTGGCGCGTGCCCGCGCTGACGTTCGACCCGGCCGTCGCGGCCGACCTGCTCGCGCCGCTCGGCGAGCCGGGCGCCGGATCCTCGGTCGCGGTCCCCGGGGGATCGGTGCTCTACCTGGCCGCCCTGGCCCGGCTGGCCGACGACCTGGTCGCCCGCGGCCGCGTGCTGCCGGCCCTGGTGGCCAGCGAGGACGGGCGCTACGCCGCCAGGTGGCGGGCCGTGCTGTCCGGCGCGGACGCGCAGCGGGCCAGGGACCTCGCCGCCGCGATGCCGCCGCTGTGCCGCGCCGATGCGGGCAGCGAGCCGTCGGCGGTCCTGGTGACCGATGCCCTGGACGCGCTCGCCGACGCCGCAGCGCGGGCCAGGCTCGGCCGTGATCCCGAATTCGGCCTGCTGTCCGCCCGGCGCGGCCGCCGCCCGGCCCGGGTCCCGGTCGCCGAGCGCTGGGCAGCGGCCCTGGCCGTCGCGGACGCGCAGGTGCCCGTGGCCACGCCGCAGGACGAGGCCGAGGCCGCGGACCTCGGGGCCGCCCTGGACCAGTGGCGCGCGGCGGCGCAGGTTCCGGCCGGGCCGGTCCGCACCTGCTTCCGCCTGGTGGAGCCGGAGGAGGCTGACCCGGGCACCTCGGCCACCCCGGCGGCGTCGGACGGGGCGGACACCTGGACGGTCGGGTTCGCGCTGCAGTCGACGGACGACCCGAGCCTGCTGCTGCCCGCGGCGGACATCTGGTCGGGGGCCGCGGCCGGCGGCTGGGCGGCGGCCGGGATCAGGCACCCGGAGGAGGACCTGCTCGCCGGGCTCGGCACGGCCTCCCGGCTGTTCCCCGAGCTCGATCGGGGACTGCGGTCCGCCGCCCCGGTCGCGGTCACCCTGGACACGGAGGGGGTGGCCCGTTTCCTGAGCCAGACCGGCCCGCTGCTGGCCGGCGCCGGCTTCGGCGTGCTGCTGCCGGACTGGGCCGGCGGGTCGCGCAAGCGGCTCGGCCTCAAGGTCACCACGAGAACGAGGAGCACGGCGGGCGCGGCTTCAGCGGCCGAATCCCGGTTCGGCCTGCGAGACCTGGTCGATTTCCGCTACGACCTGGCGGTCGGCGACGAGTCGCTGGATCTGGAGGAGCTGGAAGAACTGGCCCGGCTCAAGGTGCCGCTGATCCGGCTGCGCGGCCAGTGGGTGGAGCTCGACGACCGGCACCTGCAGGCCGCGCTGAAGTTCCTGCAGCAGCGCCGGAGCGGGACCACCACGGCGGGGGAGGCCCTGCGCGACGGGCTGGCCAGCATGGACGACGACTTGCCGGTGGTCGGCGTGGACGCCGACGGCTGGCTCGGCGACCTGCTGTCCGGGCAGGCCGACCGCAGGCTCGCGCCGGTACCGACCCCGGCCTCGTTCCGCGGCGAGCTCCGCCCCTACCAGGAACGCGGCCTGGCCTGGCTGTCCTTCCTCGGCAACCTCGGCCTCGGCGCAGTCTTGGCGGATTCCATGGGTCTCGGCAAGACAATTCAGCTTTTGTCTCTTATTTCATATCAGAAAGAGCAGATGGAGGGGCGGGCGGCACCAGAGGCGCTTCCGCCGACTTTGCTGGTATGCCCGATGTCGCTGGTCGGGAACTGGGAGCGGGAGGCGGAGCGGTTCACCCCGGACCTGAAGGTGCACGTCCACCACGGCGCGGACCGGCTCGCCGGCGAGGAGCTTTCTAGTGCGCTGAACGCGGCCGACCTGGTCATCACCACCTATGGGCTGGCCGCCCGCGATCAGGAGGCGCTGAGCCAGGTCGAGTGGGCCCGGGTGGTGTGCGACGAGGCTCAGAACATCAAGAACGCGGCCACCCGCCAGGCCCGGGCGGTACGCGCCCTGCCCGCGGCATCCCGGATCGCGCTGACCGGCACGCCGGTCGAGAACCGGCTCAGCGACCTGTGGTCGATCATGGAGTTCGTGGGTCCCGGCCTGCTCGGCCCGGCGGAGCGGTTCCGCAAGAGGTACGCCGTGCCGATCGAGCGCAACGGCGACGAGGAGGCCGCGGACCGGCTGAAGCGGATCACCGGCCCGTTCATCCTGCGCCGGCAGAAGACCGATAAGACGATCATCTCCGACCTGCCGGACAAGC
>Ga0126381_100004425_pt1 | contig 15301 bp, 12 predicted proteins | sample PanSoiMetPlot_28_FD_96465 | JGI IMG/M metagenome (GOLD analysis project Ga0126381, IMG submission 96465) | Tropical forest soil microbial communities from Panama - MetaG Plot_28 | ecosystem: Environmental > Terrestrial > Soil > Tropical forest > Bulk soil | place: Panama | collected 2016-02-17 | reverse complement strand
CGGCGGACGCGGCGAAAGCGGCCGCCGCGGTGGATGCGAAGGCAGCGCCGGTGGAGGGCAATATGTCCGCCGCGGTGAGCGGGCCGTATGGTGTGTCGGCTTACTCGGGAAACCCGGGATTCACGGGTATCAACGGGTCGTTGGCCGGCTTGTTCGTGATCGTGGAGTATTTATCGGACCACGCACCGGTGGACGCGCAAGAGAAGGCGTTCCAGGATTATTGCGGGGATCTGAATCGCAATCTGGCGCTTTGGCGGACAGTGAATACAGCGGAAGTGCCGGTGTTGAATGAGGCGCTGAGGAAGAATAATTTGCCGGCCTTGAAGACCGTTGAAGCGCCGGGGGATGTGGCGTGTGGGAAGTGATGGCGGGCTTATTTTTTGTACAAGCGGAGTGAGCACAACTCGTGCGCCAGCGATACCACCCGATAACGCTAGGTTGTATCGCCGGGCGCAATGACTCCAGGGTCCAGCTTGCGCCCGAATCAAAACCAAACATGCTTGGTTGTCCCCAGCCTGCTTCCGGAAAGTCAGACGGGAAGTTGCGCGAGTCTATTTTGTATGCAACCCGGCTTCGCGAAACCAGTCTGAGTCGTGGTCTGGCAATAAAATAATTGAACCCCTAATGGAGGCAACGATGTCCAACAGGGTCGCGTCGAAATTGAGAATTGCAGGAAAGGCGGTTCTGGCCATTGCCGCGACGATAATGATTGCGGTGCGTATCACGATTGGGATCGTCAGTACGCCACGCATCGAAGCGCAATCCCAGTCGTCTGCTGCTGCCGCTCCTTCGGTACCAGCGCCGGTCCCTAAGCCAAACCACGCGTCTCCAGCAGCCCGTCTAGAGAGCAATCTCATGGTCCCGCAGGCGGTGGCTCAACCCAAGACCGTTAGCGCTTCCAAATTCGAAGTGGCGGCAGTGAAGCCCTGCTCGGGCGATCGCGCCATTGTTCGCGGGGGCCGAGGTTCAAGCGAGCAATCTCCTGGAACACTGTATTTGAATTGCCAGACGGTGATGAGCATTATTCAGACTGCATACACCTCCGGCTACCCGCCTCTTCCACCGATTGAAGGGGGACCATCGTGGATCCATTCCGAACGCTACACAATCGAGGCGAAGGCGGAAGGGGCTGCGAGCGCGGCCACAATGAGAGGGCCAATGTTGCAAGCTTTGCTCCAAGATCGGTTCCAACTCAGGACCCATATCGAAACCAAAGAGGTTTCCGGCTATGCCCTGGTGGTGGCGAAGGGAGGTCCCAAGCTTACCAAACATCAGGAGGGAAGTTGTGTTGACATCGGCCTGGTCGCACCGCTCCAAGGCGCGCGTCCACCGCACAACCCAGGAGATAAATACTGCGGCGCCAACCGTTCTGGAAAAGGAACTGGACCCAATATTACGCTCGACGTGCCCGGAGTAAGCCTCGATTACTTTGCCAAAACCTTCCTCGGAATCGCTTTCTGGGGGCATCCCATCGTCAACAGGACTGAAATCAACGGGCTATTCGACATCCACCTCGAATTCTACGCCGATGAGAGCACACCTGGGCCACCCGATATGGTGCGGCCCCCGACGAAATCTGATGGTGAACCTCCATCCGGGGACTCCGTCTCCGCATTTCCATCGATCTTTGACGCATTGCAACAGCAACTCGGGTTGAAACTCGAAAGCGCCAAAGCGCCACGCGAGCTCCTCGTAATCGATCGCGTCGAGCGGCCATCGGAGAATTGATCGCTTGCCTCCGAGAATCGCCAGCCTCTTCCTGCAACCGATCACCCTCACGAAACCGCCAGTTCCGTTCCACAACTTACTTGGTCAATGGCTGATGTGCCTGACCGCTGCATCGACAGAGATGGCCAGCGTTCTCGATTAAGAACGCCCTAACCCCAGAGCGGAAAATGCCCTTGTAAAATCGTTCGATTTTGAAAGCGGAGTCTGGGGGAGATCCCAGGCTGTGCAAGGGCGATATAGGCAGGATTATGCAGCAGGGCAGGCGGGGAAGAGGCTTTATAGCCGCTCAGGAGGGCATATGCTTCGGCGCTCGCCAACAATGGCCCACTAGCGCTCGAATGAACTGACCCACTCCGAGAACCGGATTGGGGAAGAGGAGCGGGATGCCGCAGCATTATCCACGCCGAAGCGTGTCTCCATGAGAGTGGAACTCCCGAGGTCCTGGGTGTGATCGTCTCCGAGCAAAAGAATTTTCTTGCATAAGGACCACAGCAGTAGTAGAGTAAACAACATGAGTAGTTCATCCCTATGCCTCTTCCAAAACTGAGCAAGCTGGAGCTACAGATCATGGACGCCCTCTGGAAACGGGGGCCCTGTTCCGTTCGGGAGATTCAGGAATCGTTTCCGGCAAAGAAGAGACCCGCCTACACCACGGTGCAAACGATGGTCTACCGGCTCGAAGCCAAGAAAGCATTGCGCCGTGTCAAGAAGATCGCTACTGCAAACATCTTCGAGGCGGCGGTCTCGCGGGACGCGGCGGAGCGCCGGCTGATCGACGACTTGCTGGGATTGTTCGGCGGCAGGAGCAGGCCCATCATGGCCCATCTGATTGAATCGGGCACGCTCACTCTTGATGATGTGCGCGAGGCGGAGAAAACTCTCCTGAAGCTCGCCGGAGAGGATCAACCAGAATGAATCCAGAGTACGTTTCATCGCTTGCAAATCACTTGTGGCAATCGACTCTGCTGGCAGGACTTGCCGGATTGGTGACACTAACGCTGCGAAATAATCACGCACGAGTGCGCCATGGGGTATGGCTGGCGGCTTCATGCAAATTTCTCATCCCGCTCTCGGTGCTTGTAGCGATGGGCGGTCACATCCGGTGGCAATCTGCTCCGGACAGAACGTCATTCAGCTGGTCGGCCGTAATGGAGGAAGTCAGTCAGCCATTTTCGGCGCCGACAGTTTCGTCTGCTTTGTTGGCGAACGCGCCGCCCGCCGCCAGCCCGCTTCCGGCAATTCTGATGGGCATTTGGGCGTGCGGATTTGCCGGCATCAGCTGTTCTTGGTGGGTTCGCTGGCGGCGCATTAGGGCTACGGTTCGTGCCGGTTCAGGCGTGCAGATGGAGATACCGATTCGGGTAATTTGCTCGCGCAGCTCCTTGGAGCCGGGCGTGTTCGGTGTTTTCCGGCCGGTCCTGTTGCTGCCCGAAGACATCTTTGAGCAATTGGCGCCGGCCCAATTGCAAGCCGTCATCGCGCATGAACTATGTCATGTCCGTCACTGGGATAATCTGGTCGCTGCCATGCACATGCTCGTCGAGACCGTTTTCTGGTTCCATCCTCTGGTGTGGTGGATTGGGAGGCGGATGGTCGAGGAACGGGAGCGAGCCTGCGACCTGGAAGTGCTGCGGCTCGGCAGTGAACCACGCGTTTACGCCGAAGGGATTCTCAACGTTTGCAAGTCCTACCTATCGTCGCCTCTGGCCTGTGCATCTGGTGTGAGCGGATCCGATCTGAAGAGACGAATCGAGGCGATCGTGGCGAATCGGGCGGCGCGCAGTCTGGACACCCGTAGAAGGATCTTGCTGATCGCGGGCGGAACTGCGGCGGTATTCGGGCCCATTGCCGCTGGCATCCTCGGAGCTCTGCCAAGCGGGGGCCAACCACAGGCTGAAACTACCATTCCTGCATTCGAGGCGGCGTCGATCAAGGTCCATCCAAATACTGAGGGAAGAAGAGACAGAATCCGCACCATCGAGCCGGGTAGAATTACTTGTCTGGACATTAGCCTGGGCGAGTTGATCGTCATGGCATATGGCGTAAGGCCCTATCAAATCTCAGGCCCCCGATGGATCCTGGACCGTTCCGGTTCCGATGTCTACGATGTACTCGCAACAGCCGGAAAGCCGGCGTCCGCCGCGCAGGTCAAGCGTATGCTCGGACCATTGCTGGCCGACAGGTTCCATCTGGTATTCCACCGCGAAACCCGGGAGCGTCCCGTGTTTGCCCTCCTCGTCGTAACGGGCGGGCCTAAATTCAAAGAACCAGGCGATGGGGGCGACCCGAGCATTGCACCGGACGGCGAGGGTGGCCTGTCTTTCAAGAACATTTCCATAGCCGACCTGGCTGGCTGGCTCAGTATGCTGCCTTCAGTGGGGCGGCCGGTTCTCGATCATACCAGCCTGGCGGGCAGTTTCTCGTTCCACGCGAACCTCTTCGAAATGGGAAAGGGAGCGCTTCCAAGCGAGTTGAAGACAGCGGCGGCAAGCGATGAAGCTTCCGGCGCTCTGCGCGCGGCGCTAACAGGGCAGCTCGGACTCAAGCTGGAGGCGCAAAAAGCGCCAATCGAGACCCTGGTCATCGATCACGCGGAAAAGGTTCCGACGGAAAACTAGCGAGCTTCGAGGACCCCGAGGAGTTCTCATCATGACAGCAATCATCGGACCCGCCGCCTGCTCGGCCAGGGCCAGCTACAATCCGGGCCGGGTCATTTCTCGAAATCGGGACCGGGTCACTTCTCGCAAGCGCCGAAGGAACATGCCACCCCATTAAGCCGAAGTAGGTGTTTGATCGCGAAGAGGTGATCAGGCCCCGCAGGCAGGGGCGATCCTTGCCGCAAATTGCGAAGGTGCTGGGGTTGGGAGTGGCGTTCCGAGATTTCGTATTCGGCCAAGATTCTACTTGTACGATAACGTCTATCCTCCACTGAAGGAGCTGACTACTTCCTAACCGTGCGGGATTGATCCCGTTCCAATGACATGGCCGCCACTCGTTCCGCCAGACCTCGATGGATCAACTCGATGTCGTAGGGCGTAAACGCAAGCTTGTGGAATACCATCTCCCTAAAGTCGGAATCGGACCAGTGTGCCTTCATGATTCCGGTCGCCGAGTGTCTGGCTATACCTTGCATGGCATGCGCCAGCTCGTGAGCCAGAACATAGGCAGCCGCGGATCCCGGCGGCCTCGAGTGAGCATTGAGGAAGAGGTGCAACCGGTCCCTATACATCGTGATCTCCACCCCCGCCGAATCCGAAAGCCGGGAAGCAGCAAGTGCATCCGGACCGGCTGATTCCGGGGCTCGCTCCACGGTAGAAATGCCAAACGCCTTTTGGCCCTCTGGTAGTTCTCCCGTGTGCCAATTCAGGTGAATCCCGATCTTGGCGAATATCTCGGATGCCAATGGCCTTCCCGAACGCAGAAGTTGGAAAGAGTCGTCGCGGCCACTCATATAGACATCCACCGATGCCGATCCGGACTGTCCCAATCCGGGTAAGGCAACGCCACCCAAAACCAGACCAAGAAACTTGATTCCCATCTCGCCCTCCATCGCGCCGGTTGCGCGGTCCAGAGCGAGTTTGGCTGTGGGGCTCTGCTACCTGAATGCGAAGCAGGCGATTTTCGGATCATCTCCGGCTCGTCACGGAATTGATTGAAAGCACGAGGGTTGCCCTGTGGTAAGCTCGATTCACGCTATGGTTGGGCCGGTTCCTCAGGCACGCCTTTTTCGCTTCGGGCCTTTCGAACTGGACCCTCGCGCCGGGGAACTGAGAAAGCACGGCGTCCGCATCAAGCTGCGCGAGCAGCCGGTGACGATTTTATTGATGCTGCTCGATCATCCCGGTGAGGTCGTGCTGCGCGAAGAGATCCGCCTGAAACTGTGGCCGAACAACACCGTCGTCGAGTTCGATCACGGCATCAATGCGGCCATCCAGAAGCTGCGGGATGCGCTCGGCGAATCGGCCGACAAGCCGCGCTTTGTGGAGACGGTGGCGCGCCGGGGGTATCGATTCCAGGGCGAAGTCGAACGGATCGGCGAGCCGGCGCCCGGGCCGCCGCGGGAGCCTTCGCCGGAGTCTGAGTCTGAGCCCCCGCCCGCACCGCCAAGCGGCGTGGTTTCCCACTACCGGCTTTTGGACAAGCTTGGCGAAGGCGGCATGGGCGTGGTGTATCGCGCGGAAGATATGAAGCTCGGACGGCAGGTCGCTCTGAAGTTTCTTCCGTCGCCGGCCAGCGAGATCCCTGCAATCTTCCTGCAGAGATTCGAACGCGAAGCCCGCGCTGCCTCCGCTCTGAACCATCCGAACATCTGCACCATTTACGGCCTTGAGGATTGCAGCGGCAGGCCGGCCATAGTGATGGAACTGGTGGAGGGCGAAACATTGGCGGTACGCCTCGCCAAGGGTCGCCTGGTACTCGAACATGTCTTGCGCGTGGCGATTCAAACAGCCGCTGCCATGGTCGAGGCTCACCGGAAAGGCGTGATCCATCGGGATCTCAAGCCCGGCAACATCATGCTCACCAAATCCGGCGTGAAGGTCCTCGATTTTGGGCTTGCGAAAGTGGAGCGCTCCGCCACTGCCGGCAATGAGACCGTCACCATGGCTGGCGTGATTTTGGGCACGCCACAGTATATGTCCCCTGAACAGGCCCAAGGCAAAGACGCCGACGCCCGCAGCGATATCTTTTCGTTCGGCGTGGTGCTGTACGAAATGCTGGCGGGTAAACGGCCGTTCGAGGGGAAGAGTACTCCGGGTATCCTGGCCGCGATCATAGAGTGCGAACCGCCGTCTCTGGGCAAAGCCATTTCGGCGCCTCTGGAGCGGGTGGTCCGCCGCTGCCTGGCCAAAGATCCCGACGAGCGCTGGCAATCCGCGCGCGACTTGCAAGCGGAATTGGAGTGGATCGCAGAGGCGCCTTCGGAGCCGCTCGCCTCCACCATTCGCCCCGCTCGCAAGATCGACTGGCGATGGATGGCCGCGGGCGTGGTTACCGGCTTATCGATCGTTGGATCCGCCGGATTCCTGCGCGAGAAGCCCCTCGCCGCTCCGATCGTTCGATTTCATGTCTTCCCCCCGGAGAACAATGTTTTCGGAGGCATCCCCGGTCCGAACGTGTCGCCGGATGGGCGTCGAATCATTTTTGTGACGACAGCGAAGGACGGCTACAAATTCTGGGTTCGATCGCTGGATGCCCCCAGACCAACCCTGATCCCCGGCGCTGCTGGAGCCTCCTATCCTCCCTTCTGGTCGCCCGATAGCCGATCGGTCGCCTTCTTCGCGGGTGACAAACTTAAGAAAATCGATCTGAGCGGGTCCCCGGGTCCGGGGGAGGCAGTTACCGTATGCACCGCTCCAGGCATAGAGCGTGGAACCTGGAGCCGAAACGGCATCATCCTCTTTGCGACACCCCGCGCAGGTCTTTCCCAAGTCCCCGATTCGGGTGGATCCCCATCGCCCGCCACCAGATTGGATGAGGCAAACCAGGAAGAGGAACATTTGAATCCCTGGTTCTTGCCGGACGGCCGTCATTTCCTTTTTGAGGCTGTCGGACCCGTGGGGCCCGCGCACAACGCGACCATTCGCATCGGCTCGCTTGATTCACAGCAGACGAAGGCTCTATTCACCGCCGATTCGCACGCGATTTACTCCCAGGGCTTCCTGCTGTACGTGCGCGACGAAAGTCTCATGGCTCAACCTTTCGATCCTCGAAGGCTCTCCATCACGGGAGGCGCCGTACAGATCGCCGATGGAATATTACCCTTCGCCGGCGACGCACCTTTCTCCGCTTCGGAGAATGGAACGCTGGCATACCTTGGAGGTGGTGACGCGCCTCCATTTGAACTGGTATGGTTCAATCGCAGCGGCGACCGCTTGTCAACCTTGGCCAGAGTTTCCGCCCAGACCTTCCCCAGCTATCCGCTGCAATTCTCACCCGACCGGTCAAGTATTGCACTAGCCAGCCGCGAACAAAAGAATGCGGACATCTGGTTATATGACGCCAAGCGAGGAAGCCGGACGCGCTTTACTTTCGATCCCGCTATCGAAAACTCCCCCGTATGGTCTCCCGACGGCCGATCCGTTGCTTTTTCTTCCAACCGCAACGGTCACGCGGACATTTATCGCAAGGCTACCGATCAGAGCGGAGCCGAGGAACTCCTGTATGCCGACGCCGACCAGAAGTACCCGACCAGTTGGTCCCCGGATGGGCAATTTCTGGCCTTCGACCGCTTCAGCACCAAAAAGCCCAGTCCCACGATTTGGATATTACCACTGAAGGCAGGACAGCCCGGCGGCGCGCCGAAGCCTTTTCCGCTCGCCCAAGGCTCCGTCGGGGAAGAGGATGGCCATTTTTCGCCGGACGGCCGCTGGATCGCATACTTGTCGAGAGAATCGAGCCGACGCGAAATCTATGTTGCTCCATTCCCCTCCGAACCTGGCGCATCGGCGAAACGGCAAATATCAACAAACGGAGGGTTCGCGCCCCGATGGAGAGCCGATGGCAGAGAGATTTTCTATGTCGAATACAGGAGACTTGTGGCCGTCGCGGTCGAGGCCAACGGCCGCGCCCTAAAGATCGGAGAGGCCGAGCAAATAATGGGGCCTCTTTCAATCCTGAGCTATGATGTGGCTTCCGACGGCCAGCGATTCCTACTCCGCCTCCGAAACCCCCAGGTCGCCTCTCAACCGATGACCGTCGTTCAAAACTGGACCACCGCGCTCAAGCAATAACCTGCGCAGACGTTCCTGGCTTGCTTCTCAGAACGCCCCCTCAATCCAAACTCCGTCTGCGGCTATTGGACTGGCTCGTAATCACCCCCGTCTGCGGACTGTCGCTATTCAGCGCCAGATTGGCCGACTGAAAATGGTTGAACACATTCGTGAACTGGAACATCAGCATCGTGGCGAGCTGGTGGCATCCCTAGGGTCAATGTATGGTAATGCCGTATTGCCGTCATCGGAACTGGCCAATCTCAAAGATCGCCGGTAAGCCTGACAGTACGCGGGTAGGCGGGCGCCTTTAAATATCCATCTTCAGACCGGTAATTCCGCGTGCCGTAGCATGGTCCTGTGGTGATTGTCATGAACCGTCTAATTGTCGCCCTCTACATTGTTCTCACCTTTGGCGGCTTGCGTGCACAGACATCTCCGTGGCAGCCGTCGCCGGGACACACACAAGTGCCGATATGGCCTGGGGCGATACCAGATGCGCAGCCGATAACAGGGCCGGAGACTTCCACGATGAGAGAGAAGGACCACCTGGTTGCCGGTAAGCCTTGGGTATATGTGGAACGAGTGTCGCAGCCCACGATGACGGTGTACTCGCCAACAGGCAAGAATACGGGTGCTGCGGTGGTCGTGTTTCCCGGCGGGGGGTATTGGATTCTGGCTATCGATCTCGAAGGCACGGAGGTGTGTGACTGGCTGACGGGGAAGGGAGTCACGTGTGTGCTGTTGAAGTACCGCGTACCGGGTAGCGGCGTAGAGCCGAGATCAGGGCCGTATCCGAAATCTCCTGTGGCTTTGGAGGATGCGCAGAGGACGATGGGGTTAGTCCGCTTCCACGCGGCGGAGTGGCATATCGATCCGCATAAGATTGGAGTGCTCGGGTTTTCGGCAGGCGGGCACTTGGTCGCGGCGATCAGCACACATTTCACGCATCGTTTGTACCAGCCCGTCGATGCTGCCGATAAGGAAAGTTGCCGCCCGGACTTTGCCGTTGCCGTCTATCCGGGACATCTGTCGATGGCGGATAACAGTGTTGCATTAAATCCGGATATTGCTGCTCATATTACGCGCCAGACGCCACCTACATTTTTGCTGCAGAATGAGGATGACCACGTTGACCGTGTAGAGGACTCGCTAAGTTACTATGCTGCTCTGAAGAAGGCTGGGGTTCCCGTGGAGATGCATTTGTACGCCCAGGGCGGTCACGCCTTTGGTCTCCGACGCACGAAGTCTCCCGTGACCACATGGCCTCAGTTGGTGGAGACGTGGCTGGGATCTATCGGAATGGTCCCGGAATAGCCGCGTAAGAGTGGCGTTTTGCTAACTTCATTACACAAATAGGTTTGCATGGCAAACCCAGCCCCGGTATCGGTGTCTGTCGGCCGCGAGATGTGGCGGTGGCGTCAAACCTAGGTAGTCCTCCAAACAACCACACCGCAATGGCATACACAGTTGCCAGCGCTTCACCAGTCACTACACCCAACCACGGCAGTTCGCTCAATCCGGCGAGAAATGAAATCGGGATCTTTGCGCGGCAGCGCCTGGGCAGGCCTGCCGATCCTAAGACTCTGCGGGGCGGAGCCAAAGCCTGGATCCGTCTTAGGAACCTATTTGCCCAAGTCTTTCCTCTGGATCATGCTGCGATACGATGCAGGCATGAAGATGCTGATCCTCACCGCGTTATGTCTTGGGTCATCGCTTGGGCAACGGGGCCATGGAAACGCGGGCACTCACTCGGCGACGGCAGCAAGCCCGCCGAGCCAAGCCGAGATCGCTGCGATTGTCCGGAAGGACTATCAGAAGAACGTGGCAGATGTTGGAACGATTCTACAACTCGCCGCGCAGCTCAAAACCGATATCGAGAACCAAAGCACACAAACGGTGTCGGCGACGACTGTAAAAGAGGCGGAGCAAATCGAAAAACTGGCGCATGGAATTCGAAATCGTCTGAAGCATTAGGCGTTTTAAGATGCCCGACCACCTCACACTCGGAGTGAGGAGTTGCGGACGTAGGGTGGCGGCATTTTCCGATAACCTCCCGGCAAGTCCGCGTTTGCGGACTTCATTGTGCAGAGAGCTCTGCGACCGGCGTTGGTGTCGGGCCGCACACCCCTCCAATTAATCTGGCAAAGGCGTCGCCGCGCGGTCGATCACGATCACTTCTACGGGCGCCTTCTCCGCAGCCAGCGTGAGCCCCAGTTCTTCCCGGAGCGCTGCGGAGATCGACGGCGCATCCAGTTTTTCTTGATCTCGATCTCGCCCCGGCTCGGGACTCTGCACCGAACCGGCAGAGGCGTCGTCCGACCACGTCCAGGATATCCACAACCGGCTGAGTCTTTGGCACTTTTTGAGCGGCGGAGGCAGGAGCCGCGTCAGACATCCTTCGCGATCATCGCTGGCAATTCCTCACGGTAGATATCCTTGAACTCTGCAGGAGCGAACGGCGCCTCGATGGCTTCCTCGCGGGGCCGGGCCAACCGGAGGTGCTCGATACGCTCGGAGCGGCATATGCTGAAGCAGGCCGATTCCGCGAAGCCTCCGATGCGGCGCGGCGAGCCTTGCGTCTTGCCAGGGAAAAGCGAAACGAAGTTCTGGCCGCTGCGCTCGAGCAGAGATTGGAGCTGTACGACAACAGCATACCTTACCGGGACGCCCCGGCTGCTGCGCAATGAAGGCTTCTTCGAGCCTCCTCAGCGGTCGTTTGCGCTAGCGCACAGCCAAGCGCTCTGCTCTACTAGTGGGATGAAACTCGCCCGGCGGAACTTCCTCAAAGCAGCCCTCGGCATGCCGATGGGCGCCGCTTTCGCGTCATACCGAGCGCTTGCAGCGTCCGCGGAAGGGCTTAGCAAGGTCACGAAAATCCAGGCGCTCCAACTGAAGGACGGGCGCACGCTCATTCGTGTGGACACGGATGCAGGCATCTCCGGCTATGGCGAATGCAATACGCCAGGTCCAGCCGCGCGCTCGGCGATCGCCGCCTATAATGGCGCCGGCCGACTGCCGAATCTTGCTGTCATCGGCAAGGATCCGCTCGCCATCCAGGTGCACTTCCACAATATGTTCTACGCCTACCCGCAGCGGCGGCGTGAGATCAAAGTGTTGAGCGGGATCGACATGGCGCTATGGGATCTGGCGGGCAAGATCCTCAACAAGCCGGTTTCGAAGCTGCTGGGCGGCAACTTCCGGGATAAGGTACTGCTCTATTCCCATGCAACCGGAGGCGACTATCTGAGCAAGCAAGAGTGGCGGGATCGGGCGCAGAGGCTGAAGTCGGATCCCAGAGGGTTCAAAGCCTTCAAAGTGGATATTCACCACGCCCTCGGGATCAACATGCAGGAACTTACGCCCAGCATCGGGCCAGAGGAAGCGCGGCGGATTCATCAATGCTACACGCTCGCTCGCGAGGCATTTGGCGATGAGATCGGGATCGACGTCCACTGTCACTGCGAGTTGGATGTGCCCAGCGCCATCAAGGTCGCCCAAGCGGTCGAACATATTACCCCGCTATTCTTCGAAGATCCCTTGGCGCCGGAATGGTCGGAAAGTTGGATGGCCCTCAGGCGCGCCACCCGGCTTCCGATCATGACCGGTGAGAACATGGAACTTGCGGAATGGGCGATCCCATTCCTGAACAACCAGGCCGTCGACATCTTCCAGCCGGATATCATCAACTCGGGCGGTATCACCGGCGTCAAGATGATCGCGGACCTGGCAGCCCATTACCGGATGCCGATTGCCCTGCACAATGTGAGCGGACTCATGTTGAATATGGCATCGCAGCAGATGGCGGCGGCCGTGTTCAACTGTCCACGGATGGAGTGCGCCGCCGGCGCGGATCGAATTCCTTGGGCGGTCAAAAACCCGATCGTGATCAAGGACGGCTACATGGAAATCTCGAAGGAGCCGGGCTTGGGTGTGGAGTTGAATCAGGAGTACCTACGAGCAAACAGGGCAGAGGGCGAGCCGTGGTGGGGTTGACGCGAACAGCCCTTAACGTCACAGCTCATGGGATGGACTTGTAGTACTCCGCGATGGCGGCGCCCGCCGGGCCGTTCTGTTCGTGCAAATGGATTCCGTCGATCTTGGCCGGGCAGCTTGTCGCCTCGAACTTCGGTGTCACGGAGACGAGATCCGGATGGTTCGCCGCTACTGTGGCCAACGCGGCATCTATGTATTCGGGAACGTGACAATCCTGCTTTGTGGCATCGTGGTCGGTGTTCGGACCAAGAGGCGGCTTATCGGAATGACACCATTCGTTTCGCGGGCAGCGGACAATGGTCATAATGTCGATTCGCTTAGCACTCGGACGCTTCGTACGTATTGTAGCCAGCGCGGCTTCCAGATTATCGATCCAGGCTTTCTCGGATGTGAGTTCCCACGACCACGCCTGATAGACAATCCGGTCCGGCGCATCGGCCCTTTCGACGCAAGGAGCGGACAACCGAACGCTGTTCACTCCGCCGACGTTGGTGGCGCTCCACGCATAACTGTCCGGCCTGGCGTATTCATAAGTATAGCCATAGTGAGAGAATCGGCCTTGCCATCTTGTCTTGAGCTCGCCGAGAGCACTGTAAAAGCCGCCGTCGAACCACTCACCGGTCTAAAGAAGACCAATCAGTTCGGTGCAGGCAAAGGGACCGGCCGGCGCACTGACGAGTCGGGGCGCAGTCGACTCCTGGGCACTGCCTGCCTGCGCGAGGAGAACTGCAAAGGCCAAGATCTGCGTGATGGAGTGACTCGTGCGCATGAGAATCACCGGAAGTGTATCACGGGACCCATATCCTGGGCACCGGTAAAAGCTTCTGGGGGATCAGGCCGGGCATTTCCATCCGCACCTGATGTTGTGGGCCGAGCAAACGAAACCCGAATCTTGGGGCGCGGGGGCGCCGGGTTCTCCCATCATGGGCACAACACCTGGACGAATGGTAGCGGGGCGGGCGAAGTTCCCAGTGGACCGTACCACATTGTCGTAGACTTGATCACTCACTGGTACACACAAACCGTAGTTGTCTATCGGTGGCGGGAGACGCTGACGGTGCGGGCAGTCAACGAGGGAACCGTCACACTCACACCCATCAACTAGGGAGGCATCAACCGTAGGTAAACGCTCCCGGACAAGTAGGCTCCGGTTTGGACCTCATGGCGGTACTTGTCCGGGAGCGCCACATATCGTTCCCAATGCCTTAGAAGCTGGCATCCGACAATCCGCGAGTAGCGTGATACAGCAAGTGCAAAACCAGGCCGCCTCGAAAAGGGACACTCTTGCGGCTAGGCAAAAAGCGGCTAGTGCACGATGAGGTTCAGCGCTCCCGCCTCGGCCTTTGTTGTTGTCGGAGTGACCCGCTACGCCGGATCGCAAGGCACGTCACAAGTAGTACTGCGGCACTGCTGGCGTTTGACACCCAGGCTGCAGCGATCCTGAGAAAGATGCCAGCATCCAGCCAAGCAGCACGAGCATGATCGCTGCGTAGAGCCAAGCCAAATGGATCAACTGCCGCCGAACCCTCGGATCATTCGGAGATCGAGGATTTTGATCGACCGCATTTCGCATCCTCTTCAAAGTCTAACAAGGATTCAGCGGATGGAGTCGCGACGCGAACTAAACCGCTATGGTCCGGGTTGGGGCGGTCAATGTACGGTGTCGCCTATCGTCCATGGGCGGGCACAGCAGCGGGATTATTTCCAGGTAGCGCGAGATAGCGGCCGAACTCGTTCCGCGCCCGCCTTAAAGAATATGCCGAAATTCTAGCGTCGGCGCCGATTTTGAAAAGCTACTGGATCGCCAGAGTTGCGGGCGGGCTAAGCACATCGCCGACCCCCAGTTCTAACGACACCGCCGGGCCAGATGGCGCACCGGCGGGTATGCGCACGTCGAGCTGAATTAATCCGGCGAAGAACCCGAGCGGCACCCGCGCGCTGACTACCTCGGCGCCGATGCCGCCAATCAGAACGGTGATCCGTAAGCGCGGCCGGATGGAATCGTCGGCGGCAAAGGTTCCGTCCGGCAGAGTCGGAATAGTCTGCCCGGCGCCGGTGGCCAATATACTGATCATGGAGCCCTTGGCCGCAAGGTTGGAGGAAGAGTTCAGCGTTCCGTCCGCGTTTTGAGCGATGGCTTGTCCGCTTCCCGTCCCCCCGGTCGTGAAGATACCGGGCTGCTTTTTTACGACCGACACCGTTACCGCCTGGGTCGTCTGTCCGCCGTGCGAGATTTGTATGTCGGCGGTACCGGTACCCAGCTGTAACACCTCGAAGGGGACGATCGCATTTACCTGATTGGCCGCTGCGAACAACAGGGGGGCCACCACTCCATTGAAGTACACTTGAGTGTCACCGAGGCTTGTGGGCACCGGCGGAAAGAACGGGAACAAGGCGCCGGACTCCGGACCCATTCCCGGAGAGAACGGGAACATGGCGGCGGAATCCGGGCCAATGCCACTGCCAAACAAAGTAACCAACTGGCCCGGCGCCACGGCTGTGGAACGGTCGGTCGCCGATCCGGTAACTCCCGTCAAGCTGAGGCAGGGTGTGGCGGATGTGGGGCACGCCGGCCCAACGCGCATCTCGCCCGTCATGCCGAAGAACCGGTCTGAACCGAAGAATTCATAAACTCCCGGCTGGCTGGGAGCGGTGAAAACGAAGTAGCCGCTTTGATTCCCCGCGATCGCAGCATTTAAACCGATGCGTCCCGTGGGAAGTGTGATCGTGAAACGCGTTCCCGCTGCTTTGGTATTCACGATTTGGACCGCGATTTTTTCTCCCGGCAATGCGGTGAAGGATCGAGGCTCAAAAGCGTAATCATGAGCAACCAGTTCCACTACCCGCGCATCCGGCGGCGCCGTAGT
>Ga0126381_100004424_pt1 | contig 15306 bp, 16 predicted proteins | sample PanSoiMetPlot_28_FD_96465 | JGI IMG/M metagenome (GOLD analysis project Ga0126381, IMG submission 96465) | Tropical forest soil microbial communities from Panama - MetaG Plot_28 | ecosystem: Environmental > Terrestrial > Soil > Tropical forest > Bulk soil | place: Panama | collected 2016-02-17 | reverse complement strand
TGGCGCCGCCGCGGACTCGGCTACTGATGGCGCCGGGGCATCGATGGCAACCGAAGAGGCTCCCAAGCCGGAAGCCGACCCTTTCGAAGAGATCGATTTCGGCAGCTTCTTCGACGACTACCTTGATCCCGGTTTCAAGAGTCCCGCTTCGGAATCGGTCGAAAAGCCCTCGTTTGAGACATTCCTTTCTTCTCCAGTCACGCTTAGCGATCATTTGCAGAGCCAGCTTAGCGTCTTGATTCTTTCCGAAGCCGTGCGGCAAGCCGCTAACAGCATCATCGGCAATTTGGAAGAAAGCGGCTATCTCACCACGCCGTTGGAGGAAATTGCGGTAGCGGAAGGCCTTGCGCTGAACGATGTTAAGGCAGGGCTGCGTGCCGTGCAATCGCTTGATCCGACCGGCGTCGGAGCGCGGAATTTGCAAGAGTGCCTCCTGCTGCAGCTCGAGCTACGTGGTTCGCGCGATTCCATTGCCTGGAAGATTGTCCAGGATCAGCTTAAGCTGCTCGAGACGAGGCAGGTCTCGCAGCTGGCCAAGGTGCTTGGGCGGCCGTCAGAGCATATTCAGATTGCACTGAACGTCATCCGGCATCTGGACCCTGCTCCGGGTCTGCGGTATTCGAGCGGTGGGGCGCGGCAAGTCGAGCCCGACGTCTATATCGAAAAGGAAGGTGATGATTACATCATCACTTTGAACGACGACGAAATTCCACAGTTGCGGTTAAATGGCGAATACAAACGAATGATCGACCGCGAACAGGAACCGAACAAGGATGTTCGGAACTATGTAAAAGAGCGGTACGCGTCGGCGCTGCAATTGATCAAGAATATTGAGCAGCGCAAACAGACGATTCTGCGCGTGTGCCACTCGATCATTCGCCGCCAGCTTGTGTTTTTAGAACTCGGAATCGACCACCTGAAGCCGATGATGATCAAAGAGGTGGCCGAGGAAATTGGTGTACATCCTTCCACGGTGAGCCGGGCAGTGGCTAATAAGTACGCTCATACGCCTCAGGGTGTTTTTGAGTTACGTTACTTCTTTTCGGAAGCCGTGCAAGGACCCTCTGGCAGCGCCACACCGCTGCTGATTGTGAAAAGGCGTGTAAAGAAGATGATTGAGGATGAAAATGCCACCCGTCCGCTTACCGATGAGCAGATTACGGCTCGTCTGCAGGCCGAGGGGATTCAAGTGACCCGGCGTACGGTTGCAAAGTACCGGGAGGACATGAAAATACCATCCACACATCAGCGCCGCGTTCGCGCCTGAATAAGCCAGTTGAATCTAAATTCCGCGAGCCGCGGAATTTTTCCGGGGCCCGCTTCGTGAGGGGACATGAGACTGATTGTTTCTGGCAAGACCAAAGATTTTACTCCGGCATTGGAGGAGAAGTTTGCCACTAAGATAGGCAAACTGAGTAAATTCATCGAACGCCGCGGAGAGCGTGAAGCGCATGTCTCTCACACGGTGGAGCGGCGCCGGCACAAAGTGCAGGTGAATATAAACTTCTATGACCACGCACTGGTGGGGGAGGGATCTGATGCCGATCTGGATGCCGCCCTTTGCCAGGCCGTTGAAAAGCTGGAGAAGCAGATTGTGAATCTGCGGAGCCGTTGGCGGGACACTCACCGGGATGCCAAGGTTGTGCGTGAGACGAAAGAGGGTTGGAACGGCGGTCCCGCTGTTCCGGTAGAAACGGAAGCAGCGAAGCCCGCAAAAACGCGCTCGAACGGGCGCTTGATGAAACCCAAGGTCTTTCGCGTCGACTACCAGGAGGGCCGGAAGCCGATGACTCTTGAAGAGGCCATGCTGGAGATGGAAGATGAGCAGCACTACGTCGTTTTCCGCGACGCCCATCGTGATTGCTTGTCTGTTTTAGTGCGCCGTGCGGACGGAAACTACGACCTGATAGAGTCGTAAGGCGAGGCTGCCTCGCCGCCGTGGCCGGCGTCCGGTTGGCCTCTCGTCCGCATCGCCTCAATGCCGAAGCCAAACGCAGACATTCCCATTTTGGCGGGGAAAGAGCCGCCACTCACTGCCGACCTGGTGGTCATCACCGGAATCAGCGGTTCCGGGAAGCTAACCGCTCTGAAAGCTTTTGAGGACCTGGGGTATTACGCCGTTGATAACCTTCCCATCGCCCTGCTCCCGAAGTTTGCCGACTTGAGCCACGAGTCGAAGAAACGTGCCGCGGTGACGATTGATATCCGCGAGGGCGAGGCGCTGAAGCAGTTCCCGAAAACGTATGAAGAGCTGCGAAAACGATTGTTGTCGATGCTTGTTTTTCTCGATGCCGACGACGACGTATTACGACGGCGCTTTAGCGAGACCCGGCGCCCCCATCCGTTAGGCGGCGAAGCCACGGTTCTGGCGAGCATCAGCGACGAGCGGCAGCAGCTGGCCCCAATCCGCGCGCTAGCCGACCTGTTGATCGACACCAGTAAGTTAAACGTGCATGAACTCCGCTCCGTGATCTCTGGCAAATTTCACGACCAGAAGGACACGAACAAAATCGTAATCTATGTGAACAGCTTCGGTTTTCGCCACGGAGTTCCGGCTGATAGCGACCTGGTTTTCGATGTCCGGTTCCTGCCGAATCCGAACTATATTCCCGAGTTCAAGCCACTATCCGGAAAGCATCCCAGTGTTGCGCGTTATATCCGTTCTTTCCCTCAAACGGGTGAGTTCATAGACCGTATTTCGGATTTGTTGGTGTATCTTCTGCCACACTACATCCGGGAGGGCAAAAGCTATCTCACCATTTCTTTCGGTTGTACGGGCGGGCAACACCGGTCTGTTTTCATTGCAAACGAGATCAACAAGCGGCTGAAGAAGGCTGGTTTCAGCGCGCGGGAGAGCCACCGCGACTTGAATCGTTAAGAACAGCTTGGGCCGCTGTCACCGCGGCCGCGTGTGATGCGGGTTCTTTCTTTGCGGAAAGCAACTGGTAGTCCGAGTACGTTTCTTCCTGTCGGGAGTGCATCCCATAGATCCCGAACAGACTCGCATTCACAACCTCGACGAAGCGCTTCGGCAACCACACGCCTCCGACCGGCCCTTGTTCAAGTTCAAATCTTGTCCCGGGCTTGACCTGCGCGATGAAGAAGCCGAATTGCACTGGCTTGGTCACTTCCGCCTCCACCTTCACCCAGTGATACCCGGCTTTGTCCACCCAGAGGTGACCCTTCATGCCCAGCAGCACCCGGGCCTTCTCAACCGGCGGACGGTAGTCCGGGTTAGGAGTGGCATTCAGCAGATAGCAATCCACGCCGCCTACCCGCTCTTCCCGATGCACTTTGAAAGTAAAGGCATCTACCATTTGCTGCATGAGCAAATGCTCTTCCGACCGGTCGCTTTGATACTTTGTGAGCCGCGCCTGTCGCTGATCAGGTGTTTCGTTTTGGCGACGGTGAATTTCGCGATCTAGTTTTTCTTTCTCTTGTTCCGCCTGGACACTACTGAGGGGCTCATTGTTGAGTTCGAGGAGGTGATAGTAAGGCGATCCCTCCATCATCGTCACTCGATACGTCTTGGATTGAGAAGTTTTCGCCTGACCGTCCGATCCAAACTTGGTTCTGATTTCGCGTGCCAGGTGCGAATATTGGGGCTGGGCCTTCCAGTCGGCGGTATTGGCAGCGACAGATCTCCGGACAATGTAGGAGGCGTCGACCGCACCTGCTGGCAGCGAGAACGTGAAAGTGGCGCAGAGCCCTAATACTGCTACGCGGAACCTCGCCCGTTTGTCTTTCCGCACACCATTCCCCTTAGTGGGCTGTGGAGCAAAAATCCTGCCAAACCGCTTTGGCGTACCAGTTCAGCTATTTACGTCATAGCACGCCTTGAGCGAGCCGGCAAACCGGCCCGGTACTACGTTGAAATTACAGGTAAGGTATTAGCAATTCTTGCCGACCCTGCGCGGGAACGCGTTCGGGTCACGCTCCTCCGGGGGCCCGTCCGTGCATTCAAGGTCCTTTTCAATCGCTACCTTCAAGACGGAAGCGCTGACCGGAAAGTCGAAGTAAATCCCGATGGATTCGTTCGCCGCCCACTCCTTGATCGTTAGGGCGGGCGCGCAGACTCGAATAACGCCGTGCTTGAAAGAGACGTCCGGCTCAGCTTCAGGCACTGTCTCCAAACTGTATGAAAAGACCTTTCCCTCAGGGAACGCAACCTGTTCCTCAAGCGGCGAGCCGGCAGCTATCTTTTCGACCTCCCGTTGGTTCAGCCGCAATCGAACGCTATTGTTGCGAAAGCGCAGCTTCATCTATTCCGAGTGTATGCGCCAATCGCCCGAGTAGACATTAAAGCGCCCGGGCCGTACAAAGCCAATCAAAGTGATGCCCTGTTCGCGCGCCAGTTCGATCGCAAGACTCGACGCTCCACTCACTGTCGCGAGCACCGACGCCCCCGCCATTGCTGCCTTCTGAACCAATTCGAAACTGCTGCGGCTGCTCATGAAAATAACGTGATTCGACAGCGGAATTCCGTTCCCCAGCAAAGAACATCCGATCAGTTTGTCGAGTGCGTTATGACGTCCGACCTCCTCAAACGCCGCCTCGACCCGGCCACGCGAATCGATCAGTGCGGCAGCATGCAGCCCGCCCGTTTCCGAGTAGCCTGTTTGCTGGTCGGAAAGAAGGGCGGGGAGGTGCTCAATGAGCTTCTTCGAAATTGCGAAACTATCCTTCGCCGCCGGGGAGAGCTCTCGGGCGAGCGTTTCCAGGCTGCGTTTTCCGCATATTCCACAGCTCGAGTTCCTGAAGCCCCTCTGAGCCGTTCGCCAGCCTTCGAAGTCGACACCGTCCGCTAGTTCGGCAAGAATCTCGTTTGAGGGCTCGCCGCCGAGAACGCGAAGGTCCAGTAGTTCTTCGCGGCTCTGGACGACGCCTTCAGAAAAGAGCAGTCCGGCGGTCAGCTCACGATCGTGGCCAGGCGTCCGCATCGTGACCGCAAATACTTCCGAGCAGCGGGCTTCTTTAAACCAATAGCGGACCCGGATTTCCAGCGGCTCCTCGACTGCAACGGCATCGGTAATGCGCTCTGATTCGGGTCCGCAGATGCGTTTCACGCTGAAACGCCGGACGAGCGAATCCCTCAAGCTTTGCATGGGAGTTTTGTCATTGGCGAGCGAAATGCAGCATCCAATCTGATCACTTTTAAGGTATGCCCACGATCGATCTCGTGCTCAATTTGAGTACACAGCAAGACTACCTCAGTTCCCTGGCTCTCGTTCGTCAGCGAATTACGCTTGGCAGGGAGAAACATGATTTGCCGTCGGCTCTCCGATTGGCGGTACGCCTGCCCTACGATGGCCGGGTGGAACTGTTCTTGCAGGCGTCGAACCTCTATCTCATCGGTTTCCGGGGCGCCAGCAAAGTGCATGCGCTCGATGACGAAACGGAAGACTTTGCCGGTGCGATTCGTAAATCCGGCCGGCTTGATCAAGGTGAGCAGGTAGTTGTTCTTAGCCAGCGGGGAGATCACAACTCGCTCGGCACATTCGCGCGGCCCTTCGATCACGGCGACCTGGCCAACTGCGCCGTCCTTGCCCTCTATAGTGACGGGGAGCCTCACGCGATGGTCCGCCGCCCCCTCGCTCTACTGGTCTGCATGCTGTGCGAAGGTGCTCGATTTCTACAGGTTCAGAATGATTTCGCCGGTGTCGGTCACGTGCCCGACAAACGCTACCCGGGTCCCATTCCGGGAGGCGGCGTGTGGGGCAGCAGCGTCAACGCTAGCGAAGTGGTGAACTACTGGTCGAATGCCACGCGCGCCCGCTCAGTTGCGGAGCACCACGGAGTCGGCGTTACGGAAGGCCATAAGAACGCCATCGAGCTGAAATCCGGAATCGACATGCTTGAAGGGATGCTCGCCAGTACGGGCGGCCTATATAGGCGCTCAGCGCTCTATGACTGGATCGCTGGCCAACCCCAGCCTGACTTGAAACGCTACGAGACTCTGCCGAATATCCAGCCAGTCTTGACCCGGCTTCGTATTCTTGCGAAGGCTCGGAGGCTCGAAACGGGTGACGCCGTGGCCGGCTTTATTGTCGCCCTGCAAAGTGAGATCGCCGTACAGGCCTCCCTCGGTCTGTTGCTACCGGCAGTGCAGTAGGTCTGTTACTCAGCGGCGCGCTAGCGCGGTCACGCCAACGTCTCCCGGAACAACGCCAACTCGCTCAGTGCCGGGCAGGCCGCTGACCTCGTGATCTGAATACGCACGCGCGATGTTGTTACGGGAATCGGCGAGCGAAGAATTCGACACGAACCGATACTCGTCGCCTGCCCGAAAGGCAGCCATCCACCGTCTCGCCAGGTTTCGACCACAAATTCGCGGATTCGTTGCCCCAGCCTAATATCCTCGCGTAGCCGTACCAAATCGAAGGTGGACGGCCTCGCAAAATCGAGAGTCACCATAGACTGGGTCACCGAGTCGTCTGTCGCCCAATATGTGAGTCGCTCGCCGTCCAGCAGATTTTGGGGACCGTACGCCGGGTCGTTGGTGCGGACGTTAGTGGCCGTTGCCTTCGCTCCCCGCGCGAGATTCGTTTCAAACGTAGCGCGAAGAGCCTTCCCAAACCCACGCAATGATTCGGCATCCGTGTCATCGATCAGGCCGCGGCGGTCCGGTGGCACATTTAGCAGAAAGCTCGCGCCGCGCCCAACGGATTTGTAATAGAGATCCAGCAGCTGGCGAGGTGTTTTTACTTTCTGACTCTCGCTCGAATGCCAGAACCATCCGGGACGTATGGATACGTCGCACTCAGCCGGCATCCAGTACTTCCCATCGAAGGTGCCTGTGGTGCTCTCGGCTTCGACGATGTCGCCCGGAGCACCCGGACCGCCACTAGGTGACCGCGGCGTGTAGGTAGCCCAGCACGTCTCTCCCGCGATGCCTTTCTCATTTCCCACCCAGCGGATGTCAGGCCCAACATCGCTGAAAATGGCGGCTCCTGGCTGTAACTCACGCTCCAGGCTCCAGGTAGCGGGCCATTCGTAGTAGCGCAGCTTGTCTATAGTGCGTGTTTCGTTGGCTCCGCCATAGTAGCCGCTTCCCCCATTTGCGCCATCATGCCAGATTTCAAAGATGGGTCCATAGCCGGTAAGCAATTCGCGCAGTTGCTGCCGGTAAATCCGGATGTATTGCGGCGTCCCGTAAGTTGCTTGATTGCGATCCCAAGGCGAGACATAGACACCAAACTTCAGGCCGTGGCGCGCCGCCGCGTCCGCAACCTCCTTGACAATGTCGCCTTTACCGCCCTTATAAGGACTGTGCCGGACGGAATGGTCTGTCGTGTTCGTGGGCCACAGACAGAATCCATCGTGATGCTTGCAGGTGAGAATGACGCCTTTGCTCCCGGCGGCTTTTAGTCCTTCGACAATGGCATCCGCATCGAAATCAGTGGGGTTAAAGATCGCGGGATCTTCGTTGCCGTAGCCCCACTCTTTATCGGTGAATGTATTGACCGTGAAGTGAAGAAAATTGTAGAACTCGAGCTCGCTCCAACGAATCTGCCTCTCCGCCGGCAACGCTCCATGGGGAACCGGGGGCGAAGGGCTTCTAAACCTGGAAAGCGCAGCCGCCACGCCGAAAGACGTGGCCAAAAGCGCAGAGCGCCTGGTGCACGAAACGTCGCGACATGGCGCCCCGTCCTCCAAAGGGCCGACCTTTACAGCCCCTGGCTTGCCAGGAAAGTGATCATATCGACAATGCGATTCGAGTAACCCCACTCGTTGTCGTACCAGGAGACAACCTTTGCGAGGTTTCCGCCGATAACTTTGGTTAATTCGGCATCCACAATCGAACTGTTTGCGTTGTGCAAAAGATCGCTTGAGACAACCGGATCCTCGGTGTACTCCAGAATGCCCTTCAGCGAATTATGCGCCGCATGCTCGAGAGCGGAGTTCACTTCTTCGCTCGTTGCGGGCTTCTTCAACACGGCTACGAAGTCCACCACCGAAACGTTGGGCGTTGGGACACGCATCGCGTAGCCGTCGAGTTTGCCCTTGAGCTCTGGGACCACGAGGCCGATCGCCTTTGCTGCGCCGGTTGAGCTGGGAATGATGTTCAGGGCGGCGGCGCGGGCGCGGCGCAGGTCCTTGTGCGGAAAATCGAGCACGTTCTGATCGTTCGTATAGCTGTGAACCGTGGTCATCGTGCCCTTCTCAATTCCGAACGTATCGTTCAAGACTTTGACAACCGGCGCAAGGCAGTTTGTTGTGCAGGATGCGTTCGAGATGATGTTGTGCTTCGCCGGGTCGTACATCTTGTCGTTCACGCCCAGAACGATGGTCACGTCTTCGTTCTTCGCCGGGGCCGAGATGATTACCTTTTTCACGGAGCCGTGCAGATGCTTCTTGGCGTCGTTTGCGTCCGTAAAACGTCCCGTGGACTCGACCACAATTTGGGCGCCCAGACCGGACCAGTCAATCTCGGCGGGATCTTTTATCGCGAAGATCTTGATCTTCTTGCCACCCACGGAAATGCTGTCGCCTTGCGCCTTGACCTCTGTGTCCAGTTGGCCAAGTATCGAATCGTACTTCAGCAGATGGGCCAGTGTCTTGGTGTCTGTCAGATCATTTGCCGCAACGAACTCGATCTCCGGATTCTTGAGTCCGGCGCGGACAACATTTCGCCCGATACGGCCAAAGCCGTTAATACCTACCTTGATTGGCATATGTTTCTATTTTACGGAGGGCTATAAGAACGCCGATTGCCTCTGGCGCTGCGCGTGCCTCGCCTACCGTTTATCTCGGTGGCGGTAACGGCGGCGCTGTAGTCCCGCCCAGGTTGGCATATGATTCGTCTACCTTTACTACCTTGCCCTCGTTGAAGCGGACGAAGGTCATCTTGCCGGGCGGTTCGCCGTAGACCCAATCTTCCAGTTCATCTCCGTCCTGGTTCGTCTCGCGGCTCTTGTTTCGTGGTCTTCCCAGCGCCAGCAAGACCTGATCGTGGTCCATTCCCTGGATCGCCCGCTGCTCCTTAATCGCCTTCTTGATGGGCTCAGGGAGCTTGTCCATATATTGTTCGGCAGCCGAATGCTTCTCGAAATCGAAAACGGGCGACAGCATTTGCCGTACTTGGGCTGCTCTCACGGATGGCACGCTACCCGGGAATACGAGCGCCACGCGGGAGCCATTTGCTGCCCTGCCATTCTGATTTGTGGAGACCGGATTCATGCCGCCATTCATGCCCACCTGTACGTGGTCGTACCAATGCCCCGTTTTCGTGCCACCGTTGATCTCGAACACGATCTTGTCGGATTCGATCTCAACACGCGTGATCTGAACTTCGTCTCCCAACCGGGCCGCCGGGCCCGACTCCTGGAGCGCTTTGTCCCAGGCCCCCCGATCGTACTGGCCGTCGCTTCGGATCACGAGCGCTTTTTTGGACCGTGGCAGAAGGACTTTTACGGTCGCGAACTCCGCAGTGAGGCCCCGTTCGATTTCCAGGCGCTCATCAACGCTCAACTTATCGGCGCGCAGCGTGGGTGCAAGGCCGAAACTCAATCCGGCTAGAATCGCGATTGTTGAAATCAGTCGTTGAGAATTCCCGCGATGGCCGCTCTCTGCGGCGCCACCGGTGCTCTCTTCAGAGCGAAAAACAAGGCCACTGTGAAGATGGTGGCTAAAAGACCGCCCTCTGGCCCATAGTTTCCGCCGCTCCAAAGGGCCACAAGATCCCATTTGTACAAGTACCTCGTTACATCGATTGTAAGCCCGCTCAAGTTCACTCCAAAGAGTGGAAGCACGGTGTTCCAGCCATAGTGCAGGCCGATCGGAAGCCACAAATCCCGGCTGCGCAAAAAAGCATAACCAAGGAGAATGCCCCAGGTCATCGTGTTCAAGATGCCGAGTCCGGAGGAGTTGGGATTCGATGCGTGAGCGAATCCAAAGATCACGGCCACCGGCAGGATCGTCGCGTAAGGCCCGATCTTTTGTACCAGGAGCTGGAAAGCATAGCCGCGGAAAATCATCTCCTCGCCCGCCGCTCCCAGCCAGATTGCGGCCAAGTAGAAAAGAACGCTCGGCCAGTCGGCGGCAGACCCAGACCGCGAAATGATGTGCGCCGTACCGGCCAGCAAAGGTGCGGCAAGCATCAGGGCTGCTGCTCCGCCGCCGAACAGCACGCCCACTCCAAAATTGCGAAGCGAGGCTTGTCCCCCGCGGAGCCCAATATCGGAGAGCGGTCTCCGGTCAAAGATTCGCATCGTTAGCCAGTTAGCCAGAAGGCCGGTTGCGCAGAGCCCTACTGTGCCGGCGATGATCAGGCCAAAAACAGCGTATAAGGTCAGCGTGATCAGGCGTAGCCCGACCACCACGGTAGCTACGAAAAATCCGATGCGCAGGACGACGCCCAGGCGCGTGCCGGGGGATGATGGTGGCGTCGAAATTCCGGGAGTTGGCTCCATGGGCAAACGCTAAATAAAGATAGCTGTCGCCAGCCGGACTCTGGTACCTCCGGTTTCATCTTGGTACCTTAGCCGGGACAATCTCATCCTAACCGCCCCCGAACCGTCGATTAGAAGAACATGCAACAGAATCAGGAACGGCGAACGGACAACAGGCTCCTCTGCGCCGAGCTCGTCGAGGCCATCTGGATTGATCACCGGGGAGTGCAACGCCGCCGGGTCGCGAACTTGGAAGATATTTCCATCTCGGGAGTATGCCTACAGGTCGAGAGCGCCGTCTTGCCGGGCACTCACATTGCCGTCAACTACGGCGATGGCCATCTTGTCGGCACGGTGCGTTACTGCGTGTTTCGCGATGGAGGGCACTTCCTAGGGATACAACTTGAGGACGGCTGCCGCTGGTCCACTAAGCATTTCCGGCCGCAGCATCTGGTCGATCCCCGCCAGCTCGTTGAGCTAGCGCTGGCCCGCCATTCGAAATCCGCCGGTATTTCCGCCCTTAATTAGCTGCTTTATCCGAGTAAAATGCAAAATGCGTTAGAGATCATGTGGTATGGATAAAGTTCCGTACTACATTGGCAGCGCTCGCTCGCATGGTTAACGAAAAGCAGCTCCCCCTGGCGGCAGGTGTCTATGCCGCACTTGCTACTCCCCGGCGTTCCGGCTCTGTCGACGCAGACGCTGCTGGCCTGCTTGACTACCTGGACACTGTCGTCAGGGCGGGTGTCGATGGACTAGTCTTGTTCGGCTCGACCGGCGAGTTTGTCCACTACGACGTGACGGAACGGATGAGGGTAGCCATTCTTGCCATCCGCCGCAGCCGTGTGCCAGTTCTCGTAAACGTCTCGCACTCTACTTTGTGCGGCGCCGTAGATCTGGCGGAAAACGCGATAAAGGCAGGCGCTTCCGGCGTCCTGCTCATGCCGCCGTATTTCTACCGGTATCCCGAGGACCAGATTTTCCATTTTTACGAGAGATTTGTTGAACAGATAGGGCCTCGGATCTCGGTTTACCTGTATAATGTCCCCTCTTTCACAAATCCCATCCCGGTCGGTCTTGCCGAGCGGTTGCTTCGTACCGGAATGTTTGCCGGGATCAAAGACTCAAGTTGTGACTGGCGTATGCTCGAAGTGCTCGCCGGACTGCAAAAGCAAGTCCAAGTTCAGCTCTTGACCGGATGCGACGAGCTGTATGTACGCGCCCGTTCTATTGGCGCTCAGGGTCTCGTCTCGGGAATCGCGGGGGCCATTCCGGAATTGCTGGTCGCCTTGGAAAGCGCCCTTCGTTCGAACGATTCGGAACGCATCACTCATCTGAATGCCCGGTTGACGGAGTTCGTTCAATTCGCGAACAAGTTTCCGGCAACGGTGGCTATTAAGCAGGCGGCTGTTGCCAGAGGTTGGAAGCTGAATCAACTTGCGGTACCGTTCGACGAAGACATGTCAGCCGATGTGATCGCCTTCCATCATTGGGTTCGCGATTGGTTGCTGGCTGTTCTCAGTGAATCCACGGACTCCGGCTACGCCCGGCCTTCTTCAGCGTGAGAAATTGGTGGTGTGCCAGAAGAGGGACCGCCCGTCTCAAAAAACAGCATCAAGCGCATGACGAGCGAAGAGTTTACCTCCGCGGCAGCCCGTCATTGCGAGTGGATTGCGAGCTATTTCGACGCGGTCCGCGAATTTCCGGTGGTGCCCGCTATCCAGCCGGGCGGCCTGACAGCAAAACTCCCGAACTCAGCCCCCGAAACTGGCGAAGAGATTGACGCGATCTTCGATGACTTCCGGTCTGCTGTTTTCCCCGCTCTGACTCTCTGGAACCACCCGCGCTTTTTCGCCTACTTCTCCATCTCCTCCTCTCCCCCGTCTATCCTGGCGGACCTGCTTGCGGCGACCGTGAACGTGAACGCAATGCTTTGGAAAACTTCGCCTGCCGCAACCGAACTCGAGCAAACCACGTTGCGCTGGTTGCGCCAGTGGCTTGCTCTCGATGAGTCGTTCTTTGGCATCATCTACGATACGGCGTCCGTCGGGGTCCTCCAGGCGATTGGTGCGGCTCGAGAATTCATCGATCCGGAATGCCGCGCGAAGGGTATGCGCCCCGGCTTGGTCGTATACGTGTCCGAACAGACGCACTCCTCTGCGGAAAAGGCCGCCATAACGTTGGGTTTCGGCCAGGAGAACGTGCGCAAAATTCCCGTGGACGATCGCTTCCAGATGCGCCCTGACCTGCTGCGGCAAGCCATCGAAACAGATCTCGCTTCCGGTAATCGTCCCTGCTGCATCGTGGCTTCAGTGGGATCCACTTCCACGACGGCAATTGATCCTGTGCCGGAGATCGCCGATATCGCGGAACGCTACCGTGTCTGGCTGCACGTGGATGCCGCATACGGCGGACCGGCCGCGGTTGTCCCGGAGATGCGTCACGTTTTGAATGGCGTCGAGCGGGCGCACTCTCTTATCCTCAATCCCCACAAGTGGTTGTACGTTTCAATCGATTGCAGCGTTCTTTACACTCGCTACCCGGACGTTTTGCGGCGCGCCTCCGCGCTAGGGGCCGAATATCTCCGAACTGCCGAAGACGACCGCGTCGTCAACTACAACGACTACGGGGTGCAACTCGGCCGCCGCTTCCGCGCACTGAAGTTGTGGTACGTCTTTCGTTACTACGGCCGCCAGGGCGTGATCGCCCTATTGCGTGAGGCCCTCCGGCTTGCGCAGCTGCTGAAGTCGCTCGTCGAGTCAGAAGACGACTTCGAACTCTGTGCGCCCGTTCCGTTTTCGCTCGTTTGCTTCCGTCATCATGGGTCAAACGAAGCGAATCAGCGTTTGCTGGCGGAAGTCAACGCTACTGGCAAGGCATTTCTCTCCCATACCGTGCTCAACGGGCGGTTCGTCCTCCGCTTTGCGATCGGTAATTTCCAGACCACGGAAACCGATGTCCGCGAAACGTGGGATCTGATTCGCGAGACCGCCTACAGAATTCGGGCGGAAGAGCCCGCCACCGCACCGGCCTATTGATGACTTATACCCGGCTTGCGACCACGTTGTGCGGGATACACCTGAAGAATCCCGTGTTGGCCGCTTCTGGAACCTTTGGGTATGGAATCGAATTCGAGAAGATCCTCGATCTGAATAGTCTCGGCGGCATCGTCACGAAAGGCCTCTCCCGCGAGCCGATCGCGGGCAACCCGGCGCCCAGGCTTTGGCACGCGGTGGGCGGTATGATGAACTCCGTCGGTCTTCAGAACGTTGGGGTCACCGCCTTTGTCCGGGACAAGCTTCCGAAACTTCGAAGCTATTCCGTCCCTATCTTCGCCAATGTGTTTGGCTATGCGGTTGAGGATTACGTGGAAGTGGTTCGTGAGCTGGAAAATGCCGAAGGCATAGCGGGCTACGAACTCAATGTCTCCTGCCCGAATACGAAGCATGGAGGGATGTTTTTTTCGAGCGATCCCGGTCTCCTGTCGGATCTGGTTTCACGCGTCCGCACGATTGCCCGTCGGCCGCTCATCGTAAAACTCTCGCCCAACGTCGCAAGCATCGAGCCCCTGGCACAGGCGGCCGAGCAGGCCGGCGCCGACGCTATCTCGCTAATCAATACGCTTGTTTCGCTCGCCATTGATCCGGCAACCCGAAAATCCCGCATCGGCGCGGGTTATGGCGGCCTCTCCGGACCCGCGATCAAGCCCTTGGCCCTCCGACTGGTCCACCAGGCGGCACAAGCCGTCAAGATCCCGATTATTGGCTTGGGAGGCATCGTCAGCGGCTTGGATGCTGCCGAATTCCTGGTCGCAGGCGCCAGCGCCGTTCAGGTCGGTACAGCTACCTTCATCGATCCTCGTGCCCCCGTGCTGATCGCCGGACAGTTGAACCACGTCGTTGGCAAACTTGCCCTCACCGATATCCAGGATCTGACCGGGAAAATCGAATGTCGAGAATTCATAAGGAGTTGCCGTGCACAATAGAGCAATATGAAGGAAATCATCACTCCGGAAAAGCCCAAAGCCGCGGGACCTTATTCACCGGCTGTAAGAACCAATGGCTTTGTATTTCTCAGCGGTCAGATCCCCGCCGACCCACAAACCGGCGAACTTGTAACAGGGTCGATTCACGAGCAAGCCGTTCGCGTCGTCGAAAATCTGAAACTTGTTCTGGAAGCCGCCGGGTTGACACTGAACGATGTCGTTAAAACGACTGTGTTCCTGAAAGACATGAACGATTTTGCCAAGATGAATGAGACCTACGGGCGCTTATTCGGGCCGAATCCGCCCGCGCGAACAACCGTCGAAGTCGCGCGTCTCCCTCGCGATGTGCATATCGAAATCGAAGCCATTGCGATCGATCCCAAACACAAATATCCTTTCGCAAAATGAAGCGAAACCAAGCTTATTAGCAACCGGAAGCCGGTTATTGCTTCGGTGCATCCGCCGGTTTCAAAGGCGGATGCGCGCTGTATTGTTTCTGGGGTGGGTTCAACTTGATATCAAGGATCTTCTCGCCGCCCGCTACCTCGAGTTTCTCGCCATAGGTTTGGTAGCGGCTGCTGACTACCTGCAACTGAACCGTTCCCTCCGGTACCGGCGGGAAGTGAGCGGTTCCTTCCTGGTTCGTCTTCACTTCCCAATGAATCGGTTTGCGTTTCCCTAGCTTCATGACCTGATGCGCTCCGAGGTAATCCAGAATCACGGCCGCATTCTCTACCGGTTTGTCGTATTGGTTTTTGACGTTGACCCGGATAGTGGTCTTCTGGTCGTCTGCCGTGAGCGTTAGTCCGCATGCAGTCAGAGCAATCCCGAGCGTGATTCGAACCTTCATGCTAGAAATTATCGCGTAGCTCACCGGCCGGGTTGTAAAGCAGGTTGCTTGGCGAGCAGCGGCTCAATTGCTGCGCGCAG
>Ga0126381_100004423_pt1 | contig 15308 bp, 12 predicted proteins | sample PanSoiMetPlot_28_FD_96465 | JGI IMG/M metagenome (GOLD analysis project Ga0126381, IMG submission 96465) | Tropical forest soil microbial communities from Panama - MetaG Plot_28 | ecosystem: Environmental > Terrestrial > Soil > Tropical forest > Bulk soil | place: Panama | collected 2016-02-17 | reverse complement strand
TCGACTTGACCCAGCCCGCCGTCTCGTTCTGCATGACGGCACGGGCGTTCGCGATCCACGGGAACTTTCCGGTCGCGACGTCATCGCCGTACTGCTCGCGCGCCTCGGCTTCGGTCAGCCCGACGCTGGCGATCTCCGGATCGGTGTAGATCGGGCGCGGCACGGCGGGATTGCCGACCGTGGCGTCGTGCCCGCACGCGTTCTGCGCCGCCACCTCCCCTTCGCGGAAGGCCGTGTGGGCGAGTTGCCAGTAGCCGGCACAGTCCCCGACGGCGTAGATGTGCGGAACGCTGGTACGGCGCCGCGCGTCGGTGGCGATGCCCGCCCGCTGGTCAAACTCGACACCGGTTCGTTCCAGGCCGAGGCCGTCGACCACCGGCCTGCGGCCGGTGGAGACGAGCATCAGGTCCGCCCCGACCGTCTCGCCGTCGCCGAAGTGGACGGTGATCCCCGACCCGGAGTCTTCGACCTTCGTGCACTGCAGCCCGAGATGCAGCTTGATGCCGCGCTTGCGGAACTGCTTCGCGAGCTCGCTGGAGGCGTCCGCGTCCTCTTGCGGGATCAGTGACGGGAGCATCTCGATGATCGTCACCTCACTCCCGAACCTTTGGAAGATCGACGCGAACTCGCAGCCGATGACCCCGCCACCGAGAATGACCAGGCGGGCCGGAACCTCGGTCTGGGCGAGCAGTTCTTCGGAATCGACGCAGCGATCGGAGTCGAGCCCTTGGATGGGAGGAAGCAGAGGGTAGGAGCCGGTAGCGATGATGGCGGACTTGAAGGTCACCTCCTCCCCGCCATCCACCGTGAGCGTGTTCGCGTCCTTGAACGTTCCCGTTCCCCTGATCCACTCGACGCCGTTCGCCCTGAACAGGAACGCCACGCCCCTGGTCATCCGTTTCACGGCCGCGGCCTTCCACTCGTTCGCTACGGAGAACTCGAACTTCGGCGCGTCAAGCCCGACGCCGAGCTTTCCGAAGGTTTCCTCGGCCTGTTTCAGAGCGAACGCCGTCTGCACCCATGCCTTCGTCGGGATGCAGCCAATGCGCAGGCATGTCCCGCCAAGCTCTGGCTCCCGCTCGACGCACGCCACGCGCGCACCGAGTTGTGCCGCACGGATCGCAGCGGTATAGCCTCCCGGTCCGCCTCCGAGAACGGCGACGTCGACTTCCATCACACCCCTCCCGTTTGAGTGACGGTGGACTTGGCTGGTGGCCGGTAGCCGATCTCCTGGATCACCCAGGTATTGCCATCCGGATCGGCGAAGTCGGCGAAAGTGGCGTAGTCGCGGCGCTCCGGGTCGGCGCCGGGCTGGAAGCCGCCTTTCCAGTCATCGATCGGCGACTTGTGCCGGATGCCGCTGACCGTCACGCCGCGTTCGGTGAGTTCCCTATGGGCGGCTTCGATGTCGGTGACGGTCATGTACGTGGCGCGGGCCGAGCCTGGCGGAGCGTCGGTGAGACCGACGCCAATCTGGACGGAGCAAGCTGAGCCGGGCGGAGTGAGCTGAACGACGCGGAAGTTGTCGGCTGGATGGTAGTCGACGTCGAGCGTGAAGCCAGCCTGCTGGGTGTAGAAGGCCGTTGCCTTATCGATGTCGCTGACGGACAGCGTGATGACCTGGATCTTGTAGTACATCAGGCACCCACCAGGGTGCCGTAGGCGCTGGCATCCATCAGGGCCGATAGCTGCCCGTCCAGCGTTGCCTGGTCGATTTCGACCTCGAACATCCATCCCTGGCCGTACGGATCGGAGTTGACGAGGTCTGGGCTGTCGGCAAGGTGGTCATTGCGGGTCCTGACGGTCCCGGTGATGGGCGCGATGAGGTCGCTGACGCTCTTGACCGATTCGATTTCGCCGCAGGCTTCGCCCGCTTTGATCGTGTCGCCGGGATTGGGCAAGGTGACGTCGACCACATCACCGAGCGACTGCTGGGCGAAGTCGGTCACCCCAACTCGGACCACGCCGGCGTCGGTACTGGACCGGGTCCACAGGTGATCGTTGCTGTATCTCAGGCTGGCTGGGATGTCGGTCATCGTTCCTCCGATCGAAACGTGCTGGTCCCGGGCGCTTGTCTGCCGTGGTGGCCGCAGCGGCACATAGATCCCCGGGATCGGGCCGAGGGCCAGGCTTACGGCGAACCCGTCTGGGTTCTGGGGTCGCGTGGTCATGGCGTTGCCCTACATATCCAGGACGATGTCTGTGCTGGGCCGGGCGCAGCAGATGAGGACCTGCCCGTCGGCTGGTGCTTCCAGCGGGGTCGGGTTGTACGTGATGTCGCCGGATAGCAGGGACGTCGTGCACGTGTGGCAGACCCCGGTCCTGCAACTCCAGCGGGTGGGGACGTCGCAGGCGTCGGCGAGGTCAAGGACACTGTGCCGGCTATCGGCGAATGGAGCCGTGATGCCGCTGCGCGCGAAGGCGACCAGCGGCCCGGTTCCGGGAGGACCGGGCGGCTGATGAGGTGACCGGACATGCTGGCCGGTGAGCCCGGGATTGATGGAGGGCAGTGCCCCGAACAGTTCAGTGTGGATACGGGCCGGGTCGAGGCCGAGAGCGGTGAGGGCGTCGCGCACGTCGGTCATGAACGACGCCGGTCCGCAGATATACGCGCTCGCGCTGGCCGGAAGGCCCAGCCCAGCCAGCGCCTCTTTGGTGATACGCCCGGCGGCGGCGTGAACGCGGTGGCGTTCGGGGGGTGTGGCGGCGCTGTAGAACACGTGCTCGCGGGTCTGCGGCAGGGAGGCGAGCAGGGCGTGCGCCTCGGCCGCGAAGGGATGTTCGTGCGGTCCGCGTGCGCCGTACAGCCACCAGATGTCCCGCTCGCTGTGCTGCGCCGCGAGCTGGTGGAGCATGGACAGGACCGGTGTGACGCCGATGCCGGCGGAGATGAGCAGGACGGGTCCGGTGCCGTCGTCGAGGACGAAGTCGCCGCGGGGCGCGGCGACGTTCAGGACGGCGCCGGGACGCAGGTCCTGGTTCAGGTAGCTGCTGGCGATGCCGTGGGGCTCCTGTTTGACGCTGATCCGGTAGGTTCCCGCGGCAGGCGCCGACGATAGCGAGTAGCTGCGTACCGGGGCCGGCCGCCCCGCGCCGGTGATCCGCAGCGTCAGGTACTGGCCGGCTTGCGCGGCCGGGAGTGCAATGCCGTTCTCCGCGGCGAGGTAGACCGAGGTCACGTTGGCACTTTCCCGGACAACCTCGGCAACGCGCAGTTCCCGGAAGGCCGGCCATGCGGGCCCGGTGTCCTGTGACGGTCCGCCGACGGCCTTGTCATCCTCGGCAGCGGCTAGCAGATCGCGGAACGAGCCCTGCCAGCCGGGGCTGAGGGCGGGAATCCGCAGGGCGGCACGCAGATTGTCCGGATCCCGGCCGGGCAGGTAGAGCAGGGCGTCGGTGTCGGCCACCGACAGGGCACCGGGTCCGATCCTCGTCTTGACGATCGAATCGCCGGCCTGAACGTGCCCCTCCGTGATGACCCGCATGTAAAAGCCGGGACGGTGGTGGCTGACCAGCAGGGCCGGCAGTTCCGGCTCACCTAGGCGCATGCCGACTCGGTAGCAGGTGACCCGCGGCTGGGTGACCTCGAACTCCGCCTCGCCGATCCGGTACCGGTCGCCGATGCACACCTCGTCGTCGGCCATGCCGTCGACCGTCAGGTTCTCCCCGAACTGGCCGTAGCTGAGATCGTCGCGCCCGAAATGCTGTTGCCAGTGCCGGTAGGACTGGATCTGGTAGACCAGCACCGCGCGCTGCTCACCGCCGTGCCCGGCCAGGTCGCCCTGCCCGTCCCCGTCAATGTTCAGCCGTCGCGCCATCCGCGGCCCGGACACCGGGTATTTCCAGACGCCGGTATGGACGGTCTTGCCCTGCCAGGGCACGTCCCTGGGCATGCCGACGTTCACCGACACCAGCACCGGCACCGGTGGGTCTGGGTCGGTGGCGTTGGCTGCCGCGGCGGCCGGATCGGAGATGGTCACAGCCGCCCGCCCGGGGGTGCCTCATCGAGGCTGAGGTTACGGTCGACGCCGTGCGCGATCACGGTCTGGCCGGGTTCGAGCTGCAGCCGGGTGCCGTCCAGGCTTACCTCGATCTTGTCCGGCTCGAAGGATATGAAGCCGGCCACTGCTCCGACTTCGGGCCAGGCATTGATGTAGGACCAGGCGGCGCGGTGCGCGTCGGCGATGTCGTAATAGCTGCACACTCCCTTGTACGGGCAGAATGTCTGTCCCTGTACCGCGGTCAGCGCCGATTCGTCGACGTCGGCGCGCGGGACGTACCAGCGCGGCGCGAACCCGGACTCATACAGCGCCAGCGGCCTGGTGGTGTCGGCGATCACCTGATCGCCGTGACGGACGACCAGGTGGCGGCTGGTGTGGCGGATGTCGATGCGGTGATAGGGGTCGGCGGCATGGCCCACGATCCGGTCGTCTTCCTCGTAGAAGGCGTCCATGGCCCGCCAGGCGAACGCGACCCGGCCCTTCAGGTCTTCGGCGTAGCCGGGCAGCTCGGTGTGCTGCCAGGCCGCCCGCGGCGTGCTGCCGGTTCCCGCCCGCACGGTGTACCACGATGTCGTGCCGAGATCACGGTGGCGCGTGGTGTGCTCGGCGGGCTCCAGCACGCCCCCGGTAACGGCGCTCAGCGGGAAGTAGGCCACCGGGTAGCGGCCAGGCTCGTGCAGCAGCACGACGTCGTCGCTGTCGGCGATCCATTGCCCGCCGTACTTGACCCGCATCCGCCGGCGCAACGGTTCGGCGAACAGCATCCGCTCCGGGAGCGGGTCGGGGACCAGGAAATGGCCGATCGCCCCCAGGCCGAGCGGTCCTTGCTGCCAGGCTAGACCCATTGTCGTTTCCTTCCTGCTAAGCCCAGGGCCAGGTGGCGACCCGGGCGAGATCGGTCGGCGACTCGCGTCCGACCTGAACGCTACGGACCTGGTGAGCTGACCGAATCCCGGAACGTCCTTAGTCCTGCCGGTACCGCACAGGGGCCACCTAAGCGCCTCTCCCGGATTGACTAAGGACCTGGATGGACGCCGCGGTGGGCTACGGCTTGCTGATGACCTGGATACGGCTATCCACCTGGATGACGCCAGGCGCGGACCACGCGGCAGCCACCGCCTGATCGTGCGCGGCCCAGGAGCTAACCGTGCCGGACAGGGTTACCAGGCCGCCGGAGGATGTCGTGACCGAGAGCGCGTCCCCGGCCAGCGCGGCGTTTCGCTGGAACGAGCCGGTGATGAACTCCCCGGCGGCATCAGCATCGGGAGTCTGGGTCAACGTGATGGCATTGTCAATGCCGATGACGCCGGGCACGGTGGCGGCGCGGGACTCGGCCGCCTCCCGCTCGTAGTGCCACTCCGCGGTGCCGGTGAGGGTGACCAGGCCGTCCCGGGCCAGCGCATCGACGGTCGTCGGGACCGAAGTGTCCAGCATCAGCGCTTCCCGCACGTCGCCGCGTAGCTCCTCATCGTCGCGGCGATCCGCGGCCGGGAGCCGCACCCGCAGTTCATTGGCGATCCACGCCACCCCGCGGACGCGTGCCACCGCCGCTGCTGCCGCCCCCTTCAGGCGCAAGCTGGCCACCGTCCCACGCAGCGTGACCGTGCCGCCGGCGGCCGATACCTGAAAGGTCTCTCCGTCCAGCCGCGGGTCCCCGCCTAGCTCAGCGACAACCCGGCGCCGCAGGTCATCGTCACTCATCGCTCCCCTCGCTTCCCCTCAGGCGCCCGCATTCCACGATTTGCCGGGTCCTCTTGGCCACGACGCTACGAGCGCCCGGCCGGGCGCCGCATCCTTGAAGGTCCTTAGTCATTCCGGTAGACGACCCCCTAAGCGACGCCGTGAAGAGTCTGGACGTTCCCGGATTCGACCCGGTCACTAGGTCCGTAGCGTCAGGGGACAGGCGAGCAGTTCGCCGCCGTGCGTCGCGGGCCGCGGCTCAGTCAGTCCCGTCGCCCGGATGCCCTTCGCCGTCTCGCAGCTGCCGTGCCACCTCGCCGCGGCTGCTGACGCCGAGCTTGCGGAAGATCTTGGCTAGGTGGTACTCGACGGTGCTCGCGCTGATGAACAGGCGGGTGGCGATCTCCCGGTTGGACAGGTGCTCGGCGACCAGCCAGGCGATCTGCTCTTCTTGCTGGGTAAGCACCTCCGCGGCGCGCGGGCTGCGCGGGCGGGCCCGCTCGCCGGTGGCGCGCAGCTCGACTCGGGCGCGGGCGGCGAAGGCTTTCATGCCGATCGCGTCGAACATCTCAAAGGCGGTGCGCAGCTGGTCCCGGGCGTCGCGGCGGCGGCGCTGTCGGCGCAGCCACTCCCCGTACACCAGGTGAGCGCGGGCCGTCTCCGTGCGCAGCTGGGTACGCCCCAGCCGATCGACCGCCTCCCGGTACCACTCCTCGGCGGCCGGCCCGTCACTCACCAGGGCGCGCGAGCGCGCCTCGATCCCCAGCCCGTAGTCGGTTCCGGCAGCCTGGGTCGTGGCGGCCAGCTCGGCCAGCGCGTCGGCCGCGGCCTGGGGGTGGCCGGTCCGTGTGGCGGCCTCGATCAGCTCCGGCAGCACCACCAGGGTGCTGTACACGTTGCTGTGCTCTCTGGCTTTCGAGGTCTCCGCGAACGCCTCGTCATACCGGCCGAGGCCGTTGTGCAAGATCGCGGCGTACCAGTCCGCGGTTGTCGCCGCGAGCCCCTGGCCCTCGGTCTCAGCCGTGGCGACGGCGGTCGCCATCAGCGGGGTGAGGTCGGCCTGATCGCCCCGCAAAGCAGCCAGGAGCATCCTGACAAACGGCGCGATTCGGATCCCGGTCGCCTCGGCGGCAGCGTCCGATTCCGCGATCAGGGACGCAGCCACCGCGAAGTCGCCGCGCCGCGCGTCAAGCTGGGCCAGCTGGACGAGATCGCTCGGCAGGTAGTTGAGCGCACCGACGGCACGGTCGAACTCGACCTGCCGGGCCAGGATCGTGTGCCCGGCATCGTCATCCCACAACGCGGTGGTGGCGATCGCGCCCAACCGGAGCTCTTCACCGGGGAGGTCGTCGGTGGCGAACAGGTCCGCTGCCTGTCGCAGCACCGGCGCCGCGGCGGCCGGACCGTCGGTGACAAGTCGCGTCGCGCCGTCCAGGATCAGGTCGGCTGGGCGGGAGGAGTCCGCGGGAGGGGGCAGCGAGCGTGCGGCACGGGAGACCTCGAGCAGATCGCCGACGTCGGCTAGGTGCCCCGCCATTAGTGCGGCGGCCCACGCCGTCATGTACGTCTGGCGGGCGAGGTCGAGGTTCAACGGCTCGAGCCGCCTGGCCGCCTTAAGCAGCAGCGAGGGAGCGTCGCTGCCCATGCGCGAGACGAAGGCGATATGCCCGCGCAGCAGGTCGACCCGGGCGTGCTGGAATTCATCCAGCGGCCTGGCCCTTCCGGCCTCCGCTGTCGCCAATAGTTCCAGGGCCCTGCCGAGCGCGCCGGCCTGCATGCTGACCTGCGCCGTCGCCAGCACGCGTTCGGGGTACGCAGCCGGATCGGCGGTCAGCAGCAGAGCCCGTTCCAGGAGTGCGGCGGCCGCGCCTAGCCCGCCGCGGGCTTGTGCCCGGCCGGCGGATCGTTCCAGTTCGGCGGCGACCTGCTCGTCCGGCCCTGCCGCGCCACCGGCCAGGTGCCAGGCCCGCCGGTCCGGGTCAGCGTGCGGGTCGGTGACCGCGGCCAGTGCGGCATGCGCGCCGCGCCGCGCCTGAGCCGCGGCCGCGTAGTAAGCCGCCGACCGGATCAGCGGATGCTGGAACCGCACCTGCGGCTGCCACGACACCAGCCGCCGGGTTGCCGCGGCCTCGCCCGCCTCCGGGCCGACCCCTAGGTGCCCGGCCGCCTCGTACACCAGCGCCGGGTCCCCGGTCGGGTCGGCCGCCGCGACCAGCAGCAGCGTCCTGGTGTCGGCGGGCAGTGCCTGCACCCGGGCCAGGTACAACTCCTCTAGCCGCCCGCCGAACCGCAGCGGCCAGCCAAGCGGCACCGCCCCGGACAACTCGGCGGGGGTCAGCTCTTTGGCCAGTTCCACCAACGCCAGCGGGTTGCCCGCCACACCCGCCACCACCTGTGCGCTCACCTGCCCGTCCACCCGGCCGCCGGCCGAGGCGGCCAGCAGCTCACCCGCCGCCTTCTCCGGCAGCCCGGCGAGCAGCAGCTCCGGCAACCCGGCCAGCGCGGCCGCTTGCCCCTTCTCTTCCCTGGCGGTAAACACCATGCCTACCGGGTCGGCGTACACCCGGCGGGCGATGAAACCGAGCACATCCACCGACGCCTGATCCAGCCACTGCGCATCATCGACGGCCACCAGCAGCGGGCGCTCGGCCGCCCCGTCGGTAAGCATGTTCAGCGCCGCCAGGCCGATCATGAACAGGTCCGGCGCTCGCCGGTCCGCAGGGCCCTCCGACGCAGTACCGAACGCGGCCGACAGCGCCCCGCGTTGCGGGGCTGGCAGCCGGTCGGCGGCAGGCAGTAGCGGCCGCAACAGCTGGTGCAGGCCCGCGAACGCCAGGTGTGCCTCGGCCTCAACGCCGGTGACCGAGAACACTCGCATTCCGGAGCGCGCGGCATGCTCCGCGGCCGCGTGCAGCAGGGAGGACTTGCCGATGCCTGGGTCACCGAGGACCACGATCGACGCGCCCCCATCCGCCACGCCGTCGATAAGGTCACTGAGTACCGCCAGCTCCCGATCCCTGCCGACGAGACCGGACGCCACTATGTTTCACCGCCCGGTGTGCTTGTCGCGATGAGCAGTCGGCAGCGAATCCGCAACGTCACAAGAAGACCTCCTGCCGGATATGCATGCCTCGGCCGTCGATCATGGAAATCTCTTCATCATCGTCGCATCGGTTGAATTGCCATGCCTGCGCAAGATTCGGCTGTCCGTGCACGCTATGGCCTGGCTGTGGGAGACCAATGGTGCGAACAGGTGTCATAGCGGTCATCGACACCTGCCATGGGGCGTCCTCTCACATGTTTTGTGCCGTAAGCCAGTCCAGGCAGTAGAAGAGCACAGCCACACCCTGGGTCCCCAGACCCAGGGTGTGGTCCATGCCAGGGAAGACCTTGTAATCAGTGACGGCGTCGGGCTGGCGCCGCCGGTAGTCGCTGTGCAGCGAGGCGATGCTCGTTTCCCGGACCAGCTCATCCTTACCGCCAGCGGCCAGCAGCAATGGGCCACGCTGCACCTGTCTGCTGCTTGCGCGGGTGCGGTGCCGGCGCTGCCGTGCAGGCTCAGCAGCGCGAGGCGGCTTGCGTGGCGGAGCAGATGGGCGGCGGTCGGGACGGCAGTGTAACCACCAGGCACCGGTGCCAATGAGATGGCGACCGTGGCGTCACCGTCATTGAGAAGCCGCTCCGCGACCGCTCCACCGACGCCGTGCCCGATGACGATTGGCCGGGAGCGGAAGGCCTCGACGTGTCTCCTGGCAGCACCCAAGAGCGCGTCGAAGCCGGGTTTTACCCTGGGAAGCCCATCGTCAGCCGACCGATCCCCGCCACCCCAGGACAGCACTACGGCGTCGTAATCTGCCTCGTCCAGCTCCTCTAGCCACGGGGTCCACGTCGGTGTGAAACCACAGGCCGTGGATGAGCAACATGACCCCACGATCACTGCGAGTCTCCACTTGCAACCTTCCCTGCGTGCTGCCGGGTTCGTGGCGCAGGCTGTGCCACTGGTGGCATGCGGGCTGTGGCTTACAGTGGCAGAAAGGGGCCGCCGGGTAGATGCTGGCTGCGCGCGATTACTGGCTATGTGTGCACGGATCCGCGACCAGCCCCGGATGAGGCCGTCAGGTCGCTGGACTGTGGCTGGCATGCCGCCACTCGCGGGGCGACATGCCGTAGGCCTGCCGGAACCGGCGGCTGAAGTGCGTGGAGTCGGCGAAGCCCCAGCGTCTGGCTATCGCGGCGATGGTCTGGTTCCGTCCGCGCCGGCCCGCCAGCTCGTGGCGGGCCGCCTCGAGCCGGCGCTCGACGATCCACTGGCCCAGGGCGTTGGGTTCAGTCTCCCAGAGTTTGTACAGCTGCCTGACCGAGATGAACATCGCCTGAGCTATCCGCTCCGCCCCCAGGTCCGGGTCGCCGAGATGCTGGGCGATGTATCTCTTGACCGCAGTTGTCAGCTCGTGGTTCCGGTCGTCGCGGCGGAGGGGATCCTCGTCGGCGGCCGATATGAGTGCCGCCCGGACCAGGTCCGCGGTCGCCTGTGCGATGGTGGACGCGGTGGGGCGCCGTGAGATGGCGTCGGCGTCCCTGAACAGGATCTGAAGGTGCCACCGAAGTTGCGCGGCAAGCGGGCTCGAGTGGATCATCTCGCTGGCCCGCGCGGCGTAATCGCGCGCCAGCCCGAGATGATCAAGAGGAATGTGAAACCCGGCGTTCTCGCCCCCGTCATCGAAGTACTCGTACGGTAGCCAAAGATTCGTTACGAAGAGGTCCCCTGAACTGAGCAGACGTCCAGGGGCGTGAGTGTGAGTCGCGGTCCCTACCTGCTTCAGCGAGACGACGAACAGATCGCGCTCGGCATTTTTCAACAGCGCAGGTGTCGTAATGAGGCCCAGGGGTGAGTTCTGAGATTTCAGGACGTGAGCCTCACCGAGGGTGAAGTACTCGAACCGGGCTGACACCTCCTCGTCGGGGCAGTCGTATACCACGCGGGTCCGGGCGCCGGAGAATTGAATAACCTCCGCTATAGCGGCGGCCCGGCGGCCCGGCGCGAGGTCGCATGTGTCAAGAATCAGCGCCATGGCTGGATGCTCGCGGTCAATCAGTGCCGAACGACTTTACTAGCGCGCGCAGCATATGAAGCGCGGCCTGCTGGGCCGAGTGGTGAGGGGCGTCGAACGCCTTGGTGTATTGCGTGAGAGAAAGGAGGTGCTGACAGGCGAGCCCGTAAAGAGGACTCCGGGGCAGCCACTGTGCCGCGTTTCGAACGTCGCGCAGCGGAAGGTCCAGAACCTCCAGCGGAATCATGAAGTCGGCGCCTTCGCTGCCTGCGGGTAGCTGGCAGGTGAACGGCTCGTTCATCTCGGTAATGAACATTCCTCTGCCAGGCACTATCTCGTGCCGATCGCCCTGGCTGAACCGGCAAACACCCGAGGGCATCACGGAGAAGCCGATGACAGCCGGTTCACCGGAGGAGAAACGTGCCGGAGGCCGGCGAAGCTGGACGCCGGTGCTCTCCATGTGGAGGAGGCTGCATCCGTCTCCCATGTCCCAGGCTCGCCACCGCAGCTGCATCAGGGCGTCTCCGTCGGCGGGCGCGACGTTAACACCAGCCAGATCAGACAACCTGTCCCGGATCAGCTCAGCGCGATCCTCGGCCGGGTAGTGTGACGTGTCCACCAGCAGCATGATCTCTCCTAACTCGCCGCGGCGCGGGCGCGCTCTTGATGGTGTTGAACCTGCTTCCACTCCCTGGGGGAGAGGCCGTAGGCGGCGCGGAAGCGGCGGCCGAAGTGGGTGGCGTCGGTAAACCCCCAGCGGCGGGCCACCGCCGCGATCGCGGGGGACCCGCCCTTGGCTATGTCGTGCCTGGCACCCTCAAGCCGTCCTCGCATGATCCACTCGGCAAGGCCAAGCTCCTTCTCTGACCACAATTTGTAAAGCTGACGGACGGAGATGTGGTGGGCGTGCGCGATGTATTCCGGGCTCAGCGCCGGATCGGCTAGGTGCTGCTGCACGTAGGCCTCGATGCGGGTGACCAGCGCCTGGTTGGCGACGTCGTTCCTGGCCAGGTCACCCTGGCCGACGGTCGCGATGACGGCTCTGGCAAGCTCCAGGGTTGCTGAACCCAGGGACTCGACCGCCGACGCCGGGACGTCCTCGTCGAGGAAGCGGTAAAGCTGCAGAAGGTGGGTCTGGAACAGCTCGCACAGCGGACTCGCCGCCAGGTCGCCGATCGCCGTCCGTATCGTCTCGGCAGGCAGGCACAGTTCCGCGTAGCTGAACCGGAACCACATGCTGGTGGATTCCTCGGCCGCCCGCCACTGGAAGGGGCTTGAGAAGTCGGTGAGGCTGATGTCGCCAGGTGCAAAGGCCTGGCAGCGCTCCCCATAGCTCTTGACTGTCTGCCCGCTAACCTGCGCTGCGATTGAGACGACCTCCGACGTCGCGCGGCGATTGAGGCCGAAGCGAAGCCACGGGCCGTCGGTAACGTTCAGCTGGAACCTGTGCAGGTCCCAGGCGCGCACCCGGGTGCGGATGGATTCCGGCGGACAGGCATGCTCCACCCCGTCCAGTTCTGTGATGGTTTCCACGAACTCACGGGTGGCGACGTTCCGCTCCTGCGGGGCCAGGGCCGATGTGTCCAGAAGAGTAACCGGCACAGTCACGCCTCACCTCACAGCGAGTCCAGTTACCGGATGCGATCCAGACCTCGCGTCTTTTGAGCGTACCCGGCCATGGCCTGGTGGTATCGGCTCCCGGTGCACGGAATCCGGCTGAAGCTGCAACCCGGGAACATGCGCCTCGCCACGTCACCGCGGAAGGAAGCAGCTCCCTAGGCAAGCGTAACGCTTATCGAATGGCCTCTGACCTGGCGGGCGGCCTACCGCGGCCGGTAATCGCGTAAGAGGGTCAGCGGGCCGCCCGCGAGATAGCGGGCAATCGGGCCCGCGGCAGCGGCGCGTGACGGGGGGTGGAATGCCAGGGCGCGGGTCACCCCAAGGAGATAGGCGATCTCGGGCGACTCGATGAACGACATGCCGCCAAGGACTGCGGCGGCCGACATGGCCACGCGCTCGATGGCCCTCTCGGTCGCGAACCGGGCGTAGAGCGCCCGCGCGAGCAGGGCATCGTTATCGTCGAGGGTCGTGGCGACGCAGGCCGCCTGCTCGAGCGCTGCGGCCATGGTCTCTAGCTCAATGGCCAGGCCGGCGCGGTCCTCGTCCGAGCCCCGGCCGCGCGCGATGACGCGCTCGGCGAGGTTCGTGGCGACACCGAGGTAGGACGCTGAGACCAGCAGTTCGAACCAGACAAACCCGCGCGCCTGGACGGGATCCATCGACTCGCCGTCTTGGGGATAGAAGATCAGTGCCTCGGGGACGAACACCTCGGTCAGCGTGACCTGGTCGCTTTCCGCGGCGGCGAGGGCGGTGGTCCGCCAGAATGGCGCGCGCTCGATACCTGCTGAATCCGCCGGGATCAGAACAACCGCCAGCCGGTCTGTTCCGGTGGCGGGGTCGGCGACGGCGACGCTGGCGCTCATCAGGTTCATCGACCAGGTGAGGCTGCACGGCTTTTTCACACCGGTGACGATGATGCCGCCGTCCGTCGGCACCCCCCGCATGGTGGGCGTCAGGATGTGCTGACCCGGCCTGCCCTCGGCGAAGCCCGAGCTGAGCAGCCATGAGTTCTCGGCGATCGCCATGAGCATCGCCCACTCGAACCCGTTGCCGGCCGCGGTCAGCTCGACCAGGGAGGCCACGGAGAAGTGGTGCATCGTGGTGGCCACGGCAAGCGATGGCGACCGGCTGCCCACGGCCCGCTGAATGCGCACGGCGTCCAGCAAGGAGGCTCCCTTGCCCTCGTACTGGGCGGGCACCAGCAGTGCCGGGCCCCCCAGCTCGCGGAACTTCCGCAGCGCCCCGTTGCCGGGCTTCTCCAGCTCCAGCAGCGGAATCTCGCTGAGGTACTTGTCCAGCCCCGGAATATAGCTGTCCAGGGTGTCTCGCTCGGTGCGCTGCAGGTTCATGACGCGCTCGCCAGCGGGACCGCCGCGTCGGATGCGACAGGCTCGGCGCTGCCGAATAGTCCGCGCACGATAGAAACTATGTTGTCGGTCAGCGCTCGTACCGCGATCGGCTCAAGTGCGTCGGCGAGGCTCGGGATGCCCATGTCGAGCCTCGCGGAGAACACGATCTCGCAGCCCTGCGCGGCATCGAGGCACTCCCATGAACCGTCGAAGACGGCGATGTCGCCCTCGAGCTGACGGAACGTGATGCTCAGGGCGCCCGGGTCGAACGTGTCCTCCTCGGTCCAGCGCAGCAGGCCGGCCCGGAAGTTGACCTCCCATTGCGACACGGTGCGGTTGTCGGATATTTCGGTGATGGCGACGTTCCGGACAGCGTCGCAGAGTTCCGGATACCGCTCGAAGTCGGCGAGCGTTGCGTACGCGGCATTCGCTGATGTGTGCGGCACGTGTAGGCGTAGGCGGACGGAGCGCATTCGATCTCCCTGGGTCGGTAGCTGTGCAGGAACGGATGTCAGGCGGCGGCGGGCATGGCGCGGGAGGCATGCTTGGCGGCCGACGTCAGGGCGCGCGCAAGCCAGGCGAGGTCTGCCGTGTCGAGGATGGCCGGGGGCGTCAGTCGCAGTACGTTGCTGGAGTTGAGCGAGTAGGAGGGGATGACGCGCTCCTCCAGCAGCCCCATCAGGAACTCGGTGGCGGCGTCAGCCGAGATGAAGTCGACGCCGATGAGCAGCCCCTCGCCACGCGCCTCGGTGACCAGGTGCGGGCAGTGAGCCGTGACGGCGTCGACTGCGAGGTCGCGGACCCGCGGGCCAAGTTCGCGTGTGCGCTCGATCAGCCCTTCAGACTTGATGACGCTGATGGTCGCGGTAACTGCCGCGGCTGCGAGCGGACTGCCGGCGAACGTCGAAGAGTGCAGCAGCGGGTCGGCGTTGAGTGGCGCGAACAACTGCGCGGACGTGACAACGCCGCCGACGGGCATTACGCCGCCGCCGAGGATCTTGCCGGTGAGCAGCACGTCCGGCGTGACGCCGGCGAGGTCAGCGCCCCACCAGGCGCCGAGCCGACCCATGCCGGACTGGATCTCGTCGAGGATCATCACGGCGCCGGTCTCGTTGCACGCTTGCCGGACCTGTCGCAGGTAGCCGTCGGGCGGCAGCCGGACGCCCCCCTCGGCCTGGACGGGCTCCAGCAGCACCGCCGACTGGGCCGTCAGCGCGGCGCGCAGCGCGCCGGGATCGCCAAATCGTATGAAGTCGACCATTGGCAGCAGCGGGCCGAACGGGTCGCGGTACTGCGCCCGCCCGGTCACTGACAGCGCGCCAAGCGTCTTGCCGTGGAATCCGCCGTGCATCGCGATAACGTGACGCTTGCCGGCAAGCCGCGCCAGCTTCAGCCCGAGTTCGGTCGCCTCGGCTCCTGAGTTCGTCAGGAAGACGTAGTCGAGGCCGGCCGGCGTGATGCCGATAAGGTCCGCGGCCGCCTGAGCTAGCTCGGGGTTGAGGAACAGCCTCGTAGCAATGGGGTTGCGCCCCAACTGTTCGCGCACCGCCGCGACGACGGCCGGGTGGCAGTGGCCGAGCAGGAAGACCCCGAAGCCCCCGCAGTCG